>ERZ779624.83-NODE-83-length-40043-cov-9.935456_pt1 | contig 40043 bp, 31 predicted proteins | sample MGYA00514190_ERZ779624 | MGnify/ENA primary metagenome ERZ779624 (study PRJEB29562, sample SAMEA4376706) | mouse gut metagenome | isolation source: Cecum | study: EMG produced TPA metagenomics assembly of the A DSS colitis mouse model was used to assess the microbial... | reverse complement strand
AAGCTGTTTGGCCGTGTTTACTAACTTCTCTAACTGTCGTGCCGTTTCATCTGAATAATATTTTGCGCCGCATTGCTCACACTCTTCACAGGGGACATTTTTCACGATAATCACACATCCCTTATAATTTACTACATGGGTCGTGGTAGATTCGATTAAATCATTACATTTACAATACATACACATCTATTTATCCCTCCAACAACAGTGTGCAATACTTTATGATGAATAGTATAGCCAAATATTTGGGCTCGAAGATTTGTTAGGAGAATTTGATGGTGAAAGCGCCAAAATGAATAAGAAGTGTACCGTTTGAGCTCTCGAAAGAGGGCTCTTTTAAAGGGGATCCGCCCCAAAGAGCCAATCCCCTTAAAATGTCGTCTTTCTTTGATTTTACGGTATTTCTTCTTAGCCGAAGTATCTCTGAAGCAGTCCTTCAAATGCCTTGCCGTGTCTTGCCTCGTCGCGGGCCATTTCATGTACGGTGTCGTGGATTGCGTCAAGCCCCAGCTCCTTGGCTCTCTTTGCAAGGTCGGTCTTGCCTGCGGTTGCACCGTTCTCGGCATCCACTCTCATCTGGAGATTCTTCTTTGTGGAATCGGTGACAACCTCACCCAGCAGCTCTGCAAACTTAGCCGCATGCTCGGCTTCCTCATAAGCAGCCTTCTCATAGTACATGCCAACCTCGGGATAACCTTCCCTGAAGGCAACTCTTGACATTGCAAGATACATGCCGACCTCGGAGCACTCTCCGTTAAAGTTGTCGCGCAGATCCTTGATGATATCCTCTCGCACGCCCTGTGCAACGCCTACAACATGCTCTGCAGCCCAGGTCTTCTCGCCGGACTGAGCGGTAAACTTCTCTGCGGGAGCATGGCAGATGGGACATTCAGCGGGTGCAGCATCCCCTTCATAAACATAACCGCATACCTGACATACAAATTTCATAATACTTGTCTCCTTTTCTTTATTATACTAAAAGCTATGAAAGCTTTTGTGAGCGCATACAATGGCGACAGCATCCATAAAAATAGGTGACATGACCGGCAATGTGGCCGTCGAAGCCCGCCCCTGCAATTTGCGTAATGTTTTCTATACTTTCCATTTTCAGATCCGTTACCTGACCGCACTCCGTACAGACAAAATGGTAATGCGGAGAAGTATCGGCATCAAAGCGATCCACGCCGTCACCCACCCGAAGCCGGATAATTTCACCGATATCCGCCAGAAGAGTCAGGTTGCGATATACTGTGCCCAGGCTGATATTGGGATTTTCCTGCCGCACATTCATATAGACGATGTCCGCAGTGGGGTGATCCTTCCGCGTCATCAGAAATTCCTTGATCATCTCCCGCTGCTTACTGTATTTCAGCGTAGCCAAAGTGTCACCTCTCTGGAAATCAGTAATCATTACTGTTTTATTATATTTGTTTTCGGGAAGATGTCAATAGGTTTTTTGTTTTTTACGGAGCCTCTTTTGGAATGCGGGGCAGCCGTGAGCCCAGGCGGCTGAGGATCTCGTTGGTTATGGTGCCGCATTGCTCGGCCAGCTCCTGGGCGGTTATTTGTTCCGGCCCGGAGGAGCCGATTAAAACCGCTGTGTCCTGTCCGGACACTTCGGGAATTTCGCTGACGTCAACAAGGGTCTGATCCATACAGATGCGTCCGATGACAGGCGCCTTTTTTCCGTGTATGAGAACATGGCCTCTGCCGGAGGACAGTTCTCTGGGCAGGCCGTCGGCGTAGCCCACGGAAAGGACGGCAATCCTTGTCTTACGGTATGCGGTAAAGGCCATACCATATCCTGCGGATTCACCTGGGTGCAGGGTGCGGACGGAGGCTACACGCGCCTTCAGAGAGAGGACGGGCAGCAGGGAACCGGCCAGCAGCTCATCGGGTCTGCTGGGCACCCCGTACAGGGCAATGCCGGGGCGCACATAGTCTGCGGCGGCTTTTGGGTAGTTCAGAATACCGTAGCTGGAGAGCAGATGAAGACCGACACAGGGACAGCCCTCTGCCTCCAATGCATCTGCAACCTGGTAAAAGGCCAGAATCTGACTTTCTGTAAAGGCTCTGTCTTCCTCTGTATCAGAGTCACTTGCGGCCAGATGGGTAAAGATTCCGTCCACGGTCAGATTTTTCATGCGGTAAACCGCGGCGATCTGTTCCACATCCTCACAGCGGATGCCCAGGCGGTGCATGCCTGTATCTACGGCAATGTGCACATGGAGTCTCCTGCCGTATTGCTGCAGTCTGCGGGCGTATTCCAGATCTACCACGGTCTGGGTCAGGTGATAGCGGCCAAGAAGCGAAAACTGGTCGGGATGGGTACAGCCCAGGATTAAAATCTGTCCTTTGATACCGGCTTTGCGCAGGCTTATGCCCTCAGACACGCAGGCCACGCAGAAATCCTGTATGCCCAGGCGGTTCAGCTCTCCGGCGATCTGTTCTGCACCATGACCGTAAGCATTTGCCTTGACTGCGGGCATCAGCCTGCAATTCCCGGGCAGGCAGGACTGCAGGAAACGCAGGTTGTGCTCCAGGGCGGCAGAATCCAGTTCGATCCATGCCCGTTGGGTTCCCTCCCTGCAAGGGGGTTCCGGTGCAGTTCTGTGCAGGCGCGGGGAAATCAGGCCTGTCAGCCAGGTCATCACAAATCCGGCGCAGAGAGAGAGAAGACAGACGGCAAGATAATGCAGCAGGCTGTTGTCTACAAGGAGGCCGGTGAGGTGCAGCAGCTTTGCGGCGCCCCGAATTACTACGATAAAGGCCGGGTGAAGCACATAGATCCAGGTGGAGGCGGTGCGCAGTATTTTTTTCGAGGGCACAGGGGCGGCCAGCAGGCAGCGGTACAGAAAAAACATCACCGGAATCAGAAAAATGTACATGCTGTCGTGGCGCTGCAGGTGAAAGCGGTGCAGGATAAATGCCTCTGCGGTCATGGCGCAGAAGGAGAGGCTCAGGCCCAGGATATGCACCGGCATGGTTTTTAAAGCGGAAGATTCGGCATCGGCTGACGGGGAAGGATCTGTGTTCCGAAACAGAACTCTCCCCGCCGGCGACTGACCGGCCCAGACGCCCAATACAAGAAACAGGGGAGCGAGGAACACTCCGTTTCTTGTATAGGAAGAGATTTGGAACAGTGCGGCATACATGCCGTTTAGTACCGGAACTTTTTCCGCCAGGCCGAAGTAGCTGTCCCCGAAAAGACCGATGACATAGAGGAATGCGGAGATCACGGTGATGTTCCCCAGCGTCAGATACCGGGCCAGCAGGGATACCAGCAGTACACCCAGGATGCAGGCGGGAAAATACCACAGATGATAAAAGGTTCCGTCGAATAGCAGCATGCGCAGCAGCCCGCCGGGGGTCAGCTCGCGATAGTGACCTGCATAAATACTTACGGGAAGATAGAGCAGAATGGACGCGCCATAGAGCAGAGAGATCCGCAGCAGGTATTTTTTCAGGCGCGGGGTAAGGAATGAGCGCCTGTCAGGGAAGAAAGCGGTTCTGCCCGGAGACAGCTCCGCAAGCATAAAGTGTCCCGTCACCATAAGGAAGAAGGGCACGGCGATTCTTGCCAGAACCCGTGTGAAGAAAAAGTCTGCTTCGCCGTTTATCGATGTCAGCGGCGAGGTATGAATAGCCACAACCAGAAGGGCGGCTGCAAGGCGGAACAAATCGAGCCCGCCATAGTTTTTTTGTGCCTTACTCATTGTTATACTCCCGAAGTGCGCTTCAGCGGAGAAATTCCGTCAGGATGAAGCCGTCCACGTTGTTTCCGGAGACGGTGTAGGGATATTCTCCGGTAATTTCCACTGTCATGTGGGCCGCGGTGCATGGAATAAAGGACACGGCAGCCTCCTGTGAGCCGTTTTTGATCATATAGGGCCGGGAATGAATGGGATAATCCCGGATAAAGTCGGTATATTCTTCCAGCGTCAGGTCATGTTCCGACATGATTCCGGCATGAGGGGTCCCCACATACCGGAAGTGCCAGGGCTCATGCCCGATCCCGGTAACGGATTCTTTTCCGGCAGGGTAGCGCAGTATGAAACCATATTTTGCCGCTGTCTGCCGGAATTTCCGGCAGATGCCCGTGTCAGGAAAATCCGGACAGATAAAGTCAATATGATCGCTCTTTAAACCGAGATCCAGGGCAAGACCGGTCTGGTGCTCGCTGTGTCCCGGGACGGCCACATATTTTTGGGTGAAGGGCAGGCCGTTTTCCGCCAGTGAGTCGTCCCAGATCTGCTGCTGCTCGCTTCTGGCCCGCCAGCCGCTGACCGGAACAATGGAGCTCCAGCCGTCGATTTTATACATGAGCTGTTCCAGCAGAACCACGGCGCAGCGCTGCAGCAGAATGTGGGGAACAGATTCCCGGACGGGTATGAGCCGTTCCTCCGGCTCCGAGCGGAAGCTGTATTTGCTGTTAACCAGAATCAGGCTGCCCTGAAAAATCCGGTTATCTGTCAGGGTAATTTTTTCCAAGTGTATCACCTCCAAGTGTGGTTAAAAACGGGTATCTGTGCAGCCTTCTGCCGGCTGTTCCAGGGCCAGTTCAATAATTCTTGTCAGGATTTCCCGGAAGGAATAGCCTGCGGCTTTCATCATGCCGGGATAGCGGCTGTGTTCCGTAAAGCCGGGAATGGTATTGACTTCGTTGAACACGATCTGGCCTTCGGGCGTCAGAAACAGATCGACCCGTGCAAAGCCGCTGCAGCCGAGCGCCCGGTAAATACGCTTTGCCGCCTCCTTGATTTCAGTGGCCTTTTCGGCCGGGATTCTTGCGGGGACATGGATGGCGGAGGTTTTCAGGGTATATTTTTCCGTGAAGTCAAAAAATCCTCCGGCCAGCTCGATTTCGTCCACCTCTCCGGTAATCAGCCGGTCTTTGCCCAGCACGGCGCAGCCTACCTCAAAGCCCTCTATATTTTCCTCCAGAATCAACTGGTCGTCGTAGCGCAGTGCGAGGGAGACGGCGTCTGCGAGCCTGCTTTCATCCGTTACCTTTGTGACGCCGTAGGAGGAGCCTGCTTTTACGGGTTTTACATACAGCGGATAGCCTGTTTCCCGGGCAAAGGCCCGGGCTTCGGAAAGCAGATCGGCACAGGTGCGGCCTTCCGGTACGAGAGCCCGTGGAATGGGGACGCCTGCCAGACCTGCCAGCTTATGGGCCCGATCCTTATCCATGCACAGGGCGGAGGCCAGAGCGCCGCAGCCTGCCAGAGGAATTCCCGCCAGCTCAATCAGCCCCTGCAGGGTGCCGTCCTCCCCGTTTCTGCCGTGAAGCACGGGAAATGCCACGTCAACAGGAATTCGTTCCACACCGGTATCTCTGAGAAGCAGCAGATTCTTTTCCCCACGGTTTGGGGAGAGCAGGGCGGGCACACAATCCTGCTCATTCAGCCAGCTGTTGTCCAGAAGCTTTTCCGCGGAACCGGTATAATAAAACCATTCTCCCGTCTGCGTGATGCCCACAGGTACGGGGCAGTATTTTTCGCGGTCCAGGTTGAGAAGGACGCCTGATGCGGAGGATAGTGAAACGCTGTATTCGGAGGAGCAGCCTCCGAAAAAGATCAGTATATTTTTTTTCATGTCTGTGTTGACCATTTTGCGGTCTCCTTCCTGTTTTGATAAAGGGACGGAATTTTTACAAAACAAAAAACACTCTGTCCCATATCCGAAGTTTATCAGAACAGAGTGTTTTATCTATTCAGGTTTTATTTCCGAAATCCTAAGAAAATCTGTAAGAAATCCTACGAATTTCTTACAGGCAGTGTCACGGTGAAAAGAATGGTCTCATTTTCGCTGGCAACGGCAATCGTACCTCCGTGAAGCTCCACGATTTCCTTTGAGATGGCCAGCCCCAGGCCCGCGCCGCCGGTGGAGGAGGAACGGGAGGAATCCAGACGGAAGAACTGGTCAAAAATATGCGACAGCTTGTCCCGAGGAATGGTTTTTCCATGGTTTTCCACGGTGATGAGAACCGTTCCGGGTTCCGCAGGCGTGCCGGAAGCTTCCGGATCCTGCTGCAGGCTCATGGAAAGACGGATTTCCGTTCCCGGGTAGCTGTAATTGACGGCATTGCGGATCAGGTTGTCAAAGACCCGCTCCAGCTTGTTCGGGTCACAGAGCAGCTCTACGGAAGGCTGAATCTTTGTCTGCCAGGTCAGCTCCTTTTCCGCCAGCACGGGCAGAAATTCGCTGATCACCTGCTCCAGCATACGGCTCAAGCTGATGAATTCAGTCTCCAGTGCAATGGAGGTCAGATTGAATCGGGTGATATCAAAAAATTCATTGATCAGATCCTCCAGCCGCAGTGCCTTTTCCAGTGCGATGCCGGTGTAGCGTCCACGGATTTCCGGAGAAATCTGAGGTTCATCCTGCAGCAGTGTCAGATAGCCGATGACGCTGGTCAGAGGCGTTTTCAGGTCATGCGCCAGATAGACGATCAGATCATTTTTGCGTTGCTCCGCCTCCTTTGCAAGCATGGCGTTTCTCAGGGCGCGCTCCCGGACCAGATTCAGATTGTCCTGCATGTCCTGCAGTCCGGGGGAGAGGGAGATGGGCGTCTCTCCGGGCGAGGTGAGGGCCTCCGCGGCGGAGACTACCTCATCCAGATAACGCAGCGGCCTGCACAGAAAATACCAGGTCAGAAAAAGCCAGCCAAGGAAGGCCGCAAGGATTCCCCAGAGCACCAGGGTGTCCCTGAATATCTGGGCGAGCCAGAAGATAATACTGGATTCGTCGTTGGTGATCCGCCGGTATGCGGCGTACCCGTTGGCGGCCAGCACGAAGAGAAGGATACATCCCAGGGGCAGGAGAACCAGGGACACGGCATATTGCAGCAGGAGCTGTATGGAGAGCCGTCTGCTCTGGCTGCTGAGGGACTTTTTTCGCTGCTTCCGGGTTCGCGGATGTTTCCACCGGGCAGGAATAGAGAATTTATTCTGCTTATTCAATGGTATACCCCACCCCCCATACTGTTTTTACATATTTCGGCCTGCGGGCCGGTTCCTGCATTTTTTCCCGGAGTCTTGCAATATGCGTCATGACGGTATTGTTGCTGTCAAAATATGCTTCGCCCCAAACCTGTGAGAAAAGCTCTTCCGAGGAGACCACCTTTCCCCTGTGTTCACACAGATACCAGAGAATATCAAACTCAATGGGTGTCAGGGAAAGTTCTTTTTCGTTCAGCAGGCACTTATGACTGTCTTTGGAAATACAAAGTCCCCGGATGGAATGTTCCCTGGCCGCGGCCGCCGGGGCTTCTCCCGGGTTGTAGCGCGTATATCGTCTGAGCTGAGTTTTTACCCGGGCCACCAGCTCCAGGGGATTGAAGGGCTTTGTGACATAGTCGTCGGCCCCCAGGGTCAGCCCTGTGATCTTATCGTTGTCCTCCACCCTGGCGCTGAGCATGACAATGGGGAAAAAGTAATTTTCCCGGATTTTGCGGCACAGGGTGAACCCGTCCATGTCCGGCAGCATCACATCCAGAACCGCAAGGCTCATCTCCTCGCGCTGCAGAAGGGAAAGGGCGTCTGCGGCGTTATAAAACTTAAACACCCGATATCCTTCATTCTGTAAATAAACCTCTACCAGATCAGCGATGGCTGTCTCATCGTCCACGATCATAATCTTTTCATTCATAAATCCGCTCCCGCTTTTTTGCCCGTATTTTGGGGGCATTCATTCCGGCCGGTACACCGGCATGTTCTCTATTCTATTTTCTTTATGGGAAAATGTAAATAGAAAAACCGAAAACAGGGCGGAACCAGTCCCTACAGTTTATAATTTTTTAAGGATAAAATTCGGTGCAGTTTACACATTTCTTATGTTGAAGTGTTATAATCGAAAATAAGGGGGAAGTGTAATGAAATTTAAGACAAGGCTTCAGGTCACTTTTATTATGATCATTGTTTTGCCCCTGGTGCTGACGGCGCTTGCGTTCTGTGGGATCGGGCTTTATCTGATGAATGTACAGAAGGGACTGCCCATGGATAAGATCGACTATTCCGCTGTCTCGGAGAACATGCGGGAGATTGTGGAGAGGACGGACAAGGCTTTCCTTGTGCTGCGGGATCAGGTGAAGCGGGACGCTTCCAGGCTGGCGGACGTGGAATACCTGGATCAGGTGAACTCGGAGATTGCCCGCAGGTCTACCTATATTATCGTGAGAAAGGGTAAGGAGCTTTTTTACGCCGGGAATGAGACGGCGGCCAAAGCTATTTTTTCCAAGCTTCCGGGATACGGAGACGGCGAGTTTTCAGAGGATTCCGGCTTTTATTACGACGAGCTTGACAAGTTTGTAAAGCAGGTGGATTTTATCTTTCCGGACGGTGACGAGGGCAGCGCCTTTGTGGTGACCAAGGCCAACAATCTGATTTCCAAGCATCTTCTGGTGGATATGTTCATCGCCATCTTCCTGATTCTTATTTTCACCGGCATCATGTTGACCAAATGGATTCACAGAGGAGTGTTTATCCCTGTCAATGAGTTGAATGTGGCCATGCGCAAAATCAAGGAGGGTAATTTTGAATATGCCCTGGAGACAGGCTTCAAGGGAGAGATCGGGGATCTGTACCGCAATTATGAGGACATGCGCCTGCGCCTGAAGGAGTCCACGGAGGAGAGCAGAGAGAGCGAGGAGCAGAACAGGGAGCTGATCAGCAACATTTCTCATGACTTAAAGACCCCCATCACCGCCATCAAGGGTTATGTGGAGGGCATAATGGACGGGGTGGCCGACACGCCGGAGAAAATAGATAAATATATCAAGACCATTTACAGCAAGGCAAACGACATGGAGCGTCTGATCAATGAGCTGACCTATTATTCCCGCATTGACAATAACCGGATTCCCTATAATTTTCACCGGATCAACGTGGCGGATTACTTTGGGGACTGTGTGGAGGAGGTGGGGATGGATCTGGAGCAGAGGGACATCCAGCTGAATTATTCCAACCTTGCAGCCCCTGACACGGTGATCATTGCGGATCCCGAACAGATGAAAAAGGTCATCAATAATATTATCAGCAACAGCGTAAAATATATGGATAAGCCCAGGGGCGTCATTGACATCCGGATTCTGGATGAGGTGGATTCCATCCGGGTGGAGATCGAGGATAACGGAAAGGGTATTGCCCAGAAGGATCTGGGGAAAATATTCGAGAGGTTTTACCGCACGGATGCCTCCCGCAATTCCGCCCAGGGAGGCAGCGGCATCGGGCTTTCCATTGTGAAAAAGATCGTTGAGGATCACGGCGGATATATCTGGGCAACGGGCAGGGAAGAGGAAGGAACCTGTATGCATTTCGTGCTGAGAAAATACATTGAATTGCAGGACGGGAAGTAGTTATAAGGAGGAAGGTATGAGCAGGATTTTGATTGTTGAGGACGAGATTGCCATTGCGGATCTGGAGAAGGATTACCTGGAGCTTTCGGATTTCCAGGTGGACATCTGCAGCAACGGCGACGAGGGTCTGACCACGGCGCTGAACGGAGATTATAATCTGGTGATTCTGGATCTGATGCTGCCCGGCATGGACGGCTTTGAGGTATGCCGGAGGATCCGGCAGGAGAAGAACATTCCCATCCTGATGGTTTCCGCAAAGAAGGATGACATAGACAAGATCAGAGGGCTTGGGTTGGGCGCGGACGACTATATGACGAAGCCTTTCAGCCCCAGTGAGCTGGTGGCCAGAGTGAAGGCCCATATGGCGCGGTATGAGCGGCTGGTAGGGACGAATCAGAAGCCGCAGAATGACATTGTGGAGATTCGGGGTATCCGGATTGACAAGACGGCCCGCCGGGTTTATGTGGACGGTGTGGAGAAGACCTTTACCACAAAGGAGTTCGACCTGCTGACATTCCTGGCCGAGAATCCCAACCATGTCTACACCAAGGAAGAGCTGTTCCGGGAGATCTGGGACATGGATTCCATCGGAGACATTGCAACGGTCACGGTGCACATTAAGAAGATCCGCGAGAAGATCGAGGCGGATACCGCAAAGCCCCAATATATTGAGACGATCTGGGGAGTGGGCTACCGCTTTAAAGTTTAAGAAAGATTTTCTTTATAAATTTTTTCGTTTTTTCTCTGATTCATTTTTAGAATGCCTCGCTATACTTACGATGTAAACGTAAGAAAGGCAAGGGTTTAAAATGAACATCTTAATCCTGACAGGAAAATTCGGTATGGGGCACTGGGCGGCGTCACAGTCTCTGCGGCAGCAGCTGCTGAGAGGATTTCCCGACGCAGTCGTGGAAGTGGAGGACTTTCCCGCCTATGTGCTGCCGAATGCTTCCGAGGCAATTTATAAATTTTTTCATCTGGTTGTAACTCACGGAACCCATCTTTTTAATACCTGGTATAAACTTACGGCCATGGGGCATACCGATGCGTGTCCTCCTCTGGAGGGGCTGTTTCTGGATAAGCTGGCGGAGCTTCTGGAAAAGTACCGTCCCGATGCGGTAATTGCCACCCATCCTCTGTGTGCCCAGATCATGTCCCGGCTGAAGGAAGAGGCTGCGCGGAAGGAAAACTGCTGTCTGGATATCCCGCTCTTTACCTGCATTACGGATGTTTCCTCCCACCCCGAGTGGGTAAACCGGAACACGGACTGTTATCTGGTGCCCAGCCGGGAGGTGAAGGAGAGCCTGGAGGAAAAGGGAGTGGCCCCTGCCAGGATCTTTGTCACGGGAATTCCTGTGAGGGAAGAATTCCGCAGACTGCCGGAGAGGAACGGAGGGCAGCACAGGGAGCTTCTGATTATGGGCGGCGGACTGGGGCTTCTGCCCTCTGAGGAAAGCTTTTATGAGGCTTTGAACAAAATTCCGGATACCCGGGTCACGATTATAACAGGGCATAATAAAAAGCTGTTCCGGCGTCTGGCGGGACGTTGGGAAGATATAGAGGTGCTGGGCTATACGGACTGCGTCTGGGAATACATGGCAAAGGCCGATATGATTGTCACAAAGCCGGGAGGCATCACGCTCTTTGAGAGCATCTATGCACAGGTGCCCATCTACACATGGCCTCCCTCTCTCTGCCAGGAGCAGGGCAATGCCCGCTGGCTGACGGGAAAGGGTATCGGCTGGGTGGCGAGAGGGGAGGACTGTGCGGAGGAAATCAGAGAAATTCTGATGGACGGGAAGCGCCTGGCACAGGCGGCAGCACGGATGAAAATGGTAAGGCAGCAGTTGGAGGTAGAGGGAATTAACCGGCTGATGGCTGCGATTGCGGGATCGGAGGAGGCAGCGGCATGATACAGAATAAGAAAAATATACTGGGGATATTGCTTCTGATGGTGCTTATGGCAGTGACAGGGAGTATTTTGCTGAAGGGACAGACAATGAGTGTGCTGTGGGCAAATTTGAGGCATCTGAATCCCTGGCTGCTTCTGCCCGGGCTGGGGATGATGTTCGGTTATGTGGGGTGCGAGGCGCTGTGTACCTGGCAGATCTTGAGACGGCTGGGGCATCAGGTTCCCTGGAGCCGCTGTCTGGGCTATTCCTTTGTGGGATTTTACGTCAGCTCCATCACTCCTTCCGCAACGGGAGGACAGCCGGCGCAGATCTATTATATGAATAAGGATGAGATTCCGGTGGCCCACGGAGCGCTGAACATGATGCTGATTGCCTCCTGCTATCAGGTGGCCGCGCTGATCTGGGGCGTGGGAGCATGGCTGTTTCTTCCCTCTGTCCGCGGGGCTCTGGGCAGCGGACTGGGACTGCTGCTCGCCTACGGCGCGGGCATGATGCTTCTGCTGACATTCGGCATGATGATGTTCATGTTTCTGCCGGGGCCTTCCCGGAAAATCTGCGGCGGGGTTCTCCGGTTCCTGACCGGGGTTCGCATTCTGCGGGATCCGAAGACGGCGGAGAGCAGGCTGGAAAAGATGCTGACGGAGTACCGGTCCGGGGCGGAGTGTGTGAAGCGCAATCCGGGTCTGACCGTGAGAGTGCTGCTTCTGTGTCTGTTGCAGCAGGGACTGTTGTTCTCCGTGCCCTGGACGGTATATCTGGCGTTTGGACTGGAGGGAACCAGCTGGGTGCAGGTGGCGGGGCTTCAGGCATTGCTGACGCTGGCGGTGTGCAACCTGCCGCTGCCGGGAGCGGTAGGACCTGCGGAGGGCGGTTTCGTGAAGGCCTTTGCGATTGTGTTCGGAGCGGAGCTGGTAACTCCTGCCATGCTGGTATCCAGAGGCATCAGCTTCTACACCTTCCTGTTCGTCAGCTTCGGAGTGACAATTGCCGTTCATCTGCGCACCCGCAGGCAGGGCAGAACCAGGGCGCTGCGGGAGATCACCCTGAGCCGCCGGGGACAGCCGCGGGTGAGGGCGGTGGAAAAGTATCTGAATACCCGTTGACTTCCGGGATGTTTTATGAAAAAATAAGAAGAAACCTGGTTTCATAAAATGCGGAAAAGAGAGGGCGGACAGGGATGCTTCCGGAGGCTTTTCTTAAGAGAATGGAAGGAATGCTGGGGGAGGAATATGAAGCCTTCCTCAAAACCTTTGAGGAGGACAGATATCAGGCGCTTCGGCTGAACGGACTGAAGCGGAACGAGGACGGAAAAAGTGCCGCGGAGGTGTACGGTGCGCGGGAGGGCGGGAGGGCTGTCACATGCTTTGGCAGCCTGACGGCTGTGCCCTGGGCGGAAAACGGATATTATTATGAGCCTGCCGACCGGCCGGGAAAGCATCCCTGCCATGAGGCCGGGCTCTATTATATTCAGGAGCCCAGCGCCATGCTGCCTGCGGAGCTTCTGGCTGCGGGGCCCGGAGACCGGGTGCTGGATCTGTGCGCGGCCCCCGGGGGCAAGAGCACGCAGCTGGCCGCCAAGCTGAAGGGCAGGGGGCTTCTGCTGTGCAATGAGATTCATCCCGGCAGGGCAAAGATCCTGTCGGAAAACATAGAGCGGATGGGAATCCGAAACGCCTGTGTCACCAATGAGACGCCGGAGCGTCTGGCGGAGAGGCTGCCGGGGTATTTTAACAGGATTCTTGTGGATGCGCCCTGCTCCGGGGAGGGGATGTTCCGCAAGAACGAGGCCGCCTGTCAGGAGTGGAGTCCGGAAAATGTGCGGCTCTGCGCGGAGAGGCAGGATGAAATTCTGGACTGTGCCGCCGGGATGCTTCAGCCGGGGGGCAGGCTGGTCTATTCTACCTGTACCTTTTCCCGGGAGGAGAACGAGGGAAGCATTGAGCGCTTTCTGGCGCGGCACGGAGCCTTTCGGCTGGCGTCGGATGGCATGCGGCGCCTCTGGCCCCACAAGGTGAAGGGAGAGGGGCATTTTGCGGCGATTCTGGAAAAGGAAGGCAGTGTGCCGGAGGGATGGAGGGACAGCCTTCCGGGCGGAGGAAAAGGAGCTTCGGGGAAAGAGCCGGGCGAATTTACCGCCTTCTGCGAGGAAAATCTGAGTGAGGCATGTGCTCAGGGCCTTCGGGGGCAAGGGGAACCGCAGGGAAGCTTCCGTTATCTCTGTTTTGGGGACAATCTGTATCTTGTCCCTGATGCCATGCCGGAGCTTGCGGGCCTGAAGGTTCTCAGGCCCGGACTTCATCTGGGAGTACTGAAAAAGAACCGCTTTGAGCCATCTCACGCGTTGGCACTGGCACTTTCCCCTATGGAGGTGCTGCATGTTCGGAACCTGAGCCGGGAGGACCCCGCCGTCATGGCATATCTGGGGGGACAGACCTTCCAGGCGGAGGGGGAGAAGGGCTGGTACCTGATCTGTATGGACGGTTTTTCCCTTGGCTGGGGGAAGCTGGCGGGCGGAATCATGAAGAATCATTATCCCAGGGGACTCAGAATCTGACAGATTATTGCGGGAAAAGAAAGACCAAAGCCTAAGGAGCGGGAAGGCAGATGAAGACGGAAATCATATATGAGGACGGAGAACTGCTGGTAGTTTGGAAGCCGGCGGGACTTGCCACACAGACGGCCAAAACGGAGCAGGCCGACGTGGTCAGTGAACTGAAAAACTATCTCGCCAGGACTGCGCCGGGAAAGGGTGCGCCATATCTGGGGATCATCCACCGGCTGGATCAGCCTGTGGAGGGAATGCTTGTCTTTGCAAAAAAACGCAGTGCCGCTGCGGCGCTGACGGCACAGCTGGGCGGGCAGGGGAATGCCGGCCTGATGAATAAACAATATTATGCCGTGCTCTGTGGAAAACCTGCCTCGGAAGAGGGGGAGCTTGTGGATTACCTGCGGAAGGGAACAGACGGCAGAGCGCAGATAGCGGGAAAGGGGCCCGGGCGCCCGCAGGAGACAGCATGGAAGCCCGCAATCTTAAGCTACAGGGTTCTTCAGACTGTTGGGGCATCCTCCGGGGATGAGCTTTCCCTGGCAGATATCCGCATCGGAACAGGCAGATTCCATCAAATTCGCGCTCAGATGGCCAATGCGGGAGTGCCGCTTCTGGGGGATGTAAAATACGGCAATGAGCGGACGGGGGCCGCAGCGCAGCGGCTGGGCGTCAGAACCGTTGCGCTCTGCGCTTACAGGCTGGAACTGGTACATCCTGTCAGCGGGAAGCTGCTGCAGTTTGAAAAAATGCCCCAGACCCGGGGATTTTCCTTTTTTTCATTGTCCGGGGAACAGGACAGATTCCGGTAAATATTTCTTTGGAAATGAGCCATACTAAGACCGGGAGGTTTGAGAGTATGGCGGATAAATTGAAAGCAAACAGACCTTTAATGCTGCTCCTTCTGACGGGAGCAGTTTATTTATTTCTGAAGATTATTGTGCCCCTCACGGCGCCTGTTCTTCTTGCAATGCTCTTTGTGACGATCTTCGGACCCTTTCTCCAGAAGCTGCAGAAAAAACTGAAAATTCATCGCCAGGTGGGGGCGGTATTTCTGTTCCTGATCGCCTGTATTCTGCTGGGCTTGCTGGTCTGGGTTCTTTTTTCCTGGATTGTAGGAAGTCTGCCGGGTTGGCTTTCGGGACTGGATTCCCTGGAGAGAGATCTCTTTGACGTGGTGCACCGGATCTGTGTCACCGTCGGAAAGACCATTAAAATAGACGAGGAATATCTGGAAAATACCATACTTACCAGCATTGGGCAGGGACTGGACTGGTTCCGGCTTGAGTTTGTCCCCGGAATGCTGTCTCAGTCTCTGGAGATTATCCGGGCGGCTGCGTCCTTCGGCGGTTTCCTGGTCAGCTTTCTCATCGCCACCGTGCTGTTGGCAAAGGATTACGATGATATTATGAACAGGATGCTGGATCGGGAGGAGTATCACATGCTTCTGGAGATCATCTGCGGCATTATCCGGTATATCGCCACCTATATTAAGGCGCAGATTATCATTATGAGCATGATCGGGGGGCTGTCGGCGGTGGTGTTGGGACTCTGCGGGGTGCGCCATGGCGTACTCTGGGGCCTGCTGGCGGGAGTTCTGGATGCGCTGCCCTTTATCGGCACGGGAATTGTGCTGGTTCCGCTGGGCATACAGCAGTTCTTTCTGGGACAGTATGTCAAGGCGGTGTTCTGCGTGCTGCTGTATGTGGCCTGCATTTTTATCCGGGAGCTGGTGGAACCGAAACTGATTGGGAGAAGGGTGGGGGTATCGCCCATCGCTATTCTTCTGTCTATCTATGCAGGGATTAAACTGTTTGGGCTCTGGGGTATTATAGGGGGGCCGCTGGGATTTATCATGATCTATGAAGCAAGCTTAAGCCTGGAAAGGAGAAAAGAGTTTGACGGGAGGGAGAGAGTGGACTATCATTAAAGAAAAGTAGATTTGTGTCCGGGAGGTAGTCCATGTTTATATATACACAAAGGAAAAAAAGCCGAGGCCAACAAAGAAGCGCCGGGGAGAAAATACAGTATTTTGCGGGGATACTTCTGGATTACGGTGTTCAGGTTTATCTGATCTGTATGCTGCTTCTTTTTCCTCTCTATTTTCAGGACGGATACGCACACATCGGCACGGACAAGGCTGTTTTTTTTATCCGGGCTGGGGTGACGGCCGCAAAGGTGCTGGCAGCTCCCACAGTGCTTTATCTGGCTGCGGGACTTATGGTCTTTTTGAAACAAAAGAAAAGGAAGCTGTGGGAGCCTGATACGCTGAAAAGATGGTTTTCGGCAGCGGATCTTTTTGCCCTGTTGTACGGCGCGGCGCTGGTGGTTTCCTATGGCTGCTCAAATTACAGAGAAGGTGCGCTGTGGGGGGCGGAGGGCTGGTATATGGGGCTGCTTCCGCAGCTTCTGCTGCTGATGGCGTATTTTCTGGTGTCCCGGTTCTGGAAGCCGCGGAAATGGGTGCCCGGATTGATGCTGGGCGTGTCGGCGGCGGTTTTTTTGTTCGGGTGTATCAACCGTTTCGGGATCTATCCCGTGGAGATGGCGTTCTCCGGCCCGGAGTTTATCTCCACTGTGGGCAATATTAACTGGTACTGCGGATATGCGGTGTCGGTGTTTTTTTTCGGTGTTGTGATGTTTTGGCTGCAGCGGGAGCAAAAGACCTGGCAGAAAATGCTTTTAATGGGTTATTTGCTGATTGGGTTTACATCGCTGGTGATTCAGGGAAGCCAGAGCGGCCTGATGACCCTGGCGGTGGTTCTGCTGGTGCTGTTTCGTATGTCGGCAGAGGATCCTGCAAGGATGGGTGCTTTCTGGCAGGGGATGGCTCTGCTTTGGGGGGGCTGCCTTATCATATCGGTTGTCAGGCGGCTTGCGCCGGAGAAGATGACTTATACGGACGGGCTGATCGACCGGCTTACGCTGGGCTGGATACCTGTGGTGATGATGGCGGTTTCGGTACTGGTTCTGCTGCTTCTCTGGCGGGACGGGCACAGGGGAGTCCGAAGAGACCGGCTGTTTCGCCTGCTGACGGGAATGGCAGTGTGGGGAAGTCTTGGGGTACTGCTTCTGGGGCTGCTTCTGGCCGTATTGAACACGCTGCGCCCGGGGATTCTGGGACCGCTTTCGGAGCTTGGTGTGTTTACCCTGGACGAGAACTGGGGGAGTGCCAGAGGGGCTACCTGGGCGGCGGGAGTCAGGTGCTTTGCGGAGCAGGATTTATTACATAAGCTTGTGGGCGTGGGGCCTGACTGTATGCCGGAATTTATCTATAAGGGAGCCAGCCTGGGATTGGCGGAGTTTGTGGAGCGGATGTTTTATTACCGCCTCACCAATGCTCATAACGAGTGGCTGACGGTTCTGGTGGATACGGGGCTTCTGGGCCTTGCAGGCTTTGGCGGAATGATGGTCTGTGGGATACGGGGGCTGATAAAAAAAGGATGCGGGAATCCTTATGCCATTGCCTGCGGGTTCTGTCTGTTGGGCTACACGGTGAACAACAGTTTCAGCTTCCAGCAGCTTCTGAGTACCGGAACGGTATTTGTGGTATTCGGCATGGGAGAGGCTTTTCGGCGGCGGGGGGACGCTGAAAGCTGAAATTTTTACTAAATCAAAGTATCGTCCCGCAAAGTTTCATTCAAGTCGCAGTGCAGAAGGCGCTTTCCTCCAATGTAATAAGCCAGCGACACAAAGGATACGATCGCAGCCGCAAACAGCAAAACAGGAACAACCGGAGCTTCCGACCAGAATACCATGGGTTCCAGATAGCTTGCCGTTACGGCAAACTGCACAAACAGTACAGTCAGAGGCAATGTAATCATAAGAGGCTTCCCCGCTGTCACAAACGCTTCGATGCAGAAAATGCTCCTCATTTCCCGGGGGGTCAGACCAATGGACATATACCTTGCGAATTCCCGCTTTCTTTGGCGGAGAAATCCCAGTGTATTTGAAAACACATTTGCAATTCCAATCATGGCAAGCAATACACAGAAGGCGCCAAAAATCATTTTGCTGCCTTGCATTAAGCTGTCATTGGATAATCTTTCCTGTATCCGGTTTTCACTTTCAAATTCATATTCTCCGGATACAAGCTGCACGATTTCCTGTTCCAGACTCTTTAAATCCGAAAGCTCCGCGTTTTCGCCTGAAAGAATGCGGATATAGCTGTCCGGTTCGGCTTTACATACCGTTTCTAAGGCTTTATTCCACATGGTGAGTGAAACAAAATGTACGAGAGCATAATTTTTATATTCCTCCCGCAGCACGGGAACAGTCTGCGTATAAGACAAAACAGGTATTTCTACGGTTTTTTCGTTATTATAAAGTGTTGTTGTCCGGCGCTCTTCTCTCACAAAAGGAATATACTTTTTATAGCGGAAATTGCTGTTGATACTGTCCCAGATCTGATTGAATACAATTGCGCCGTCCAGATCCGGTCTGATCCCAAGCTGTGAACAGAAGTTTAAAAAGCTGGTGTCATCCAAAACAACAATCGGCACAGATACTTGAAACCGGCCATCTGTCCCGGGCGTTCCCGCAACCGGTTCAAACCCGCCAAGTGATGTCAGTTCATCGCTGAGTATGTCTTCCGGCAGGAAAGTCATTGCTTCCGCCTTTTGATATACCACAGCATCTTGTATCCTGGAAATATTCTGCAATTCATCTGTCAAGCCGAAGCCGGATAGTTCCGTATCCTTTAAGGTCAGCATGATATCCCACGCATCCTGATACCGTTCAAAGTAGGTATATCTGGTACTGATCTCGGCAAGAGTAGTAAATACAAGCATGATTGAAAATCCCAAAAAGGACAGCAGTAACGATAAGGTAGAGATCCGCAGATATTTTTTCCGGGCTTTTAATGCGTTTCCGGCAAGTTCTCCTTTCATACCAAAAAGAAAGGAAAGAATACGAGAATTTTTCTTTTTCTTTAGCAAGAAACCGTTTGTATTTCTGATTGCCTCAAGGGGCGTCATTCTGCTCAATTTTCCTGCGGGAATCCACGCGGAAAAAATGACGACAAAGAAGGATATGAGAAGAGTAGCAATAAATATGGACGGATGATACTGAAAAACGGCTTCGTGGCGTCCGGCTGCGTTGGCGGCAAAAAAATTGATTGCTTTGATGACGCAAAAGCTGATTAAAATTCCGGACATGCTGCCAATCAGCATTGGCGCCAGGCTTAAAACCATTGCTTCCTGCAGCAGGCAGGTTCTGATTTGCCCCGGCGTGGCTCCAATACTTGAAAGTATACCGAATTGATGGATTCTGGCATTCATTGATAATTCAAAGGAGCCCCGGATAATCAGGATTAACGATACCGCCGCAATCATCAGTATCACGGCGTACATTGTCAAAAGCATGGGCGGGGTGGTATCCTCCGGGTCGTGTATAAAATAGCGTGACAGGAGCAATGAGTTGTATTGAATGGAATCTTTGCCCAGTCCAAGCTGTGCCGCAATGAACGGCAGATCACGATAAATGGTTCTGGCGTTGATAAAATAAAGATCCACCACGGTTCCCTGTTTTCCGGATAATTTCTCGTTGATCACAGCTTTTTCCACAGCTGCAAATTGGTTGACCAAAGCTGCCACGGCATCTTCTGATAAGTCATGGAAATCGGATGTTTCACAGACAAGGCGTCCCTGCCAGCCGCCTTCCTCCAACTTGATTTGCTCCACATCATATGCCCAGAAATTGTAGGATATGCTGCATAACAGCGATAAAAACATTGCAGCAACCAGGGCTGTGGCCATAATGGATATGCCGGAAGCGCGATTGTTTTTCAGATAGCTTCTGGAGTAGTCTTTCCACATACCGCTCACCTCCGCTTCTGGTCGCTGACAACCTGTCCGTCTTCGATGGTCACAATTCGGTCAGCTTCCAACGCAATTTTTTCATCGTGGGTAATCAAAAGTATCGTCTGCTTTAAAGTTCGGTTTGACAGCTTTAAGAGGTCAATAATTTCCCTTGAATTTTTCTGGTCAAGGTTTCCCGTGGGTTCATCCGCAAAAAGAATGGCAGGGCGGTAAATCAAGGATCTTGCGATTGCGACGCGCTGCTGCTGTCCTCCGGATAACTGGCTTGGCAGACTGTTCAGCTTATCCTCGATTCCCAATGTCCTTACAATGGTTCTGAAGTATTCCAGATCCGGCTTTCTCTTGTCGAGAAGCAGGGGCATCAGGATGTTTTTTTCTGCTGTCAGAGTGGGAATCAGATTGTAAAACTGATAAACCAATCCAACCTTTCTCCTTCTGAAAATTGCGGCATCCGCAGCGTTCAGTCCGCTGAGGTCAACGCCGTCAATTGTTACAGTGCCGCGTGTGGGCTTGTCTACGGTGCCAAGAATATGCAAGAGCGTTGATTTTCCGGAGCCGGATGCCCCGATTATTGCAACAAATTCGCCCTTTTCAATAGATAGGCTGATTCCCTTTAAGGCGGTAACTTGATTGTCGCCTTTGCCAAATACTTTTTCGATTCCGTTACATCTCAGTATTTCCATGTTGTCAAATCCTCCTGTTTGTTATAACGCCATACCTTGATACAAATCTTTCTGTTATTCCCGCGGGCATCAAGGTAGTTACAGTATAACAAATGAAAGTGACACCTCAGTGACTGTAGAAACGAATCTCATAGCAGGCTCCGCCATTCGGAAGATTGTATGCGTGAAGGATTCCGTCCTGCATTTCTATGATTGCCTTTGAAAGAGAAAGTCCTATTCCGATTCCGGTATTTTTTGCCCTTTCCCCGCGGTAAAACCGTTCAAACAAATGCGGCAGATCCTCTTTTGCGAATCCCTCCCCCTCATCCCAGATTTGTATCTGTACATACAGCGGATTTTTTTCACAGGAACAATGAACAGCAGTGCCTGATCCGGTGGCTTCCATACAGTTTTTCATCAAATTCATGACTGCTTCCATCGTCCAGTCTAAATCCACATTGACCGATATCTCACCCATTTCCGGAACATCCATCAGAACGCCTTTTTCCAGGAACAGCTCATATAAATTGTCCGACGCCAGAGAAAGGATTGTGAAAACATCTGTTGGTTTCCTGTCAAATACAAGTGTTCCTGCATCAATGCGGGACAACAGCAGCAGCGCCTCTTCCAAATGGAGGAGCCTGTTGAGCTGCCGTTCGATCTCTCTGAGATTGGCGTGTATTTTGTCCGTACCCAAGCATTCTCTTGCCATCTGAACAGACAGGGAAATAGAGGTAATGGGAGTTTTGAGCTGATGGGCAATATTAGAGAGATTTTCTGCGAAATTGTTTCGTGCTGTCAGAGCTTCTTCCTTTGTCTGATAAAGCGCCGTTACCGTTTTATATATTTCATCCTGCAATTTTGAAAACGCATCCTCAGAAGACTCAAGAAGCAATCCCTGACGGCCTGTATTGATTTTTTCCAGATATTCCGTCAATGCCTGGATACGGGCCTCGGACTTTCCGCGCCAATAACGGTAAGAAAAAAAGAACAGTATGCCCCCTGCGAAAAATAGAATAACAGCAACCCAAAAGGCTGTGGTATCCCTGATCCCCAAATTTGACGGACGATAACCAAAGTCTGACAAGATAGCTTCGCCTGCGGTATGGAAATCCTGTGTTTTCAACAATTCCAGAACAACCTGCCTGGAATCGGGATTTTTTTCAATCATACGTTGGCAGAATCCGCCCAGTATTTGAAAACATACCTGGCGATAGTAAAAAGAAAGAAGGTATGTGGCAGCCGCCGCCAGGATCAGCCCGGCCGACAGCAGAAACAAAACCGCTGTTTTACCATTAGAATTTTTGCTCATATCCCATCCTCCTCCATGCGGTAGCCAAAGCTCCGTATTGTTTTTAGACAGGACGGGTGATGAAGTTTTTCCCTGAGCCGTTTCATGGTCACGGTCAGGGTATTATCGTTGACATAATTGCCATTATTATCCCAGATTTGAGTCAACAGCCGTTCTCTTGTGACGGTTTTTCCCTTATTTTCCATTAAATACTGCAAGAGCTGGTATTCTGACTGGCTGACCGTAATTTCCTCTTCGCCGCAATATACTGCCGTTTTGTTTTTGTCTATTGAAATGGAACCACAGGAGAGATACCGGCCCTGCACATTTCCTGCCCTGCGCAGCAGTGCGTGGATGCGGGAGTACAGAACCTCCAGTTCAAAGGGTTTTGTCACATAATCATCCGCCCCGTATTCAAAGCCGGAAATAATATCGCGAGTATCCTCCCGGACGGTGAGAAATATTATGGGAAGTTCTTTCCATCTGGAACGTATCCATCTGCAAAAGTTGTTTCCCCGGCCGTCCGGCATATTCCAGTCGATCAGTGCAAGGCTTGGAATATGGTGCTCCAATGCTTTCTTTCCGCTTTCCAATGTTCCGAATGTAAAAACTTCGTACCCTTTTCGGCACAGGTATTCCTTTACAGCCGTTGCAATATTCTCATCGTCTTCCATATAATAGACTTCTATCATTTTCTGTCTCCCTGTCATTTTTACGACGGATATTGTGCCGGGAGCTGATGAGTATTCCGGCTCCGGCGGATAATATAAAAATGAACCCTCACTGAAGTGAGAGTTCATTTTATAATCGGCGCGACGTGATTCGAACACGCGACCTCTGCGTCCCGAACGCAGCGCTCTACCAAGCTGAGCCACGCGCCGATAGAAATTTGATGGGACATGCAATTTGATAAAACTGCTGCCAACATTAAAATAATAAATAAAAAGAGATTGATTGTCAAGGGAAAAACGAATAAGATAAAAGAAAAAGTGTGGAGACGGGGAAAAAATGAGGGATTGCCTGGATTTATTTGACAATCAGACGGCGGAATGGTTTCGGAAAACGCTGGGAAAACCGACGCAGGTGCAGGAGGCATCCTGGCCGGCCATCGCCGCGGGAGGGCATGTGCTGGTGTCTGCGCCTACGGGAACAGGTAAGACGCTGTCCGCTTTTCTGGTATTTCTGGATAAGATGAAGCGTCGGGCGCTGGAGGGGAGCCTGGGGCAGGAGCTGCAGCTGATCTATGTTTCTCCGTTAAAATCTCTTGCCGCGGATATACGGGAAAATCTGCGCAGGCCGCTAAAAGGGATCCAGGGGGAAAATCTGATCTCCGTTGCAGTCAGAACCGGGGACACCACCCAGAGGGAACGGCAGCAGATGATCAGAAAGCCGCCTCATATCCTGATTATCACGCCGGAATCCCTGTATCTGATGCTCACTTCAAAGACGGGACAGAATATGCTCTGCACCGCGAAAGCCATTATCCTGGACGAGCTGCACGCCCTGATCGACACAAAGCGGGGGGCCCATCTGATGCTGTCCCTGGCAAGATTGGACATTCTCTGCAAAAAGCCTTTGCAGAGGATCGGGCTGTCCGCCACCATCGCGCCTCTGGAGGACGCCGCCCGGTATCTGGCCCCGGAGCCGGTGACGGTGGCTGCCCCCGAGATGGAAAAAAAGGTGCGTCTTGAGATATTGGGACCTTATGCGGACACGGGGAAAAGGCGGAAGGATCCGGTGTGGGAAGAGCTTGGGAAGCTGGTGTATCAGTACTGCCAGGGGAACCGCAGCGTCATCGCGTTTGTGGAGGGCAGACGGTATGCGGAAAAGCTTGCTTATTATGTAAATCTGCTGGGCGGAGAGGATTTTGCCCGGGTTCATCACGGAAGCCTCTCCAGGGAGCAGCGGCAGGAGACGGAAGAGGCATTGCGGGACGGAAGGCTGCGGCTTTTGTGCGCCACCTCCTCCATGGAGCTTGGCATCGACGTGGGCGAGATCGACCAGGTGCTGCAGGTGGGCTGTCCCCACACGATTTCCGGCACCATGCAGAGACTGGGGCGGGCGGGGCATAACCCCTCGCGAACCAGTGTCATGTACCTGTTCCCACGGACGGCGGCGGAGTGCCTTCAGTGTGGGCTGACCGCGCAGCTAGCAAGGGAGTCGAAGGTGGAACGGCTGAATCCCCCCGAGGGCTGTCTGGATGTGCTGGCGCAGCACCTGGTTTCCATGGCGGCTTTTCGGGGCTATCAGGTGGATGATGTGATGGAGATCCTGCCCAGGGCATGGCCGTTCCGCAAGGTGACGAAGAAGGACGTGGAGGCCGTTTTGGGAATGCTGGCAGGGGACTATGAGCATAAAAGGGACGTGCCCGTCCGCCCCCGGATTTTATATGACAGGATTCATGAGCGTGTGGAGGGTGACGGATACAGCAGGATGCTGGCGGTCTCCGCCGGGGGAACCATTCCGGACAAGGGGCTTTATACCGTGCGCACGGAGGACGGGGTCAAGGTGGGCGAGGCGGACGAGGAGTTTGTCTATGAAACCCGGCTGGGGGATCGGTTTATTCTGGGAGCTTTTGCCTGGAGGGTTACGCATATCGGCCGTGATACCGTGACGGTGGTGCAGGCCCCGGTGGAGGGAGCAAGGCTTCCTTTCTGGAAGGGGGAGCTGAAGGGGAGGAACCGGGAGACGGGAGCTGCCTTCGGCAGGATTCTGCGGCAACTGCAGGAGGCGGAGAGAGACGGATGCCTTGAGGACAAGCTGCAGGAGCTGGGACTGGATGAGTCTGCCTCGGGTCTTGCCGCCGGTTATCTGAGGCGTCAGATGGGGGTCACAGGGGGGCTGCCGGACGACAGGACGATTCTGGCGGAGCATTTCCAGGATCAGTCCGGCAACAGTCAGCTGATGATCCACTCCATATTCGGCAGGCAGATCAACAGCCCCCTTGCCCTGCTTGCGGCGGAGACGGTTCGGGCACAGTCAGGGAGAGATATCGGCTGTGTGGATGAGGAGGACGGCTTCCTGCTTTATTCCTACGGCAGCGAGGCCATGCCGGAGAGGCTTCTTTATCAGATCTGTCCTGAGACCTCCGAGAAAATCCTGGAGGAACTGCTTCCCGTAACCTCTGTCTTCAACATGGCTTTCCGCTACAACTGCGGCAGGGCGCTGATGATGGGCGTGCGGAAAAACGGAAGGACTCCGCTGTGGATGCAGCGGCTGCGCAGCGCGGAAATGCTGGAGCAGGTGGTGCAGGAAAGGGAGCATCCGCTGATCCGGGAGACCAGGCAGGAGTGCATGAGACAGCTCTGGGATGTGGCGGGAGTGCGGGAGGTGTTGGAGAGGATCCGCTCGGGCGACATTATCGTGCGGGAAATCTACACGGACTCGGCGTCTCCCATGTCGCTGCCCCTGCAGTGGGCCCAGGAAGCAGCAGTCATGTATGATTACGCGCCCACGCCCCGGGGGATACATGCGGCGGTGGAGGATGCGCTGAGAGGGCAGAAGGAGCTGGTGCGTCCCGGTGAGAAGGAGCTTTTACAGGTGCAGGAGAGAGGAAGACTGCCGGAGGATGAGAGGCAGCTTCACGCCCTTCTGATGACGGAGGGAGACCTGGCGGCGGGGGAGTTGGAGGTTCCTGTGGAGTGGCTGGAAAAGCTGGCGGAGGATGGACGTGCCCTGTACCTGGAACAGGGGCTGTGGATTGCGGCGGAGCAGCAGGCGGAATATGATGCGGCACTGGAAGCGCCGGGAAGCGGGGAAGCCGCGGACATTGTCCGGCGTATGCTCCGCTACCGGGGCGGGGCATACGCCGCCCAAGTGGCCCGGAGATACGGCTGGGCTGTGGAAGATGCGAGAGCAGTGCTGGAAGAGCTGTGCCGTAGGGAGGAGGCCATAGGGCGCAGGGAAGAGTCCGGAACCGGGACGGAAATCACATTTCAGTCCGGGCAGGAGACCGGAGACAGCACCGTATACTATCACGCGCAGCTGTATCGGCGCGCGCGAATTCAGACCCTGAAAAACCGCAGGGGGGAGATTGCCACTTGTCCGCCGGAAAGCTATGGGGCACTGCTGCTGTCCCGCCTGCAGAGGCAGGCTCCGGCGGAGGAATGCCTGAAGATGGCCGTGGCTTCTCTGGCGGGGATGGCGCTGCCCGCCGCGGTCTGGGAAGAATTTGTCCTGCCGGCCAGAGTGAGGGGTTACAGGGAAAACCTGTTAGACAGCCTTCTGGCCGCCGGCGAGTACTTCTGGCACATGGAGGAGGGCGGAAAGCTGCGCTTTGATTCCACAGAGGACATAGATTGGGACAGGGAGCCGGAGATTCCCTGGGAGATACTATCGGAAAAGGAGAAGCTTCTGGCGGAGGCGCTTAAGAAGCGGGGAGCCTGCTTCACGCAGGCCCTGGGCGGCGTGCTTTCAGGAGAATCGCCTTACGATACCCTGCTGTCCTTGCTGGAAAAGGGAGTGGTATGTGCCGACAGCTTTGTGCCGGTGCGTCAGTGGCTGAACAGGGATAAGCTTCTCAAGGCCACGGCCAGGCAGAGGGTGGGAGCCAGAGTGAAGGCCCTGCAGGCAGGACGCTTCGACCTGGTACGGCCCCTGCGGAGTCTGACGGTACAGGAACAGATGGAGAGCTGCTTTGACCGCTATGTGATACTGTGCCGGGAGACGGCGGCGCTCTGCGGCCTGTGCTGGCAGGAGGCGTTAAAGCTTCTGCGCGTGTGGGAGTATACCGGACAGGCCAGAAGGGGCTACTTTGTCAGAGGTTTTTCCGGAGCGCAGTTCATCCGCGGGAGGGATTTTGAGGGCGTTACTTTCTCGCTGATGCATCCACAGCAGGAGATTGTCTGGCTGAATGCTGCGGACCCCATGCAGCCCTGGGGAAAGCTGCTTCCCCACGGGGAAGGCAAGGCGTTTGTAAATGTGGCAGGTACGGCGGCAGCCTTTCGGGGCGGGGTTCCGGAGGCCGCCTTTGAGAGACAGGGAAAGACGCTGCGGATCCTTGAGGCCCGGGATGCCGGAGAGACGCTGGGCCTGTTTGCGGAGGAGTTTCGTCGGGGCAGGATTTTTCCCGGCAAAAAGCGTATCGTGGTGAAGGAATATCCGGCGGAGGCGGCAGAGGCGCTTAAGCAGAGCGGCTTTTCCCGGGAGATGCAGGATTACTGCCTGTATAGATAGCAGGGTACTTTACCGGAGCGGAGGGGAGAGATGAGTTGCAGACCAAATGATGAAAAATGGCAATTTGACGACAGTGACATTCCCCGGAAAAAGGGCCGTTGGGAGAGGATTGGCGTCGTCTTTTTCGGAGTCGTGATTACGGTGATGATGACGCTTTGGACGGATAAGGTCCGGGAGGAAGATTTGCTGGAGACACCCCGGAAAAACTGGACGCAGATGAGCGGGAACGACGGAAGATTCTGGAGGGGGACGCCCGACAACAATGCGTGTGCTGACACGGAGGGCGCGGAGCTGAGGGTGTATTGTCAGTATTTCTACGATGAGGAGGGAAGGCTCTCCGAGATCAATACCTTTCGTCGCCACGGAGGGTATCAGGATGTGTACAACGACTACTACAGGGATGTGTGGGTTCTGAGCAATGTGGAGACTCTTTCGTATGACGGGGAGGGAAGAGTCTGTCAGCGGGATGAACTACAGGGAAGTACACGGACGGTCTATGAATATACCCCGGACGGATACACGAAGCGGAGTTCCTGGGCTTACGCCGAAGACGGTATCATTTACAGGTATGACCTGTCTGGCAACCGGGTTTATTTTCGAAATGCCGATAATTTTCGGTATCCTCATGTCACCACCTGGGAGTACGACGAACGAAACCGGCCCATCAGGGAAACCCTGGAGGTGGAGGGGAAGGAGCCTTACGGTGTGCCGGAACATGTGATCTGGACGGCGGAGTATGACGAGGAAAATCATACCTCGGTGGAGACGGAATACGACAGTGACGGTGAAATTGTCTGTCTATGGCACTGTACCTATGACGAAAGCTGGAATAAGACGGAAAGCTTCTGGTATGACCCCAGGAAGGTTCCGGCCGGCTATACCCCGGAGGAATGCACGGACTATTGCACCAGGGGATACTGGGTGTCCTGCCGGGACGGGAAAATCGTGGAAAAGATGGAAAACGAGCCCTGGAAGGATAACCGGAACAACAGCGAATACACGGCTTATGACTATGACGGCAGAGGGAACTGTATTATGGAGCTGAAGGTATACCGCGTGGGCTTCGTCTATCTGTACCGCTATGTCTATGACGGCAGAAACAGGCTGACGGAAAAATTTGATTACAATTTTGACGAGGTGGATTTCTGGGAGCAGCCGCAGTCCGACGGCAGTGTGCTGACGCTGGAGGTTTCCCGGGATGGGGTGCTTGGCATCACAAGAACCGCGCCGGACGGGACGCTGCTGAACCGGTTTGTCTACGACGAAAATGAGGTGGATATACAGCAGACCCCGGAGGGAATTCTGTGCTGGCAGCCGGATCCGTCTCTGATTCCGGCGGAAAAGGAGCCGCGGCCCGGTCAGGAGGAATCGGAGACTGGGATTCCCGGAGAACCGGAATTGGAGGAGCCTGCGGCACTTTTTTATACAGTGGAGGAGGGTGACTGCCTGTGGGGCATTGCGGAAAAGTTTTACGGCGAAGGGAGCAGATATGAGAGTATATACAGATGGAACAGAGATGTCATCGGGGAGGATCCCGGATTGATTCAGCCGGGAGTGCGCCTGTATATTGAGACGGAATAAAGGAGAAGAAAACGTGTATCAGACGATTGTGACCTTAAAAAAGGGAGAAGGACGCACCCTGAAGGCAGGTGGAATGTGGGTGTATGACAATGAGATTGCAGAGGTGAAGGGCAGCTTTGAGAACGGAGACGTGGTGGAGGTGCGGGATTTTGACGGCTACTGCATGGGCTGCGGATTTCTCAACATGCAGTCCAGGATAGCGGTCCGGATGCTGTCCAGGAAAAAGGATACCGTGATCGACGGGGCTTTTCTGGAACGGCGTGTGCGGGACGCATGGAACTATCGCAGGCAGACCGTGGATACCGGAAGCTGCCGGGTGATCTTCGGAGAAGCGGATTTTCTGCCCGGCATTGTGGTAGATAAGTTTTCGGATGTGCTGGTGGTGGAGTCCCTCGCCCTGGGGATCGACAGGTGGAAGCTGACCATTGTGGAGGCGTTGAAAAAGGTGCTGGCAGAGGACGGCATCGCCATCCGCGGGGTATATGAGCGCAGCGACGCAAAGGTGCGCCTGCAGGAAGGCATGGAGCGCAGCAAAGGTTTTATCGGAGAGCCCTTTGACACAAAGGTGGAGATTCAGGAAAACGGTGTGCGATATCTGGTGGATGTGGAAGACGGGCAAAAGACGGGATTCTTTCTGGATCAGAAGAACAACCGGGCGGCCATTCATCGGCTTTGCAGGGGAAAAAAGGTACTGGACTGCTTTACCCATACGGGTTCCTTTGCGCTCAACGCGGGGATAGCCGGTGCGGACAGTGTGCTGGGAGTGGACGCCTCCTTGCTTGCAGTGAAACAGGCGGAAGAAAACGCCAGGCTGAACAGCCTGGAGGACAGGGTGAAATTCCGCTGCGCGGATGTGTTTGAACTGCTGCCGCAGCTGGAGGCCGCGGGGGAGCGCTATGATGTGGTGATCCTGGATCCGCCCGCCTTCACCAAGTCCAGGAATTCTGTGAAAAACGCGGTGAAGGGGTATCGGGAGATCAATCTGCGGGGGCTTAAGCTGGTGCGGGACGGCGGTTTTCTGGCCACCTGCTCCTGCTCCCACTTTATGGATCCTGATCTGTTTGCGAAGACGATCCGAGAGGCGGCAACAGGAGCCCACAAGCGGCTGCGCCAGGTGGAATTCCGCACCCAGAGCTGTGACCATCCGATCCTGTGGGCAGCGGACAGCTCCTATTATTTGAAGTTCTACATTTTTCAGGTGGTGGAAGAGCGCTGAATTATAATTCCCAAAGGAGTGTTTCTTTACATTTTAAACATCTCCGTTTTTTCCTTCAGCTCGACAGCCAGGATATCCAGTTTATCGGCAAAATCTCTCAGGTGGGAGACTGCGTTAACCTGCTCACCGGAAGCTTCCAGAACCTGTTCCGAGTAGGTCAGACAGACGCCGGTATTGTTGTCTATGTCCTCAGATGATAAGTGAGATCACCATTGTCACACCGAAGCCTGTGACCATGGTGATGGCTTCGGAGTTCAACACCTTCTTATCCACGGCGATTCCCAGAATTCAGCCGCATTCCGCCACGGGAGCCGTGAGAAAGGCCCTCTCGGTGTGGTCATAGTCCTGTAGAAAGACAGCCTCATGGTTTCCGGCGGTCAGTGCGTCGGCCAGAGCGCCGTAGGGGTTTCCAGGCAAAGCGGCCAGTTGAACGGGTTCGTCGTTTACATAGCCGTATGCGCTGTTGGGATGTACGGCCAGCCCCTGATTCTGATCCAGAAGAAGCGCGTAACTGTTTTTCGGGACCTGGCATTGATTTACAATTTCTATCACCGTATCTACAAAAATATCTTCCGCCAGAACCCCGGTAGTCTGCCCGTCTATCACGATCTTTCTGGAAATGGTGATGACTATTCTGCCGGAGTCTACATCCGGATCAGGCACATAACCGCTTGCCGCTGCCATTTTGTTGTCGGTGTTGGTATAGTAGATGTCATACAGGGTGTCATTTTCATTGTAGCTTTCCAGAAAGGAACCAAGGTAAGAGCATAGATAATCGTGATCCGTATTTTTGCCCAGCTCCATGGAGACGGCAATTGTACTCAGGAATGCGGCCTGTTCCCTCATCCAGGCATCAATTTCCCCGGCACTTTTTTCTGCCAGAAGGACAGCTGTCTCGCTCTCTTTGTCCTTCAGCTTACCGGATGCGTCGGAATAGCTGATGGCTGCAGTGATGCCGAGGCAGATCAGACAGGTCATAAAGATTAGCTTTTTTCTTAAGCTCTGCATAGCAATCCCCCTCATTTGTATATTTTTTTGAAATATTATAACAGAATATAAGGAAAATGATTTTTTGTAAATCCGCCTGGCATCTTCGTTTGGAAAACGCGGTTGAGAAGAGATAAACGGTGGGTTGCTTTACTTTCTGTCCGTGGAATTGTTATAATTTTTTCAACAGGCCGGGGCGCCCGGCAGATTTGAAGAAGGGATGGTATCGAAGATGAACGGGATCGGGGAAAGGCAGAAGACATTCGGCGGCAGGCTGTCAGAGAGCAGGCGGGAAAGAGGATTTACCCAGGAGGAGCTTGCAAACCGGCTTGGGGTGACGCCTCAGGCGCTGAGCAAATGGGAGAGAGGGGCAAGTTTTCCGGATTTGGAAATGTTTGCGGAAATCTGTGAACAGCTGGGGACGGGTGTGGACTACCTGCTTGATGTGGGTGGCAGAGGCATTACGGAAGACGGAGATGAAAAAGCCCGGGAGGAGGTATTGGAAAAACTGCGCAACAGCCTGGAGCCTTTGGAGCTTGTGTTCGGTGTGGAGATAGTGCCCCTTTTTATGGATAACGGCTTTGTGCCCAAGATCGCCGGGCTGCGCCGGGAGCTTGCGGCAGAAGGGATTCTGCTGCCTGTTATGCGGCTGAGGGATCACGTCAGGCTTCAGCCCAGGGAGTTCATGATTCTGGCCTCTTCCAACGTGCTTTATGCGGAGACGCTGGAGGCGGTCAGCGCAGAAAAGCTGGACTATATCATGGGAAAGCTTGGAGAGACAGTCAGGGGTCGGTATGATGAGATTCTGAATGCGGATATACTCAGGCAGCTGGTGGAAAATCTGAAGATCAGATATCCGGGGCTGATTCAGGGTGTAGTACCGGAAAGAATTTCCTACGGCCTGCTTCTGGACGTGACGAGAGAGCTGATCAGAAGAGGGGACAGCCCGCGATATCTTCCGCGTATCATTGAGATCGCAGAGCATGAGCTGAGAGAGAGCGGGCCCTTAAGCGCGGCGGAGCTTGCCGGGCGCGTGGGCGGAAGGCTGGAAAGAAGCGACAACCTGGACATTTACCTGCATCAGCGTGCCGGAAAGCTATAGATCGGTGTTTCCGTATATTTTAATGATTTCGTTGAGAATATTCATGTGGGAGAAGTCTTTGTTGTAGATGATTTTGGTCTCCCGCACCATGCTCAGGTTTTCTATTGGAAGCGCCGTGAGCTTTCCCTTCTTCAGCTCATCCATGCAGGCGCTCCTGGGCAGGATGGAAACTCCCAGGTTTTTCCGGATCAAATCCTTTATGGTGGCGATGTTGTCTACCTCCAGGGTCACATTAAAATTTTCTATGGATTCGTTGTTGCTCTCCAGCGTGGACTCAAACAGGGTTCTGGTTGCGGAAGCGGGAGTGCGCAGAATCATTTTCTGTTTTTTCAATTCGTTCAGCGTGACGGCCCCCTTGCGTGCAAGGGGGCTGCTGTTTGACATAACGCACATCAGGTAGTCGGTGTCCAGCATCATGGAGGAAAAATGAGGATCCACAAAAGCGCCGTCCAGGATCGCCAGGTCTATCTCGTAATTTCCCAACATATCATAAAGATTATTTATGGTATCAGTAAAAAGTATAATCTTTAATCCACTGTGAAGACTGCTGCACTTTGCCAGCGTGGCGGCAGTCAGATTACTCTCCGAGGTGTGGGTGATTCCCACCCGAAGGACGGAGAGATTATTTTCCGTGTTCTGCAGCTCCCAGTGCATCTTTGTATTCAGGGCGGTCAGGCGGCGGGCATACTTGACTACGATTTCTCCCTGGGGTGTGAGCCTCAGACCTGCTTTGTTCCGCACGAAAAGGGGGGCTCCCACCTCTTCCTCCAGCTGCCTCATCTGGTGACTGACTGCCGGCTGGGTCATGGAGAGAGCCTGGGCGGCCCGGGTAAAATTCTGATATTTGACTACGGCAAGAAGGGTCTCAACTTTTGTTCCAAGCATAGCGCACCACCATAAAAAATATTTATTGAGAATAAAAATATTATAATTTGTCTTTTGAATGAAAAGAGTATATCATACTCTTATTCTTTTTGCAAGAGAGGGGGTGCTGCAGCATGCTTGTTTCCATCTATGAAAGGCTGCATATTACATCTTCGGTTTCGGTGATTGTTATTTCGGTGGCGCTCATGCTGATCTGCGGATTTGCCATTACCAGGCTTACCAAGCGTCTTCATCTGCCGAACGTGACGGCCTATATTCTCGCGGGCATTCTCATAGGGCCGTACTGCCTGAATCTGGTGCCCGGCGACGTGATAAAGGGCATGGATTTTATCGCTGATATTGCGCTGGCTTTCATCGCGTTTGGCACGGGAGAGTTTTTTCGTTTTTCCACCCTGAGAAAAAACGGTGTCAGGATTCTTGTGATCACCGTGATGGAGGCGTGTCTCGCCTCGGTGCTGGTATTTGCGGTTTCATATGGTGTCCTGGGATTGGAGCTCAACTTTGCCATTGTTCTTGCGGCGCTGGCTTCCGCCACCGCGCCTGCCTCCACGGTGATGACCATACGCCAGACTCACGCAAAGGGAGATTTTGTGGAAACGCTTCTGCAGGTGGTGGCGCTGGATGATATTGTGGGGCTGATTGCATACAGCATTGCCATATCGGTGGCGCTTGCTTCCATGACAGGCAGCTTCCACGCCGGAAATGTGATAAGGCCCATTCTGGTGAATATGGGGGTGTTTGCCCTGGGTGGATTGTTTGGGCTTTTTCTGAAGCTGCTGCTGCACAAACGTTCCACGGACAACCGCCTGATTGTCTCTATCGCCCTTTTGTTTGCGTTCTGCGGAATCTGTGCGCTGCTGAGTGTGTCTCCGCTGCTGGGCTGTATGTCTATGGGAATGGTGTATATCAATTCCACGGAGGATGAAAGGCTTTTCAAACAGCTCAATTATTTCAGCCCGCCTGTCCTGCTGCTGTTTTTTGTGCGTTCGGGGCTGAATTTTGATCTGGGCGCACTGGTGAATACCTCGGAGAGTGTGGGAAGCGTTTCCCTGCTTCTGGTGGGGGTTATCTATTTTGTGGTGCGTATTGCGGGAAAGTATGCAGGCGCTTTTCTGGGCTGTCTGTTTACAAGGAAAGATAAGCTGGTGCGGAATTACCTGGGGCTAGCCCTGATTCCGCAGGCCGGTGTGGCCATCGGACTTGCGGCAATGGGAGCCAGAACACTGGGCGGAGAGACCGGCAGGGCGCTGGAGACGATCATTCTGGCGTCCAGTGTGCTGTACGAGCTGATCGGCCCCGCCTGTGCAAAGCTGTCGCTTTATCTGTCAAAATCCTATTCCAATAAGCTGGAAGACCTGGTTCCCATTGAGGAGACCTCCGGGGACGGGACGGAAGAACCGAAGAGCGAGGTAGAGCTGTTGATTGAACGGATCCAGGCGATCCAGAGGGAACTGCCCAGGCATAATAATCCTTATTATGAGGAGGAGCAGGCATATTCCGAGGCGGCGGAGGAACACTTTGCCCTTGTTTCCAATGAGACCAGAAGGAGAAAGAGACTATGAATACATTTATCATAACGCAATTGTCAGATCCCATTGCGCATCTGCTGGGCGATTGGTCCAGGGAGCTGAATCCCGGCTCCGTCCTTCTGCGCATTGTCATTGTGGTGGTGCTTTCTGCCATCATCGGCTGCGAGCGCTCCAGCAAACGGCATTCAGCGGGACTGCGCACTTTTGTCCTGATCTCGTTTACCTCCACCATCTCCATGATTCTGGATATCTATCTGATGGATACTTTTTCCTTCGGGATACCTGTTCTGTCCGCGGCAACCATTATTTCCACGGCGCTGATCAGCGGAAATTCCATTCTGTTCAGCTCCCGCAGCCAGATCAAGGGGCTCACCACATCGGCTGGTCTGTGGGCCTGCAGTATTCTGGGCTTTACCATAGGCGCGGGCATGTATACCATAACACTGATCGTATACCTGTTCCTGCTGTGCATCCTGGCCTGTTTTCCGGCCTTTGAGGTCTATCTGAAAAACCGTTCCAATCACTTTGAGATTCACCTGGAGTTAAAGAGCAGCGAGTACCTGCGGGATTTTGTGACGGTCAGCCGGCGTCTGGGACTGCGCATCGACGACATAGAGTCCAATCAGGCTTATGTGGGATCCGGGCTGAGCGTGTATACCATCACTTTTACCATCTGCAGCCCGGAGCTGAAGAAGTACAAGACACACCGGGAGATTATCCAGGCCATCAGCTCTCTGGACTATATATACCATATTGAGGAAATGAGATAGAGACTGCCCGGCCTTTGGGAAGGGTTTATGGAGGAACGCCAGGTTTTATTTCCCGTAGAAAACATAATAATACTTTGTCTCCAGAACGGCGCAGTCGTGCCCAAGCAGGGCAGGATCGGAGAAGAAATGGTATCTGCCGGAGGCCTTATTGCAAATGTATAGATCCTCCGGCAGGAAGACTTCCGGTTCATGGAAGTGCAGGTTTCCATAGTCTTTGACATAACCAAGCTCGTCGCAGACGGCCGAAAATTCGGAGGGTGAAATCGGGTTGGATAAGAAGTAGAATTCTCCTACTTCGTCCAGCACATAGATTTCGCCTTCTTTTTGTTCGTCAGTCAGCAGGGAGAGAGCCTCCGACGCGCCGCCGTACACCTGATAACACAGAGCGGGCTCCGGCCCGAAATATTCCGAGGCAAATCCCAAAAAGGCGCCTCCGTAGAGACACACAATTATGGCCCCGCAGATTTGTTTTGCCCGGCTTTTTTTCAGAAGAGCCAAAACGGAAAAGATGCCGCCGGCGCAGAAAAAGGCCAGGGCTATAAAAATACCGTTGATATGATAATTATATTGTCCGCAGGTCACGAACAGGAATACCTCGGAAGCCGCGAGAAACAGCAGACAGAGATCCGGGCTGAGCCTGCGGCGCCGACAGTCGTTCAGGGCATTTTTAAAGGAAGAGAAGATTCCCGCCGCGATCATGGGGACACTCCACCAGTACATGGTCCAGTAGCGGTCGGAGGAGCCGTATTTTCCGTCTGTGGTCAGAGGATACAGCAGGGCCCGGAGCTTTCCGGGCAGGGCGGAGAGAGAGAAAGAGATTTCCTCCGTCCGATTGGTGATCATTTTCGGCACAGAGAAAAAAGGGGTGACAATGGGATCCCAGTCGAAGTAGTTTACACAGACTACCAGGAATGGGGGGATTACCAGAAGAACCAGTGGAAGGGCCAGGAACAAAAGCTGTTTCAGCCGCAGAAGGCGGTTTTCCTTCCGGTAAAGGAGGTAGTATACTCCGAAAAGGAGACAGAAAAGAGCCACCACAATGGCGGCGATGATGTAGGTATACAGGACAATCCCAAAGAGAACGCCGGTCAGCGCAAAGTGCCCGTACCACTTTTTTTCCGGCTCTTTCTCTGTCTTTTTCAGAAGCCGGACAAGACTGTACAGGGCGACAGTCACCATGCCCAGCATGGCATTGCAGTCCAGGGCAAAGCGGGAGTTCATGATAAAATAAGGGAAAACGGCCAGGAGCGCCGCGCCGGAGAGAAGCCCCTTATCCCCCCATTTTTCCCGCATCAGCAGAGCGCCGAACAGTACGGTGAGAATACCCATGATGGCGCCGGGCATTCGCAGGGTATAGATATTCAGGCCAAAGAGCTTTACAAGGAGGGCGCAGAAGTAAGTATAAAATGCACTTTGCTCCCCGTAGAAGTTGGAAGGGCAGACAGGCAGGAAATTCGCGTAGCGGTCCGTGCCGAAGTTTGCAAGGGACCAGGCGTTCAGGCCCAGTCCGGCCTCGTCGATATGCATCTCCAGCGGGAGAGTGCCGATGCGGTAGATTCTTAAGAAAGCGGCTGCCAGCAGAATGGCGCCAAACAGCAGATAAACAGTATTTTTTTTCATGCTGGCTCACGGCTCCTTCTAACTTATTTGTGAAACATTCTTATTATATACTGAAAGCGGAGTACATACAACCGTTCTGTTTTCTGAACGGAAACAAAAGATACTCTGATCATTCGCTCTGTGGTGATTTTACCATCACCGGCGTGCATGTAAAGGGAAACTGGTCAGTGACGTTTCCCGTTGGGGAGGAATAAATTCCCCGCGGCTTGGCCGCGGGGAATAAAAAAGCAAATCAGTTAAATACGCTCCTATAAGGTTTTTGCTTTGAGACGAATGTACAGCGGCATTAAAAGAATGGCGATAATGATTCCGTACAGGAATCCTGTGCTGGCAACGGATAAAAACAATCCAACATGTTTTTCAACATCGGAACGCGAGAGAATATCCATGACGGAGACAGTTGTAGCCAGCAGACCGGATATAAGCGAGGTAAGAATGGCGGTCTTGACGGAGAGCAGACATTTTGTATATATATTTCTGTCTGCACAGTCGGTCTGTCCAAAGCCGTACAAAAAGGATTTAAAAAAATGTGGCAGAAGACCTGTGATCAGGAGCATGATAATGACAGTGCCCAAAACCATACAGAACTGCGGCCCCTGGCGGTAATACGGAATATTTGCAGTTGGATTCATCCATTTGAGCAACAGGCTCAGAAAAACAAACAGAAGAATTTCTCCAGCAATGTGCAGTATAAGTAAAACGGTGTTTTTTTGCCCTTGTTTACTCGTATTTTTTGTTTTTACAGCGACAGATTGCATTGCTACTCCTTCCTGGGTTATCGATTGTTTATAGTTGGTAACTTTGATTTTAGAGAGGATGAATTACTTCACGGGTATCACCTGCCTTCTTATAAAATGTGATTTGCTTATGGACTTCGATTATAGTGGTCATATTATACAATATAGGAATATATTTCGCAATGATTTTAAAAAGACGTGAGAATATTGAATTTTCTATATATTATAATGTAGACATATTTGATTGTTTTTTGTATGGACTTTTTTTACGGAAAAACTTGACAAACAAAGCGTGGAGAGGTATGATAAGCCTCCAGATGCAAATGATTTGCATTTGCGGTTGGAGGGAAAATGATGTGGGATATTATTGCGGATACCTTATTTGATGTGATAAAGCTGCTGCCCTTTCTGTTTTTGACTTATTTGGCCATGGAATACCTGGAGCACAGGGCAGGGGGGAAGGCGGAAGCGCTTATAAAAAAGGCGGGGCGGTTCGGCCCGGTCATCGGAGGAGTGCTGGGTGTTGCGCCCCAGTGCGGATTTTCCGCTGCGGCGTCCAATTTATATGCCGGAAGAGTGATTACGCTAGGAACGCTGCTTGCCATTTATCTGTCTACTTCGGATGAAATGCTGCCGGTTCTGATTTCGGAGAAAGCGCCTTTGGGTCTGATCGGAAAGCTTCTGCTGGCAAAGGCCGCGGTGGGTATGCTGGCGGGGGCGGCCGTGGACTTTCTGCTCCGTAAAAGAAATGTACCTGCCGGGGGGCATATTCACGACATTTGTGAACAGGAGCACTGCCATTGTGAAAAAGGGATTTTTCGTTCCGCCATATCTCATACGGCACAGATTGCACTTTTCATTTTGCTGACTACGTTTCTGCTGAATCTGGCGCTGCATTTTGCGGGAGAGGATGCGCTGGCAAGACTGGTGCTGAACAGGCCTGTCTTGGGTTCGCTTCTGGCAGGTCTTGTGGGGCTGATTCCAAATTGTGCCGGCTCTGTGGTGATCACGCAGCTCTATCTGGAGGGCGTAATCGGCACGGGGGCCGCCATGGCAGGGCTCTTGTCCGGAAGCGGTGTTGGGCTTCTGGTATTGTTCCGGGTAAACCATAACAAAAAAGAGAATCTGACAATCCTGGGATTGCTGTATGGAATTGGTGTTTTGGCGGGAATTGTGACGGAGCTGATTTTGTGATAAGATAGCTTTTTCAGTGTGCAATGGGACTGTTTTTGAAAGGCAGGATCGGAGAGGCCGCAGAAAGGTTTGGTGTCATAGAGCGGGATGGATAAAAAGGCGAGAATGGCTGCCCGTATGGCGGCTTATGGTGAAGAATGGGAGTCGGAATATCCACGGGGGCTGAAGTGGACGAAGCAGCGAAAGAGTGTTTACAGGGTGCTGAAGGAAGCGGCAGAACCATTGAACGCATCCCGGATTTACCATCTGGCAGAAAAAAGCGCAGGCGGAGAAGAGTATGCGTTGTCTACTGTGTACAGGATTCTGACTGCTTTTGAGGAGAAGGGACTGGTGGAGAGAAATGTGTGTCTGGAGGATGGCTCGGTGGTGTATACGCTGACCAGGGACGGACATACACATTATGCGGTCTGCCTGGGATGTCGTCGGAGGATTCCCATGCAGAGCTGTCCCTTTGCCCATATTCATTTGGAAAAGGAAACAGAAGGCTTTATCGTCACAGGGCACCGGCTGGAGTTGTATGGTTATTGCCGGGAGTGCGGCAGGAAAATGGACGGTCTGGAAGACTGAAGGAGTGTTTGTATATGGAAAGAGCGGCAATCATACACAATCCGGATAATCATTTCTTTTATGCTACCGGCAGAGATACCTTTACGGTAAAGCTGCTGGTGAAGGCGGGAGACGTGTCTCTTGCAGTACTGCATTATCGGGACAAATATATTCCTCTGGATAAACAGGATACCAGAGGGGAGGTTCCCATGTGCCGGGTGGCGGGGGACGGGGTTCACGATTATTATGAAGCACAGCTTTGCGTGAATATGCTTTGTATCCGATATTTTTTTGAACTCAGGGACAGCGAAGGAAAGACCGCTTATTATGGAAATTATGCCTTTTATGACAGGGAACCGGAATGCATTGAGGAGATGTTTGACTGTCCTCAGCTGAGCCGGGAGGAAGAGCGCTACGAAGCACCGGAATGGGCGAAGGGGAAGGTGGTCTACCAAATTTTTGTGGATCGTTTTGCCTCGGACAAGGAGGTGCTGCCGGAGGAGTGGTACAGACAGGAGCTGAACCACAAAGACAGCCTTCACGGCAGCCTGAAGGGTATAACGGGGAAGCTCCCCTGGCTGAAGGAACTGGGGGTGGATGTGCTTTATCTCACGCCGATTTTTCGGGCAAATACCACACACAAGTATGACACGGTGGATTATCTTCAGATCGATCCTGATTTCGGCACAGAGGAGGATCTGCGGGAATTGATCGGAAACGCTCATGAGGCGGGAATGTATGTGGTGCTGGATGCGGTATTCAACCACACGTCACGGGATTTCTTTGCCTTTCGGGATTTGCTGCAGAAGCAGGAAAAATCCGCGTATAAAGACTGGTATTATGTGGATGATTTTCCTGCCAGAGGGGATTTTATGCCCTCCTATCGGTCCTTCAGCTATTTCGGCGGTATGCCCAAGCTGAACTGCCGCAATCCCGAGGTAAGGCAGTATGTCTGTGATGTGGCGGCATATTGGACCCGGAACTGCCATGTGGACGGCTGGAGGCTGGATGTGGCGGACGAGATCGGCCGGGACTTCTGGCGGGAATTTCGCAGGAGGCTCCGGGAGGTCAACCCGCAGATTTTGATTATCGGGGAAATCTGGCACTTTAACG
>ERZ779624.80-NODE-80-length-41293-cov-9.063073_pt1 | contig 41293 bp, 39 predicted proteins | sample MGYA00514190_ERZ779624 | MGnify/ENA primary metagenome ERZ779624 (study PRJEB29562, sample SAMEA4376706) | mouse gut metagenome | isolation source: Cecum | study: EMG produced TPA metagenomics assembly of the A DSS colitis mouse model was used to assess the microbial... | reverse complement strand
TTCCTCCAGGTATTGGCACCACCGTAAGAACACTCCCAAACAGACGCAGAAGTCCCTGTAAGCGGCCCGCACCAATTTAGCCTAACCAGACTTGGCCTCGGGCGCAAAACAAAATCAAAAATGAGGAATCCAAAACCTCCGGTTTTGGCAATTTTTTGGTTACTTTTTGTTTGCACAAAAAGTAACTGGGCGGCCCGCGGCCGCCGGGCCGGTCGTTCGGCCGAAGTCCGAATGACGGCCCCGGGGGCGCTGCAGCCCCCCTCGCCGCCGGAGGCGGCGACGCTCACCAGGAATCCTTCCCCTCCTCCTGGGGAATCACCCTCCTCATTGCCTCGATGGCCACCTCGATCATAGCGTCGTCGGGCTCAAAGGTGGTAAAATTCTGCATCCACAGGCCGGGCCGGGCCAAAAAATTGGTGACGGGGTTGTCGTGGCCCCCCACGTAGCGGTTGAACTCGTAGGTGATCCCCACCACAAGGGGCAGAAGCAAAAGCTGAACCGCCATCCGGAGAAAAACATTGTCCACCGGGAACAGGGCGAACACCACCGTGTTCACCAGAATCGCCACGATGATGACCACCAGCATGAAGCTGGTGCCGCAGCGGGGGTGGTGTTTGGGCTGGGCGCGGACGTTCTCCACCGTCAGCTCCAGCCGCTTCTCGTAGCAGAAGATGGTCTTGTGCTCCGCCCCGTGGTAGGAGAAGACCCGCCGGATGTCCTTCATCCGGGATACCGCGATCATATAGCTCATAAACAGCGCCACGCGCAGCGCCGCGTCCGCCAGGTTGCGCGCCAGCACGCTGTCGGTTACCTTTTCCACAAAGCTGGCCAGGAAGGTGGGCAGGAGCATAAACAGTCCCACGGAGAAGCACACCGCCATCACCACGGACAGCGCGATGACCAGCTTCTCCATCTTCTCGTTGCCCAGCTTTTCGTCCAGCCATTTTTCAAATTTGGAGGGCTCCTCCGCCCCTGCCTCCTCCTCGGGAAAGTAGTCCGCGGAGAACATCAGGGCCTTCACGCCCTTGACCATGCTGTCCAGAAACGTGACGCTGCCCCGGATGAGGGGCAGACCCAGAATGGGATAGCGGTCCTTGATGAGCCGCAGCTCCTCCTCCTTGATGACCAGGCCCTCCGGGCCCCGGACCACGATGGCCTGCTTCTCCGGGCCCCGCATGAGGATGCCCTCGATCAGCGCCTGCCCGCCGATGGTGGTGCGGAAGGCGCAGGATTGCTTGTCTGACATGTTGTTGCCTTTCTCTGAGAAAAATTAGCGTCTCTTATACAGAACGATTTCCGCATCCGCGCCGCCCTCGCCGTACTCGCAGACCAGGAGAAAATCCCGTCCGGCGGCCAGACCGTAGCAGCGCTCGCTGCCCCGCTTGTGGAGCTGATTGCCCAGGTAAATCTGCTTGTCGTCCAGCAGCCGCACGGCCTGGCCGCTGGGCAGGGTGTAGGTGAGATTGATATAGGAGCCCGTAAGGGCGTTGAGGTCCGTGACCTCCTCCATGTCCGGGATGCGCAGGGCGTTGAACTCCGCCGCCAGCGCCTCTTTGAGCCGGCAGGGGCCGCAGTCCGCGCAGCGCGTCCGCCCGCCGCTCAGGCAGCACTCCGCCACCAGGCATGCGCCGCCGAAGGGCCGGCCTCCGGTTTCGGCGCACCCGCCGCAGGCGCCGCCCATGGTACACTGGGCGCAGTCCGCGCCGCAAATAGAGTGGTTCATGTTACCTCCTTGGTGGATGCTCTAGACCGCCGGCAGGGTGATGGTGACCACGCAGCCGCCCCCCTCGGCGTTGTCGATGCTGAAGCTGCCGTCGTGGAGGCGGATGATCTCGTCGCACACGGCCAGGCCGATGCCGCTGCCCCTGGCCTTGGAGGAGCCCTTGTAGAATTTCTGCTTGACGAAGGGCAGCTCCTCGTCGGGGATGCCGGGGCCGTAGTCCCGGACGGTGATCCGGATCCGCTCCTCGTCCCGGTCCACCGCCGCGTCGATGCGCCGGCCCGCGCCGCCGTGCTTGGCGGCGTTGTCCAGCACGTTGCAGAACACCTGCTTGAGCCGCTCCGGGTCGGCGGGGATGGGGGGGAAGATCTCGTCGTCCCCGGCGTAGTGCAGCTCGATGCCCTCCTGCTTGAACAGCTCCATATAGGTGTAGATGGTGTCCTCAAACTCCGCCTGGAGGTCCACCTGCTCGATGCGCAGCGTGAAGCGGCCGTCCTCCATCTTGGAGAAATCCAGCAGCTCCTCCACCATGTTGGTCAGCCGCCGGGACTCCTTGAGGATGATGCCCACCCCCCGGGTCAGCTGGGTCCGGTCGGTGTCCTCCAGGAGGGTTTCGCCCCAGCCGTTGATGGCGGTGAGGGGGGTGCGCAGCTCGTGGGAGACGGAGGAGATGAACTCCGATTTGATCCGCTCGCTCTTGCTGATCTGGCTGGACATGTTGTTGATGGCGTCGATGAGCTGGCCGATCTCGTCCCGGTAGGGATTCTCCATCTGGGTGCCGTAGCTGCCGCCTGCGATGCGCTTGGCGGTCTCGGTGACCTCCGCCACCGGCTCCACCACGTTGTTGATGAACACCATGTTGGACACGTACACCATCCCGATGCCGATGATCAGCAGTCCCGCCGCCACCCCCACGGTGATCAGCAGCTCCCGCTGCACGGCGGACATGGAGGTGACGTAGCGCATGGCCCCCACCACCTGGTCGTCCAGCAGCAGGGGGGCGCACACCGACATGATGTGCTCCCCCGTGCTGGTGTCCACCCCCCGGAAGGAGGACATCTGGCCGGTCTGAAAGACCTCCAGGATGTCCGGCGTTCCGGGGGCCGTTCCGGCGGTAAGGCCGTAGGAGCTGACCAGGATGTCCCCGGTGGAGCGGATAAACTGGAGCTCCATCAGATCCCGCTCCTCGAACTCGGCGGCGAAGCTGTTGGCCGCCTGATAGAACTCGCCGTAGCTGTTCATGGTGTTGCTGGTAAAATAGACGCTGGCGTGGGTGGCCCGGGTCCGCAGGCCGTCCAGCATCATGCTGTAGTAGTAGTTGGTCATGCCCACGCAGAAGGTGACGGCCACCAGCAGGGCCACCACAAAGATGGGGCTCAGGGAGCTGATAAGCCAGCGCTTGCGCAGGCCGGTGATCTCAATGCGGTTTTTTCCCACGCCGCAGCCTCCTTCCCGCCTCCGGGTGTCCGCGCCCTCAGCGCGCGGCGATGGCCTCGATCTCCACCATGGCGTCCTTGGGCAGGCGGGCCACCTCCACGGCGCTGCGGGCCGGGGGATTGCCGGGGAAGAAGCCGGCGTAGACCTCGTTCATGGCGGCGAAGTCGTTCATGTCCTTGAGGAACACGGTGGTCTTGATGACGTTCTCCATGGTGAGCCCCGCCTGGGCCAGCACGGCCTGGACGTTGAGCAGGGACTGCCGGGTCTGACCGGCGATGCCGCCCTCGGCGAAGGTGCCGGTGGCGGGGTCCACGGGCAGCTGGCCGGAGGTGATGACGATGCTCCCGGCGTCGATGCCCTGGGAGTAGGGGCCGATGGCGGCAGGGGCGGCCGTGGTGGCGATGATGTTTTTCATAGGGGGATCCTCCTTCAAAATCATGGCGGCGGGGCGCTGGCCCGCGCCGTTTATCAGTGCCATGATACCAGATTCGCGGCCATAAAGCAACGGTTTTGTGGGCAAACCGTCCGTCTTCCCCCGGAGCCGTGCCGGCGGAGAGAAAAAAGCAGCAGGCGCGGGGAGCGTCTCCCCGTCCTGCTGCTTTTCATATAGAGGAGCTGCCGGCCTTGCTGTATCCGGAAACGGCTGATAAGGACGTTGGTGTTCTGCGCGGCCTCGGCGGATTTTGCCGCCAGATTGCGCACCTCGCCGGCCACCACGTAGCCAATGCGCCGCTGCCCGCCGAAGATGGGGCGGTACATGGATAGGATCATGCTGCCGCTGCCGGAGACATTTTGCGGGCGCCTCTCCCCGCCGGAGGGCCCTACGCGGCCCCGTCCTGATCCGGCATCTGGAAGAAGGGCAGGGAGGCGTCGTCCCTTCTCATAAAGAGCAGGCCGAAGGAGCCGGGGCCGCAGTTGCTGGCGATGGCGGAGGACGCCTTTTGCACGTAGACCCGCTCGAAGGGGCAGTACTGCTCCACCAAACTCCGCACATACTGGAGCTTCTTCTCGTCCATCCCGGAGTAGGTGATGAACAGGATGCGCCGGTCAATATTTCCGATGTCCTGAAGGGTGCGCCGGATGTACTTCTTCGCCGCGTGGGAGAAGTTGCCCATCACCATGCTGCCGACCACCATTTTGCTCTTTTTCAGCACGAGGACCGGGTGCAGCAGCAGGGCGTCGCAGAGGATCTGGATCCGCTTCGATATGCGCCCGGACTGACACATCATATGGGTGCTGTTGATGATGAAGGCGGAGGAAATACAGCGCTCCATCCGCTTCACCGCCTCCACAATCGCCTCCTTGGCGGCGTGGTGCTCCGCCATGTAGGCCGCGCACAGCACCGCCAGCCCCATGCTGCTGGAGAGGTGGCCGGAGTCCACCACCGTCACGTTTTCAAAGGACTTTGCCGCCTCGAGGGCGTTCTGGTACCCCTCGCTGACATGCCGCGCCATAGAGATGTGGATCACGTTCTGCGCCTCCGTCAGCTTCTCGGCGAAAAAGTGCTCGTAGTCCTCCACCTCCGGCGGCTGGGAGCAGCCCGTGCGCCCCTTGGCGATGTGCATCAGCAGCTCGTCTGGTTTCAGCTCCCGGCCGTCCAGGAAGCGCCCCTCGTCCGTGCGGACATAGTAGGGGCACACGGAAATGCCGAAGGTCTTTCGCAGGGATTTCGGCAGGTCGCACACGCTGTCCGTCGTCACCAGGACGGCCCGCCGCTTGACCTGCTCGAAGATGAGGATGTCCTTGTCGATATCCGACTGCTGAATCTCCTCGCTGATCCGTACCAGCTCCTTGGGGAGGATGCTCAGCACCGCCGCCTCCAGCAGAGCGCCGCTGACCGGTTTGGCCAGATAGCCGCTGAAGCCCTCCTTCCGATAGAGGAGCTGGTTGTCGCTGCCCGCGTTGGCGGTCAGCGCCACCACGGGGACATCCTGGCACAGGCCGCCCGGCTGGGCCCGCAGGGCGTGGAGGCACTCGATTCCATCCATCTCCGGCATCAGGTGGTCCATGAGAATGCAGTCGTAGTGGTGGTTCTGGGTCAGCCGCAGGCACTCGGCGCCGTTGGAGGCGGTATCGATCTGAATCTTCGTCTCCGCCAGCAGCTTGCTGACCACCATCAGGTTCATATCATTGTCGTCCACCACGAGGATGTGGGCGTCCGGCGCCTCGAAGCTCTGCCGGTAGGTCTCCCCCTCGTGGGACCGGGAGCGGGAGGTCAGCGTGAAGGTCCCCAGGGCCTTTTCGTCGATGATGTCCTGGTCCAGGGTCACGATGAACTTCGAGCCCTTGGTGTAGACGCTGTTGACGCTGATCTCGCCGCCCATCAGCTCCACCAGCTGGTGAACGATGCTCAGTCCCAGCCCGGTCCCCTCGATATAGCGGTTCTTCTCCTCGTCCACCCGCCGGAAGGCGTTGAAGATATAGGGGATATTCTCCTTCTTCACCCCCATGCCGGTGTCCTCCACGGAGTACCAGACCCGCACCTTGTTGACCGCCTGGCGCTCACACCGGACGGCGAGGGTGACCGAGCCCTCGCTGGTGTACTTCACCGCATTGTTGAGCAGGTTGATCAAAATCTGCTTGATGCGCACCTCGTCCCCGCAGAGCATGCTGGGGATGGACGGGTCCACCTGGAGCTTGAACTCCAGCCCCTTCTCCTTGGCCTTGATCCAGATCATGTTGACAATCTCAGAAAAGAGCGCGCCGGTCTCATAGGAGACGTTGACGATCTCCATCTTCCCGGATTTGATCTTCGACAGGTCCAGGGTGTCGTTGATCAGCGTCAGCAGCAGCTTGCTGGCCCCCTGGATGTTGCGCGCGTTCTCGGCCACCTCCTCCGAGATGTCCTCCCGGAGGATGATCTCGTTGAGCCCGATGATCGTGTTGATGGGCGTGCGGATCTCGTGGCTCATGCTGGAGAAGAAGTGGTTTTCCGCCCGGTTGAGCTCCTCGATCTCCTTTTTCTGCTGCTGGGTGATCTTGTTCTCCTCCTCGTACATCCGGTTCAGGAACATGAGCAGCACGCTGGTGAGCAGCCCCACCATGATCATGGAGAAGGCGGAGTCAAAAAAGGAGTTGGTGTTGGGGTTTTGCACGGCGAACTCCGGGTGGTAGAAGGCGACGCCGTAGCAGAGCAGGGTCTCCGCCATGCACAGCCCGAAAAACACGTTCCTGCGCCGCCCCTGCAGGGTGATGCAGACATAGATAAAGCAGAGGACGAACCACTCCGGCACGCCGCTGTAGAACCCGCCTGCGGAGAAAAAGGTGATGGGAAACAGGGCGAGCAGCAGCGACGTAATGGCCGAGGCCCCCAGCTGGATGCGCTTTTTGCGGATGCTGAACTTCACAATCAGCGCCATTGCGGTAAGGCTGGCCAGCAGCAGCGCGATATTCAGAATATTCCTGCCCATGGGCAGCGTGAAAATCAGCGCGATCATGCAGATGCCTGTCACAATGCGGAACATGCGCTCGCGCAGGCTGATCCTGTGGTCGGTGATGATCTCAAACCATTTTTTTATCACGAAATCCCCTACCCCTCAGAATATGGTATGTGTGAAAGGCGCGCCGGCGGCGGACCTACAGCGCGTCAAGCTGGGCGCAGAGCGCCTCGTAGGCCTCCATCATCGCGGCGTGGTGCGCCGCGATGAAATCGGTGTCGCCCCGTTTCCCCGCCAGCTCCAGCGCCTTCGCCTGGGCGGAGAGGGCCTCCGCGCCGATGGTCAGGGATGTGCTCTTGAGCGCGTGGACCTTGACGGTATAGTCCTCCCAGTGCGCGCCCTCGTAGAGCGCGGCGATCTCCTCCCGCTTCTCCCCGCTCTGGGCGGAAAACATCTGTAGCATCTCCCGGTAGAAGTCCCCGTCCCCGCCGCAGTAGTTCAGCCCCATCTCCACATTGACGCCCGCCCGGGCGAGCGCCGCGAAGGGGGCCGCAGCGCCCGCCGCCGGCGCCTTTTCTATGGAGGCCTCCGGGACCTCCGCCGGCCCGGTCTTCTCGGCCGGCGTCTCCGGCCGCTGTGCCGGCTCCTGCCGGGGGGGAGCCTCCTCCGCCCCGTCCTTGCTCACGGGCCTTGCGCTGTAGCGGATGCAGGTCTTGGGCAGCACCTTGCGCAGCACCCGCTCCAGGACGGTGCGCTCAATGGGCTTCGGGACAAACTCCGTAAATCCCTCGCTGCGGAACATCTCCCTGGCGCCGCTGACCGTGTTGGCGGTCAGCGCGATCACCGGCAGATCGCGGTAGGCCTCGTTTTGCATCTCGCGGATCCGCTTGAGCGTCTCCACGCCGTCAAATCCCGGCATCATGTGGTCCAGGAAGACGACGTCATAGGAGACCAGCTTGCACTGCTCGATGGCCTCCCGGCCGCTCAGGCAGGTGTCCACCTCGATCCCGTAGCTCCCCAGCACGCCCTTGGCCACCACCAGGTTCATCTCCTCATCGTCCACCGCCAGGGCCCGGACGCCCACGCAGGTGAAGGGCCGCCGGCCCGCGGCCTGGTCCTCCGCGAAGCCCCGCTCGCCGGTCTCCCCGTTGAGCAGGTTGGCCACAGACAGGGCGGAAAAGGGCTTATGTATGATCAGCAGCTGGCTGTCGCGGTCCAGGGAGAACTCCCTCTCCGCGATGACGACCACCCGCAGAGTACCCGCCAGCTCCTCGTAGTACGCCCGGTTCTCCAGGTATTCCGCCTGAGCGATGAACACGTGGGTCAGGACGTGGTTGCGCTGGACCTTGAGCAGGCCCTCGAAATTGTGCACCTGGTACCCCCGGATGCCCAGCCCCTCCACCAGATTCAGGATCAGCCCGTCGTAGTACCCCCGCACCTCGTCGCAGGTGTACTTCTCCGGCTTAAAGTAGCAGGCGATGCACAGCTCATCCGCGCGGTTGAGCATGATGCAGGGCCTGTCGTCCGTGACGCCCTGGGGGATGACAATGTGGGCGTGCAGGCCCTGCTGTCCCTTGCCGTCAAAGTGGATGAACGCGCCCATGGACGTCAGGAGCCCCTGGGCGATGGGGAGCCCCAGCCCCAGCCCCCCGGCGAAGCGGCTGCTGCCGGAGTCCGCCTGGTAGAAGACGTCGTACATCTGCGTGAGCTGAGAGTCCGTCATCCCGATACCGGTGTCGCGGATATGGACGATCAGATTGATACCGTATGCCTCCCGCCGGAACCCGATCTGGACGTTGACGCCGCCCTCCTCCGTAAACTTGATGGAGTTCTCCACCAGAATTTTGAGCACGTGGGAGATCTTCTCCGCGTCCCCCACCAGGACCGCCGGCACCTTCGGGTCAATATCAAACACCAGCTCCAGGTGCTGCCGGTTGGTCTGCAGAGCGGTGGTGGTGATCACATCGTTGAGCACCGAGGTGATCATGTAGTCCTCCTTGGCGGGGGTCAGGGTCCCCTCCACGATCTCCGTATAGTCGAGCATGTTGTTGATCTGGCTGGACAGGCGCTTTCCCGCCAGCTTGATGGAGGACATATCCGCCCGGACGTCGGGGGGGAGGTCCCGGCCTAAAGCCACCTCGCTGATTCCGATGACCATGTTGATGGGCGTGCGGAGCTCGTGGGAGACGTTGGACAAAAAGACGGCGTTCTGCTTGCCCGCCGTCTCCAGCTCGGTGAATACGCGCTCATACCACTTTCGCTGGGCGCGCCGCCGCTCGATCCAGTACCCCGCGAGGGCCGCCCCGCCGGCCGTCACAACAGCACCGAGCCCCAGGCGGAAAAGCTCCTGGGGCTTCATCTGAGAGGAAATTGTATGGAGGATCAGACCGTGGTACAGCAGCTCCAGGGCGTACAGGGAGACAATCGCATACAAAACCCGCTTTTTATTCAGGATAAACAGCGCGAGAATCAGGACGCAGGCCACGGCGGGGATGTCTGGCAGGCTGGTCTCATGCACGCCGAAGAAAAAGAACTCCGTCAGCAGCAGACCGGCGCACAGGTGCTCAAAAAAGGAGTCCGAGCCGGCCCGCGCAATGTGCAGGAGCCACGCGAAGAAGCAGCCCGCCGCCATCAGCGGGATCACCCAGAGCTCCCACGCCATGACGATGGTGACCAGAACCAGCACTGCGCTGAACGCCGTCGTCACGACGGCCAGCAGCAGATGCCTGCTTGTCTGCGCCTCCGCCCTCATTGCTTTTCAAACTCCTGGGACACCCGCTTGAGCAGCTCCTGGGGCTCGAAGGGCTTCACCAGATAGTTCACCGCCCCCAGCTTGATGGCGCTGACCACGTCGTCCTCCAGGCCCGACGCCGTCAAAAAGATCACCGGCACGCCGGCGGCGATGCCCTTCATGCGCTCAAAGGTCTCAAAGCCGTTCATCTTCGGCATCTCAATATCTAAAAGGACCAGATCGATTCTCTCCCGCTCCAGCTTATCCAGGGCCTTGTGCCCCGAATCCACCAGCAGAACGTCGTATTCGTCCTCCAGAATCCGCTTTGTCCGCAACAGGTTCATAGTATCGTCATCGACAACCAGAATACGTTTTTTCATAGTACGTCCTCCCTGCTTTCTTAGGGGGGCCTCTCCGGCCCCGAGGGGTATTCTAACATGAGCGTCGGGAAAAAATCAAGCCTATATTTGCGTTTTGACGGGGCCTCGAAGCAGTCGCCGCCCCCCGGGCGGCGGCGTGAAGAAGGGGGAGCCGCGCCGGCCCCGCCGCAGAAATAACCAGTTGCTCCTTTTGGCGAAATGCGGTATAATAGGCCCCATTCAGTACCCATTGGAGGACAGACGACATGAAACATTGGAGAGCACTCTTGTTCCTGCTGGCCCTGCTGGCGCTGGCACCCGGCGCGCGCGCGGCGGAGGACGGCGTCCGGGCGGTGATCGTCTACGAGGAGGACGCCGACCCGGCGGCTCTGACGGCGGCGGTGGAGGCCTTGGAGGGGGTGGAGCTGCTGTGGCGGTACGGCAGCCTCTTCCCCGGTGCGGCGGTGGAGGCGGACGAGGCCGCCCTGGCGGCGCTGGAGTCCCTGGAGGGCGTGGCCGGCGTGGGCCTGGCCCAGACCCACGCTCTGCCCCAGAGCAAGGACGCGGACCCCGCCGAGAGCGACGGCGGCCTGGCGCTGATGAACGCCGGGGCGTCGGCGGAGGACGGCGACGGCGTGGTCATCGCCGTGCTGGACAGCGGCCTGCGCACCGACCACGAGGCCTTCGCCGACTACGGCCTGACCAAGCGCCCCGCCCTCACCCGGGCGGATGTGGAGGCCTTCGCCGCCAACGGCGGAACCGCCGGGCGCTACCTCAGCGCCAAGGTCCCCTTTGCCTACGACTACTACGGCAAGGACGGCGACGTGAGCACCTCCGATGCACACGGCAGCCACGTCACCGCCCTGGCGGCGGGCTACGTGCCCGGCGCGGGGGACGAGCCCCTCTTCTCCGGCACGGCCCCGGCGGCCCAGATCATCAGCATGAAGGTCTTTCCCGACGGCTCCACCGGCGGCGCGGACGACGCGGTGATCCTCCGGGCCCTGGAGGACGCCTGGAACCTGGGGGCCGACGTGGTGAACCTGTCGCTGGGCACCGGCGGCGGCTTCAGCCAGGACGACGTCCTGGGGGGCCTGTACAGCCGGGCCTTCGCCCAGATGCGGGCGTCGGGGGTCATCATCTGCTGCGCCGCCGGCAACAGCGGCACGGCCTCCACAGCCAAGAAGTGGGGCGAGCCCCTGCCCACCGCCGCCTACGGCGACTACGGCTCTGTCTGCTCCCCCGGCAGCTACATAGGCTCCTACTCCATCGCTGCGGCGGGCCTGGCGGAGGGACAGCCGGAGGCGGCGGACTACTCCTCCTGGGGGACCACCCCCGACCTGCGGCTGGTGCCGGCCCTGACCGCCTTCGGCGGCCCCGCCACCTCCGCCGGCAGCAAGGGCAGCAGCGCCTACATCTCCGAGACCGGCACCTCCATGGCCTCCGGCAGCGCCGCAGGGGCCTTCGCCGTCGCCCTCCAGGCCGCCCGGCAGCGGGGGGTGACGGACAGGACGGCGGCGGCCGATCTGGCGGCGGCCATGCTGATGGGCAGCGCCCGGCTGCTGGAGGAGGACGGCACGCCGGTCTCCCCCCGGAAGCAGGGGGCGGGGCTGGTGGATCTGGCGGCGGCCGCCTCCCAGGATCTGGTGGTGATGACGCCCCTGGCGGAGCTGGGGGACAGCCGGGAGGGCCGCTTCACCATCCCCCTGGTGCTGCGCAACCTCTCCAAGAGCGCCATGACCGTCTCCCTGGAGACGGCGGTGCTCACCGACGATTATGAGCTCCACGACGGCGTCTACTACCGGAGCCTGGCCCCCCTGGACATCACCGGCGAGGTGACGGTCAGCGGCGGCGGCCGGGTGTCCGTCCCCGCCGGCGGGGAGCGGACGGTGACGCTGACGCTGACCGTGGGACAGAAGCTGCGGGAGCGTCTGGCGGCGGTGTACCCCTACGGCTTTTTCGTGGAGGGCTTCGTCACCGCCTCCGCCGGGGACCAGGCGGCCCACAGCACCTTCCTGGGCTTCTGCGGCGACTGGAGCGCCGCGCCTATCCTGGACCCCACGGACCACCGGGTGGTGCAGGAGGCCATGTTCCGTCTGGGCAGCCGGGGCGGGCAGCTGAAGGAGGACGCCTACCTGGCGGCGGTGCCGGTGGAGCTGGGGGCCAACCGGCCCTACATCGGCAGGGAGGACGACCAGGGGGAGAACCCCCATTACCTGGCGGAGAATCCCCGGGCCTACGCCCTCCCCGGCGACGAGCGGGGTGCGCTCCCCGTCCGGGGGACCGATGCCATGTTCAGCGCCGGGGACACCCTCTATGTGGAGCTCTACACCCTGCGCAACGCCGCCCACGTGGTCATGCTGGTCACCGACCAGCGCACGGGGGAGGCCTACTATGTGGACGACCAGGCCTGGATGGCCAAGTCGGAGCAGGACCCCTACACCAAGGGCATCGGCCCCAGCGGCCGCTTCTCCTGGGACGGCGCCGATGCGGACGGGCAGCCCCTTCCGGCGGGGACCCAGGTGCGGGTGGACTTCTACGCCTGGCTGGACTGGGACGAGGAGATGGAGAGCAGCTACGCCCGTTACGTCCACGGCCGCGCCAAGCCGGAGGTCTACCTCTGGCTGCTGGAGGAGACCGATTATCTGGAGTGGAGCTTCCCGGTGACCATGGACGGGGCGGCCCCGGCCCTCTCCGCCGCCATGGAGGGCGGTAAGGCGGCGCTCACCTTCACGGACGACCAGCGCATGGCCTGGGCCGTGGTCCGGGACGGCGCGGGGCAGGTGCTGGCGGAGGACGCCTTCTTCCCGGAGGCCGCCGGCGCGTCCGTCCGGCTGACGGTGGAGTCGGGCGCCGGCGGGGCCCTGCCGGAGACGCTGTATGTCACGGCGGCGGACTACGCCTCCAACACTATGAGCTGGTCTGTGGACACGGCGGCCCTGGCCGCCGGGCAGGCGAAGCCCCTGCCGTGCGCCGCGGGCCTTCTGGAGGACGTGCCCCTGGACGCGTGGTATCACGAGGCCGTGGACTTCGTCCGGGACCGGGAGCTGATGGAGGGGGAGGAGCCCCTGCTCTTCCAGCCCGGCGAGGAGGCCTCCCGCGCCCAGGTGGTCACCGCCCTGTACCGCCTGGCCGGCCGGCCGTCGTCCGCCCTGTCCTCCAAGGACCTGCCCTTCCGGGACGTGTCCAGCCGGGCGGCGTATATGGATGCGCTGTGCTGGGCCTATGAGAACAAGCTGGTGGACGGCTGCGGCGACAAGGAGACCTTCGCCGGCAGCGCCGGCGTCACGCGGGAGCAGCTGGCGGTGATGCTCCACCGCTACGTCTCCCTCGCCGGCGCCAGTCCCTCCACCGGCAGCCTGAGCGGCTTCCCCGACGGCGGGACCGTCTCCGGCTGGGCCCGGGAGGCCGTGGGCTGGGCCGTGGGACAGGGGCTCCTGTCCGGCGGCGGCGACGGCCGGCTGTCCCCCAAGGGCGCCACCACCCGGGCGGAGCTGGCCCAGATTCTCATGCGCTTCGCCCGGAGCTGACGGAGAGGCGCGGCTGCAAGAGGACCCGCTGGGGAGCGTTCCCCGGCGGGTCCTTCAGATTGTCAAAAAAGCCCTCCGCAAGGAGTTCGCGTCTGCAGACGCGAATCTTTTTAATCACTTTTTCGGCGGCGTGTACGTCGAAAAAGTACCTTGCGGGCCGCGCTCGGCCCGGTCCTTCCTTCTCAAAAAAGGTGCAAAGCACCTTTTTTGACACGTAAGAGGACCCGCCGGGGAGTGCTCCCCGGCGGGTCCTTGCTGTCGCTCTATGCAGAAAGCAGGCGGGTCCTTACTCCGTCCGCAGGGCCACCACCGGGTCCTTCTTGGCCGCCAGGCGGGAGGGGATCAACCCCGCGATGATGGTCAGCAGGGCGCTGATGACCACCAGCACCACCGCCCCCTGGACCGGCAGGGAGGCCCTCAGCCCGGCGATGCCGGTGAAGTGGAGCAGGGCCGCGTTGATGGGCAGGATTAGCAGCAGGGTGACCCCGATGCCGATGAGCCCCGCCCCCAGGCCCACAATGAGGGTCTCGGCGTTGAACACCCGGCTCACGTCCCGCTTGCTGGCGCCTACGGCCCGGAGGATGCCGATCTCCTTGGTCCGCTCCAGCACGGAGATGTAGGTGATGATGCCGATCATAATGGAGCTGACCACCAGGGAGATGGACACGAAGGCGATGAGCAGGTAGCTGATGCCGCTGATGATGTCCGTGACGGAGCTCATCAGAAGGGCCACATAGTCGGTGTAGTGGATCTCGTCCTCGCTGTCGGCGCAGGCGGCGTTGTAGTCTGCGATCTTATCCGCGATCAGGTCCTTCTCGGCGAAGGTGGAGGCGTAGATATTGATGGCGGAGGGGCTCTCCAGGTCCACATACCCCAGCAGCTCCAGGTTCTCCTCATAGGTGGAATCGGACCGGGTGGGGGGCATGTAGTGGTCGTAGAGGTAGCCGTACTGCCAGGCCTCCAGGGGCTCGGCCCGGACCGCCATGTAGCCGCTGCCCATGGAGACATCCAGCATCACCGCCAGCTGCTCCTGGCTCAGCGCCCCCAGCTGTGCCTGCACGCCCTGGGCGTACTGCTCCCGCACCTGCCGGGCGACGGCCTCTTCCACCTTGGAAAACAGCTCCTCATCGCTCATCTCGGCGATGTAGCCGGCCACGGTCTCCCCGTCTACGCCCATCTCACCGGCGTACTGCTGGATGATCATCTGCTCGATGCTCTCCCGGGTCATGCCCTCCGTCTGCTGACCCACCACGGCCTCCACATATTCATCGGAGGGCTGGCCCATCACGTCCATGTAGGCCCCGGCCTTCTCCGTGTCGGAGAGGGTCAGCAGGTGCTCCCGGATGGCCTCCTCCTTCTCCCAGTCCGCAGGCTCCGCGTCGTCCTCCCTGGGGAAGGGCAGGCCGCAGATCACGTCGGTCTCCCCGTCCGCCATCTGCTTTTTCACAATCTCCATCTCCGCCGTGGCCTCGATGGCGTAGGCGGTGAGGGCCCCGGTGTACCCGATGGCCCCGGTGACCATGCCGGCGGTGGAGTCCTCGCCGGGCCGGGCCACGCCCACCACCTTCAGGCGGGTGCCGGTGTCGTCGCTGTTGTAGAGGAAGTCCATGCCCGTATCCGTGGCGGACATGTCCACCCAGGTCCCCGTGGCGGGCTCATACTGGTACTTCTCCGCCGGCAGCAGCAGCTTGAAGTCCATCCCGCACAGCTCCTCATAGCTCCAGCTGCGCACCTCCGCCTCCAGGGACTCGCCGTCCATGGCGGCGCTGAGGCTCTCAGTCATATGGTCCGCGGACATGAGTCCCAGGGCGTAGAGCATGAGGTCGGAGATCTCGTTGTTCCGGTCCACGAAGAGGATGACCTCGTCGTAGCGCTCCGGCCACCTGCCGTAGAGGAGGTCGTACTGGCTTTTCACCTGCCCTCCCACGGCCTCGCCCTCCTCGCCGCCCAGCAGCTCCTCCCACACGTCCATCCGCTCATACATGCCCCCCATGGTGGCGAAGTAGGAGGAGTAATCCCCGCCGTACATGGCGCTCATAGCGTCCTGCATGAGGGTCATAACGTCGCTTTTGACGATCTTCCCGTCCTCGTCCTGGGTGTAGATGTCGAAGCCGAAGTCGTAGCTGTACTGGATGGCGGCCAGATCGGCGATCCCGCCGCCCCCCTGGTCCAGATAGGCCTTGAAGTCCTTCAGGTTGTTGGTCTGGACCTCCGCCTCCACCATGGAGTTGAGCATGTCATACATCACCGTGGAGGAGTAGACCCGCTCCCGGTCGTGGTCCTCGCCGTCCTCCCCCCGGTGGGACCCCATGAGGGAGGCCATGAGATCCGACATGTCGGTGCTCTCCGCCATGATGGTGATGGGGTAGCTGGACAGGGTCTCCTCCTGGACCTGGTTGATGTAGCGGTTGATCCCGGCGGAGAGGGAGAGGATCAGGGCGATGCCGATGATGCCGATGGACCCGGCGAAGCTGGTCAGCAGGGTCCGCCCCTTCTTGGTCATAAGGTTGTTCAGGGACAGGGAGAAGGCGGTGGGGAAGCTCATGGAGGGCTTTTTCATCCCCATCTCCACCCGCACCGGCCCCTCCTGCCGCCCGTCGAAGGGGGCGGAGTCGTCCACCACCCGTCCGTCCAGGAGCCGGATGGTCCTGGTGGCGTACTGTTCCGCCAGCTCCGGGTTGTGGGTGACCATGATGACCAGCTTCTCCTCCGCGATCTCCGCCAGCAGGTCCATGACCTGCACGCTGGTCTCGCTGTCCAGGGCTCCGGTGGGCTCGTCGGCCAGGAGGATGTCCGGGTCGTTCACCAGGGCCCGGGCGATGGCCACCCGCTGCATCTGGCCGCCGGAGAGCTGGTTGGGCCGCTTTTTGATCTGGTCCGCCAGCCCCACCTTTTTCAGGGCCTCCTCCGCCCGGCGGCGGCGCTCGCCCTTGCCCACGCCGGAGAGGGTCAGGGCCAGCTCCACGTTGGCCAGCACGCTCTGGTGGGGGATGAGGTTGTAGCTCTGGAAGACGAAGCCGATGGAGTGGTTGCGGTAGGCGTCCCAGTCCCCGTCCCTGAACTCCCTGGTAGAGCGGCCGTTGATGATAAGGTCGCCGCTGGTGTACTGATCCAGCCCCCCCACGATGTTCAGCAGGGTGGTTTTGCCGCAGCCGGAGTGGCCCAGGATGGCCACAAATTCGTTCTCCCGGAAGCTGAGGTTCACCCCCCGCAGGGCGGTGACGTTCTCCCCTCCGGTCTCGTATACCTTGACAATATTGTCCAGTTTCAGCATGAAGGTTCCTCCTTATGTTTTGCGCCGCGCTGAATGACAGCGGTCCTGGCCGCCAGCCTCCGGCGGCTCTCCTCGCTGGATAATTTTTCGCAGAAGACGGCCATGAGGGCGTGGCCCGCAGCGGAGAACAGCAGGTCCATGACCGCCAGCCGCTCATCGCGCTCCAGATGTTCCAGACCCTGCCAGTCGGCCTGACCGATGACCTTCAGGACCATCTCCGGCAGGGACAGGAGCTGTCCCGCGTCCATGCCCATGTTTTTTTGCAGGATGCCCATGAACAGCTCGAACTGTTCCCAGTTCTCCCGGACGTAGGCCAGCACCAGGTCGTACAGGGCCAGGGGCAGCTCCAGGGGTCTCCCGCCGCACTGGTCCAGGCTCCGCATGATCGCCTTCTCCAGCATAGCGTCGTAGCACCGCAGCACATAACGGAACAGGTCCGTCTTATCGGCGAAGTACTGGTAGAAGCTTCCCCTGGGGATCTCCGCCCCCTGGATGATCCGGTTGACGGACACCTCGCCGTAGGGCTTGCGGGCGAACTCCGCCACGGCGGCCTGGAGCAGCTTCTCCCGCTTAGGGGGCGGGAGGTTGAAAAACGTGGTAGTGGGCATAGCGCGCCTCCTCGGGCATTTTTGTAAGCTGCCGCCCATCATACATGACAACTTGTCACAAGTCAAGAGCGTCCGGGAGGATTTTACAGACCGTTCACAAACGGGGACCCCGCCCCGTATCACCGGCATGGCTGCGGCGATCCAACAAAATATATGGCGCAGCTTGCGCCAACCCGCTTGACAAACCACCCCTCCCTGTGGTAACCTAGTCCTACAAAATTACTGTAAAACAATAATTTTTGGAGGACGCGCCATGGAACAGAAGACAAAAAACGCCGCCCGGGCCCTCCTTTTGGGGGCCGGGACGCTGCTGGCCGCCGTGTTTCCCCTGGAGGCCCTGACGGAGCTCGGCGGGTGGCTGCGGGCGCTGTCCCTCTCCGGCGGCGTGGGGAACGCCCTGGCCTGGGCCCTGGTCCTGGGCCTCTCGGCCCTGCCTGCCCTGGGGCTGCTGTGGCGGCCCGGGAGCCGCTGGGACTGGCTGCTGGCCCTGGCGGCGGCGGAGATCTTCTCCGGGCTCTATTTCCTGGTAAACCCCACCCTGCTCCACCCCGTCATGGACGGCCCCGCGGCGGGAAGGCTGTGGAGCCTGGCCGTGGCGGGGGCTGTGGCGGCCACCCTGCTGGCGTGGACCGTCCTCCGGGGCCTGGAGCGGCTGGAGGCGGCGGAGAACCTGGGCCGGACCCTGGGGCGGCTGCTGGGCTGGTCTGCCCTGCTCATCGGGTGGCTGGCGGCCTGGGCCCAGGGGGCGGCGGTGCTGGAGAAGATCCGGGCTGTGGCGGCGGCCAACACCGCGCCGGGGGTGGTGCTCTGGCCCACCAACCTGTCCCTGTGTGTGCTGGCGGCGGCGGAGCTGACGCCCACCCTCCTGGGGTGCGCGGTGCTGCTGTGGGGCGGGCGGCTGGCCCGCGCGCTGGAGGCGGATCCCTTCGGTGGGGAGACGGTGGCTCTGGCGGAGGGGCTCAGCCGCCGGTGCGGGCAGGTGACGGCCGCGTCGGTGCTGGTGTGCGCGGCGGGAAATCTGGGGCAGATGCTGCTGTTTTCCGTGCTCCACGACATGCGGTTTCTGGTGTCCTTCCCGGTGACCACGGTGCTGCTGGCGGTGTCTCTGGACCTTCTGTGCCGGTACCTCCGGCGGGCCAAGGCGGTCAGCGACGACAGCGAGAGCATTATTTAGGCGTACATTCTTTTTTGCTAAGAGAAAAAGAACTTTCATGGGGAGTGTCATGGCGATCACAGTACATCTGGATGAACTGCTGAAGGCCCGGGGGATCACCGGGAAGGAGCTGTGCGGCAAGGTGGGGATCACCGAGGCGAACCTCTCGATCCTGCGCTCCGGGAAGGCCAGCGGCGTGCGGTTCCGCACCATCAACAAGATCTGCTACCACCTGGACTGCCAGGTGGGGGACATCCTGCGCTTTGACGGGGGACTGGAGGAGAACGATGAGACGTAGAGTAAAGCTTCTGTGGGTGCTGGCGGCGCTGCTGCTGGCGGGGTGCTCCCTGGCCCGGCCGGAGGCGGGCCGGCAGGGGGAGGACCCCTGGGTGGGGTTTTACGTGGTGCCCACCCTGGGGCATGCGGACCGTTTTCATGACAACCCCTATGTGGAGCGGTACGGCACGGCGCAGATGGAGGCGGCGGGCCTGGGGCCGGTGGACTTTCCCCGGGAGGTGCTCCTGGCCGTGGAAGACGGGCCGGACCGCTGGATTTTTCCGGGCATGGAGGGGGGATACAGCCTGTTTCTTCTCAGAACGCCCCTGCCCCCGGAGGAGCGAGCCGGCAGCGAGCGGCTGGATATGTGCGCCAGCGTTGTCTCCAATATGGCCCCCGGCCAGGGGCTCAGCATCTCCTCCTCGGACCAGGGGGAGTCCTCCGCCGTCAGCGGCGTGATCTACTACGGCCCGCCCCTGGACGCCGGGGACTGGGACCCCTATGGCAGCGGCATTGTCTGGGACATCTACCGGGTGTACCAGACGGCGGACGGCCGGCCCTACCTGGACGGCAGCTGCAGCTCCGTCGGCGGCCCCATGACCTACACGGACGAGCAGACCGTCACCCGGACGGCGGACGGCCGGCAATACCGGGATGTCCTCACCGTCTCCGTGACCGTGGCGGCGGCCCCCCGCCTGGAGCGGCTGGTGGTCACCCAGTTCGGCGCGGACAACGTCCCCCTCCGCTCCGAGGAGCTGACCCTGCGCGAGCCTCTGCCGGAGGTCCGCTGGGAGGCGGGCGCGGCCTGGGTTCTGGTGGAGGAGGAGAGCGCGGAGGGGACGGTCCGCACCGTCTACAGCGTGCCCGGCGCGGAGGAGGAGGCCGTCTCCCACCAGATCGTCCTGCTGGACGGCCAGGGCCTGGGACGCGTGTCCTATCTCAGCATCTCCTGACCGCAAAAACTGCGGGGCGGCTCAGCCGCCCCGCAGTTTTCTCAGCAGGACTTGAAACTCCTCATTCAGCGGACACGTCGCCTCCACCGTCTCCCCGGTCCGGGGGTGGACGAACCGCAGGCCCGCCGCGTGGAGGCACTGGCCCGTGAGGCCCGGCACCGGCTTTTTAGCCCCGTAGACCGTGTCCCCGTACACCGGGTGGCCCATGTGGGCCATGTGGACCCGGATCTGGTGGGTCCTGCCGGTCTCCAGCCGGCAGCGGACGTAGGTGAGGCCGGGGAAGCGCTCGATGACCTCCCAGTGGGTGACGGCCCGCTTGCCTCCCCGGTCCGTGACGGCCATCCGCTTCCGGTCCGTATGGTGGCGGCCGATGGGTGCGTCCACGGTCCCCCGGTCCTCCCGCAGGTTGCCCGCCACCACGGCCTCGTAGGTCCGGGCCAGGGTGTGGTCTTGGAGCTGGGCGGAGAGGGCCTGGTGGGCGGCGTCGTTTTTGGCGGCGATGATCAGGCCGCTGGTGTCCCGGTCGATGCGGTGGACGATGCCGGGGCGCAGCGCGCCCCCCACGCCGCTGAGGCTCCCCCCGCAGTGGTGGAGCAGGGCGTTGACCAGGGTGCCGTCGGGGTGGCCGGGGGCGGGGTGGACCACCAGCCCTGCGGGCTTGTTGACCACGATCACGTCGCCGTCCTCATAGACCACGTCCAGGGGGATGTCCTGGGGCAGGGCCTCGATGGGCTCCGGGTCCGGCAGGGCGACGGACACCGCCTCCCCGCCGGCCAGCCGGCAGCTCTTGGCGGCGGTCCGCCCGTCTACCAGCACCGCCCCCGCCTCAATGAGCCGCACGGCGGCGGACCGGGTCAGCGCCGGCAGGCGCTGGGCCAGAAAGGCGTCCAGCCGCGCGCCGGCGTCCTCACCGGCCGCCGTCAGGCTGATGGGCGTCATGGCCGGCCTCCTCCTTCCGGGCGCTCACCCGGTCGTGGAGCAGCAGGTAGTAGGCGGCGAAGCCGATCACGCCCCCCACCACCAGAATGTCCGCCACATTGAACACCGGGTAGCGCATAAACTGAAAGTTGAACATGTCCACCACATACCCCAGCCGCACCCGGTCGATGAGGTTCCCCAAACCGCCCCCCAGGATGGCGGTCATCGTCCACATGGCCAGGGGGTGGGGGAACCGCTTTTTCACCAGGAGCACCGCGATGCCCGCCATCAGCACCGCCGTCACCGCTGTCAGCACCCAGGTGTACCCCTCCAGCAGGGAGAAGCCCGCCCCGGTGTTCTGCACGTACAGCAGCTCCACCACGCCGGGGATCAGGGGGGCGGACTCGTACAGGGCCAGCCGGGAGACCACGTACAGCTTCACCGCCTGGTCCGCGGCTATGCACAGCAGAATGGTCAGCAGATACGCCATGGCTCAGACCTCCAGCTCCTTGAGGATGTCCCGGTTGACCCGGTTGCTGGCCCAGCAGCTGCACCGCTGGGACACGGACAGGGGCCCGCCCTCCAGGGTGCTGGCCGCGCCGCCGGCCTCAATGACGATGAGGCTGCCCGCCGCGTAGTCCCAGGGGCTCAGGCTGTACTCGAAGAAGGCGTCCGTGCGGCCGCAGGCCACGCTGCACAGGTCCAGGGCCGCCGCCCCCATGCGGCGGAAGTCGCAGCTGCGGCGGAAGAGCTGCTCCGTCAGGCGCATGGTGCGCTGGAAGTACTCCGGGCGGTAGAGGGCGGTGCCCATGGCGAAGATGCCCTGGTCCAGGAGGCGGTCGCTGACGCGGATGGGCGCGCCGTTGAGGAACGCCCCGCCGCCCCGCCGGGCGGAGAACATCTCATTTTTGTAGGGGTCGTAGACCACGCCGTACTCCAGCGCGCCGTCCTTGGCCAAGGCCACGGAGACGGCGCTCTGCTGCAGGCCCCGGACGAAGTTGGTGGTGCCGTCGATGGGGTCCACGATAAAGGCCCAGCCCCGGCTGGGGTCGGCATTCTCCGCCTCCTCCTCGCCGAAGAAGATGGAGCCGGGGACCAGGGGCGGCAGCTTCTCCTTGAGAAACTGCTCCACCGCCAGGTCGTACTCCGTCACCAGGTCGGCGGCGGAGGTCTTCTCGCGGGTCCGGGACCCGATGTCCCTGGCGGAGAGGACGATCTCCCCCGCCTGACGGACAATGTCAATAATTGTTTCCAGCATCACAGGCTTCCTTTCCCTGGCCGGCGCTCCGCCGGCTGTTTTGGTGCGCGCCTCCTATGAGACGCCCCCCGCTACAGCAGGGTCCACTCAAAGTTTTCCCACAGCAGGCGGCTGCCCACGTCCGTGCCGTCGGGCAGCAGGAACATGGCCACCTGGTTTTCCACCCCGCTGTCGCCGCGCAGGTAGGCGTAGTCGCCGTTGATGGTCTCTACCGTGTAGTAAGCAGGCTCCATAGCGGTCCCCTCCTTGCTTGAATAGGGGGAGTATACCATAAAAGCGGCGGATTTACAAGATGGCGCGGGGAAAAACCGGGGCGTTTGTCCCCGCGCGGGGCGCGAGAAGGGCCCGTCCCCCGCTTGCAATCTCCTGCGGCCCGTGGTACAATGAAAAAACCATCACAAACGGCCGCCGTCCCGCCGGGCGGCAGGCAGGGAGGAGACGCGATGATCCGACAGATCGTCTTCGATATGGGCAACGTCCTGATTCACTACCGTCCCCAGCGCTATGTCCGGTGCCTGGACGTGGCGGAGGAGGACCGCCCGCTGCTGCTGCGGGAGGTGTTCGGCTCGGTGGAGTGGATCCGTCTGGACCGCGGGAGCATAGGCCAGGAGGAGGCCGCCGCCGCCATGTCCGCCCGGCTGCCCCGGCGTCTGGAGGGCGCGGTGCAGGCGCTGCTGGAGTGGTGGAAGCTGGAGCTGTCCCCCATGGAGGGGATGGAGGCGCTGCTGGGTGAGCTGAAGGGGCTGGGCTGCGGCCTCTACCTTCTCTCCAACGCCACGGCGCGCCTGCCGGAGTACTTTGACCGGATTCCCGGCAGCCGGTACTTCGACGGGCGGATTGTCTCCGCCGACTGGCGTCTGCTCAAGCCCCAGCACGAAATATACGAGACCCTGTTCCGGGAGTACGGCCTCCGGCCCGGCGAGTGCTTCTTTGTGGACGATCTGAACATCAACATCGAGGGGGCCCTCTGCGCCGGCATGGCCGGCACGGTCTTTGACGGCGACATGGCCCGTCTGCGCCGCGAGCTGCACGCCGCCGGCGTGCCGGTGGCCACTGTATGAATATGCCCAGAAAAAAGGCGGCGGCCTCCTGCTGGAGGCCGCCGCCTTTCGCCGCGCGGAAATGTTCGTCTTACGCTCGGCGCTCTCCGCCGCGTCTTCTCTCAAAAAACCTATCAGCAGGTAGCGCCGCCGGTGGTGTGGAGATCGGCGTCCAGAATCTGCTGCCTGCGCTCCAGCAGCTCATTGCCCAGCAGCTGCCGCTCCACGTTCTCGAAGCCCAGGCGCTCGATGGTCCTGGCGAAGCGCTCGCCGGTCTTGCCCTGCTCCCGGAAGAGGAGGATGGCCTTCTCGATGACCGCCAGGGCCTCCTCCTTGTCGGTAAAGATTTTGCCGAGGGCCCGGCCCTGGGCGATCTTCTTGCCCCAGCGGCCGCCGATATAGATCTTGTAGCCGTAGGTCCCCTCGTCCAGGGCGTCAAAGTGGCAGGAGCCGATGCACCGGCCGCAGTTGTTGCAGACGTCCTTGTCGATCTCCAGCACGCCGTCCGCCAGCTTGGCCGCCCCCATGGGGCAGATCTGGACCACGCCGCACTTCTTGCAGCCGTTGCACTCGTCCGGGTCCAGGCCGGGGATGCGCTGGCCGATGATGCCCAGATCGTTCAGGTCGGGCTTAACGCAGTTGTTGGGGCAGCCGCCCACGGCGATTTTGAACTTGTGGGGCAGTTTCACGCCGTGATAGCCTTCGTAGAAGCGGCGATGGATCTCCTCGCTGATAGCGAAGGAGTCCAGCAGCCCGTACTGGCAGGTGGTTCCCTTGCAGGCCACCACAGGGCGCACCAGGGACCCGGTGCCGCCGGTGGTCAGCCCCTCCCGGGCGATATAGGCCTGGAAGGCCTCGATCTGGTCGTAGGGGATGCCCTGGACCTCGATGGTCAGGCGGGTGGTGAAGGTGACGGCGCCGTTGCCGAACTTCTCGGCGGCCTCGGCAATACACCGCTGCTGGGCGGCGGTGATCTTACCGTTGACCGTGATGATGCGTCCAGAAAAGTTGTCCGTGCCCTTGTTGGAGAGGAACCCCATCGCCTTTACTCTTTTTTCGTCAGCGGCGCCGACCGTCAGTGTTGCCATAGCTTTTCTCCTTATATTTTTTATCGTCAGATCATTTTTCGGTGCGGAAGGACGGAGGAGCTTACTGCTCCATCTCCGTGAAGGTCGTTCCCCCCTCCAGCACCTTTGTGTTGGTATATCCGTAGTATTTCAGCCGGTTTTGGGCGAGGTACGCCCGCCGCCCCTTGGTGCACACCAGCAGCAGGGGCTCGTCCCTGCCCAGGCCGGACACCTCGCCGCTGATGCCGGCGAAGTCCAGATACCGTTTCTCCGGCAGGCTGGGCTTCTGGGCGCAGTCGATGACGGTCCAGCCCTCGGCGGCTCCGGCGGCGTACTCTGCCGGGGTGATGGAGTCCATCGCGCCGCCCAGCTTGTTGATGAGGATGTTGATCGCATGGGCGAAGGGGTGGATGGCGGTGGAGAAGGGGGGCGCGTAGGCGAAGTCCAGGGCCGCCAGCTGGTCCACGGAGGCCCCCAGGGAGATGGCGGTGACGGCGATGTCCGTGATCTTGTCCACCGCCCCCGGCCCCAGCACCTGAACGCCCAGCAGCTTCCGTCCGGTCCGGTCCGCCGTCAGCTTGATGATGAACAGCCCCGCGCCGGGGTAGTAATGGGCCTTGTCGTCCATCGCGGCGGTGACCGACACAACGTCGCAGCCCGCAGCCCTGGCGGCGGTCTCGGTGAGACCCGTGCGGCCGACATTCAGGCCGCCGGGCAGCTTGGCCACGCCGGTACCCAGCACGCCGGGGTAGGCTGTCTCCCCGCCCGCCAGATTTCCCGCCAGGATGCGCCCGGCGATGTTGGCGGTGGAGCCCATGGGGGACCAGGCGGGCCGGCCGGTCTGGCGGTTGGCGACCATGGCGCAGTCTCCGCAGGCGTAGACGTCCGCCACGTTGGTGCGCAGATACTGGTCGGTGAGGATGGCCCCCTTGACCATCTCGATGCCGGATCCCTCCAGAAAGGCGGTGTTGGGCCGGATGCCGATGGCCAGTACCAGGGCGTCAGCCTTCATGGCCCGCCGGCTGGTGAGGACCTTCTCCACCCTGCCGTCGCCCTCCGCCCCCTCCAGGGACACGCCGGTCAGGGGCATGACCCCCGCCTCGGCCATCCGGTTTTCCACGTACTCGCTCATCTCCGGGTCCAGGAAGTTGGGCAGCACGTGGGGGGCGAAGTCGATGACGGTGGTCTTCACGCCCCGGGCGGCCAGGTTCTCCGCCACCTCCAGGCCGATGAAGCCGCCGCCGGCCACCACCGCCCGTTTGACGGCGCCGGATTCCACCGCCTCTCGCAGGGCGATGGCGTCGTCGGGCGTGCGCATGACGAAGACGTTTTTCAGGTCCATGCCGGCCACGGAGGGCACATAGGGGGACGCGCCGGTGGCGATGACCAGCTTGTCATAGGTGTACTGCGCCGTCTCGCCGGTCTTCAGATTCCGCGCCTCCACCCGGTGCTCCGCCGGGTGGACCGCCACGGCCTCCGTCCCGGTGAGCACCTCCGCCCCCGTCAATCTGGCGAACTTCTCCGGGGTGTTCACGATCAGCTCGCTCCGGTCGTGGATCACGTCCCCCACGTAGTAGGGCAGGCCGCAGCCGGCGTAGGAGATGTCCCGTCCCTTGGTCAGCACCGTCACCTGACAGGAGGGGTCCTCCCGCCGCAGCTTGGCCGCCGCCTTCGTGCCCGCGGCCACGCCGCCCAAAATCAATACTCGCATTGCCGTCGTCTCCTTATCTGGTTATCTGGAAAATTGTGTGGCTCCCGATGAAGAAATCGTATCACAGCAGCGCCGCCAGACGCCGGATATAGGCCGGTGTGGAGCCGCAGCAGCCCCCCAGCAGAGAAGCCCCGGCGGCCCGGAGGGCCAGCATGTGCCGGGCGAAGTCCTCGGGTCCCATCCCGTAGCGGGCACGGCCCGCCTCGTCCATCACCGGCAGGCCGGCGTTGGGCTTGGCGGCCACGGGGATGCGGACCGCCTGCGCCAGAGAGCGGACCACCGCCTCCAGCTGGTCGGGGCCTACGGAGCAGTTGATGCCCACGGCGGCGGCCCCCAGCTCCTCCAGGGCGGCGGCCCCGTCCCGGGCGCTGCCGCCGAAGGGGAGGGCTCCGTCCGCCTCTGCGGAGAAGGTGCATACCACCGCCAGGCCGCACCCCGCCGCCGCATCCAAAGCGGCCAGAGCCTCGTCGGCCCCCATCAGCGTCTCCACCGCCAGCAGATCCGCCCCGGCCTCCGCCAGGGCCTCCGCCTGCTCGCGGTAGAGGTCGTAGGCCCGGCTGTAGGACAGGGTCCCCGCCGGCTCCAGGGGCTGCCCCAGGGTAGGCAGATCCCCCGCCACCAGGGCCCGGCCCCCGGCGGCCTCTTTAGACAGAGCCACCAGGGCGGCGTTCAGCTCCCCCAGCCGCTCCTCAATCCCGAAGCGCTCCAGATACAGCCGGTTGGCGGAGAAGGTGGGGGCGCAGAGCACACGGCTCCCCGCCGCCACATAGTCCCGCTGGAGCGCCAGCAGCACCTGTGGGTGCTCCAGAACCCACAGCTCCGGCGGGACGCCCACGGGCATCCCCGCCGCTCTCAGGTTGGAGCCGGTGGCCCCGTCCAGCAGGACCGTTCCGGCGGCGGCCAGGTCGATCAGCGCTTGTCGTTTCATACGCGAAGGCTCCTCGATGCGGCCGCCGCAGGGCGGCCGAATTGCCCTTCTATGATACAAGAATTCTCCGCCGATTGCAAGCGCCGTGCATAAATTTTCTCTATGATACCCCGCAAAACACGCCGCCATTTTTTTGATAAATGTATCAACTTGTCAAGGTGCGCTCCGCACGCGCTCAACCCGGCGTACACGGCCCGGTACCTGGCCTGGGTGCACTTACTTCAGGACATGGCTACCTCGGTGGTGGTGCTCCCTACAAACAGCAGGGCGAAAAGGGGGGAAAGTTGCACATCCGCGTGCAACCAGACGAATATTTGTTGGGGGGATTTCACCCAAAGGATGAAATCCCCCCCATAGGAAGCGGCTTATCTTTTTATAAACGACTGTTCCGTCCCCAGATTGTAGGGACAGACATCTCTGCATTTATGACAGCGTATGGCCCAGCTCTGTGTGGCCGGGTCATCGCCAAAGGCATACTTCCAGCAGGCCTGCTGTTCCAGCTCCGCATGCTCCAGGGCATGTACCGGGCATATATTTACGCAAGCATTGCAGTTATTGCAAATATCCTCCTTCAGCCCGTCGCATTCCAGCTCCTGTTCACACAAAACGGCCCCCAGCCAGATCATGCTTCCAAATTCCGGCGTGATAAGCAGGGAATGTCTTCCTATCGTACCCAATCCCGCCGCCTGCGCCGCGTGCTTCTGAGAAACAACAGAGCGCCATCTCTTCGTAGTTTCATCCCATTGACTCTCGTTCGCCGGAACCGGTACGCAAGCGACCTGATATTGCTCCAGCTCCATGCAAAAATCAAGGGCCATTGCGTCCATTTTGGACGTTATAGAGTTCCTCACCCTCGTATAGGGCACAGGAGAGCTGCAATACAGCGTCCCTGCCGGAAATCTGCACCCGAAGGAAATAACCGATTTGCACGCCGGAAAAACATCTGTCGGATGATACCCCGCAGGAGCGCCATGAAATCTGTCTATACCCGCAATCCCGCACAGATCCGCCCCCAATCCAAACAGGATTTCCTTAACCCGCCGGCTGTCAATCATAATCTCTCCCCATTAAAGGCAGGGTCTCCCCCGCGTTATCCCCCGTATTCCCCGCGTCCCCCCTCCACCCGCGAACCAGCGCAGCGTTTGCGGGTGGAAAGCGAAGAAATTCCCATCATAGCGCAGTTTTCGCCGAAAGGCGGAAACGGAGCGGTGATGGGAATTTCTGAGCTGGTGCCGGTGACCGGACTCGAACCGGTACGCTGTCGCCAGCGGTGGATTTTGAGTCCACTACGTCTACCAATTCCATCACACCGGCAAATAAAGCAATCATATTATACACGAACGCGCCCTAAATTGCAAGAGAAATCTCCGGGCCGGGGCCGCGTTTCAAAAAATTTTTCTCCGGGCCGCTCCTTCGTGTAATTTTTCCGCTCCCGCCGCATATACTGGAAAAATCATGGAAAGGAGGCCCCGGCATGAATCCAAGCATTCCCCACGGCGACGTGGACGATCTGATCTACCAGGAGGAGTGGACCGTCAGCAATCGCTGAACGGCGCCCACCAGGAGCGCGGCTCGTCTCCATGCGGAGACGGGCGTTTTCCTTTTCTGTCCCCCCAAATTTTATCCCCCACGGGGGCTTGCGCGGGGCCGGGTTATGTGCGAATATGGTGCGGAAGCACAAACAGAACCCATATACAGGAGGTACCTATGAAAAAGATTCTATCCCTGCTGCTGGCAGCGGCGCTCACCCTGTCCCTGGCCGCCTGCGGCGGTCCCAAAGACGCCCCCGGCGGGGCGGAGGGGAGCACCCTGGTCTACGGCAGCGCGGATTATACCCGCATCAACCCCGCTATGGACGAGCACTGCGAGATCAACGCCCTGCTCTTCAACGGCCTGACCGCCCACGACGGGGACAATCAGGTGATACCCGGCCTGGCGGAGCGCTGGGAGTACGACGAGGAGACCTGCACCTACACCTTCCACATCCGCGACGGGATCAAGTGGCACGACGGCGAGCCCTTCACCGCCGAGGATGTGAAGTTCACCATCGAGGCCATTATGGACCCGGAAAACGGCGCGGAGAACGCCCCCAACTACGAGGACGTGGAGGAGATTACCGTCATAGACGAGAAAACGGTGTCCTTCCGGCTCTCCGCTCCCAACGTGGCCTTTCTGGAGTATATGACCATGGCCGTCCTGCCCAAGCACCTGCTGGAGGGGGAGGATATGCAGAGCGCCGACTTCTTCCGGGCCCCCGTGGGCACCGGCCCCTATCGGCTGGCCGCCTGGGACGTGGGCCAGTCCATCACCCTGGAGAAGAACGAGGACTACTACCTGGGCGCTCCCAAGATCGACCGCATCATCTTCAAAATCGTGGGGGACGACAACGCCCAGGCCATCCAGCTGGAGTCCGGGGAGCTGGATCTGGCCCTGCTGGACCCGCGAAACGCCCGGAATTTTGTGGACAAGGAGGGCTTCGTCTGCTATGATATGATGACGGCGGACTACCGGGGCATCCTCTTTAACTTCTGGAACCCGTACTGGACGGAAAACCGGGACATCATCCCCGCTGTTTGCTGCGCCATCGACCGCCAGGCGATCATCGACTCCGTGCTCCTGGGCCAGGGTATGGCCGCCTACGGCCCCCTCCAGCGCAACATCTACAACAGCGGGGACGTGGAGCGCTACGACTACGACCCCGCCAGGGCGCGGGAGATCCTGGAGGACGCCGGCTGCACCATGGGGGCCAACGGCTTCTATGAGCGGAACGGGGAGGAGATCGGCTTCGTCATCAGCGTCATGTCCGGGGAGCAGGACCGCATCGACATCGCCCAGGCCGCCGCCCAGCAGCTCCGGGAGGTTGGCATCAACTGCACCGTGGACCTGCCGGCCCAGATGGACTGGGGCGGCCAGATGGCCTGCCTCATCGGCTGGGGGAGCCCCTTCGACGCGGACGACCACACTTATAAGGTCTTCGGCACCGACAAGGGGGCCAACTACAGCGGCTACTCCAACGGGCGGGTGGACGAATATCTGACCCTGGCCCGCCAGTCCGACGACCATGCGGTCCGCCGGGCGTATTATGAGCAGTTCCAGCAGGCGCTGGCGGAGGATCCCCCCTATGCTTTCATTTGCTATATCGACGCCAACTACGTGGCCAGCGCCGCCGTCCAGGGCATCGCGGCGGACACGGTTATGGGCCACCACGGGGTGGGCATCTTCTGGAACGTCCACGAGTGGACCATCTCCTGAGAGAAACAGAGACAAGCGCCGGGCGGCAGGGGACTGGGAACAGTCCCTTGCGCCCGTGTTCTGAGAGGACAGGCTATGCCGGAACTATTGGAAGTCAATCATCTGTCCGTCAGCTTTTTCACCGGCGGCGGCGAGGTACAGGCGGTGCGGGACGTGAGCTTCTCCCTGGGGGCCGGGGAGGTGCTGGCGGTGGTGGGGGAGTCCGGCTGCGGCAAGAGCGTGCTGTGCCGGAGCATCATGGGTCTGCTGCCCCGGACGGCCCGGATCAAGTCCGGCAGCATCCTGGCCGCCGGCCGGGACATCACCGCCTGCGGGGAGCGGGAGCTGTGCCGCCTGCGGGGGTCCCTCTTCTCCATGGTGTTCCAGGACCCCATGACCTCCCTCAACCCCGTCATGTCCGTGGGGGCCCAGATCGCTGAGGCGGTGCGGGCGCGCCAGCCCGGCCTGTCCCGGTCCGCCCTGCGCGGAAGGGTGGCGGAGCTGATGGAGCTGGTGGGCATCGACCGCCCGGAGGAGCGGATGGACCTGTGCCCCGCCGGCTTCTCCGGCGGGATGCGTCAGCGCAGCGTGATGGCCATTGCCCTGGCGGGCAATCCCCGCATCCTCTTCGCGGACGAGCCCACCACCGCCCTGGATGTGACCATCCAGGCCCAGATTCTGGACCTGCTGCGGGAGATCCAGGGGAAGCTGGGGACAGCGGCGGTGTTCGTCACCCACGATTTGGGGGTGGTGGCGCGGGTGGCGGACCGGGTGGCGGTGATGTACGCCGGGCGGATTGTGGAGACCGGCACGGCGGAGGAGATCTTCTACGACCCCCGGCACCCCTACACCTGGGGCCTTCTCCAGGCCCTGCCCGCCCTGAACCGGGGACGGGACAGCCTGCGCGCCATCCCCGGCATGCCCCCCACCCTTATCGACCCGCCCCGGGGCGACGCCTTCGCCTGCCGCAACGCCTTCGCCCTGGCCATCGACTACGAGCAGGCCCCGCCCATGTTCCGCGTCACGGACACCCACTACGCGGCCACCTGGCTGCTGGACGAGCGGGCCCCCAGGATCACGCCGCCGGTGGGAGGTGGTTTGGATGGCTGAGGAGATTCTGCTGGAGGTCCAGGACCTGACCCACCTGTTCCCCCTGACGAAAAGAGCGGTGGTCCGGGCGGTGGACGGCGTGTCCTTCCAGGTGCGGCGAGGGGAGATCTTCGGCCTGGTGGGGGAGTCCGGCTCCGGCAAGTCCACCGTCGCCCGCTGCGTGATGAACCTGTACCGCCCCCGCGGCGGCCGCATTTTGTACAAGGGGATCGACGTCTGCGATCCCGCCGCCTTCCGGGCCAACCGGCGGATGCTGCAGCGCACCCGCCAGATGATCTTTCAGGACTCCGGCTCCAGCCTGAACCAGCGCATGCGGGTGTGGGAGATCATCGCCGAACCCCTGCGCATCCAGCGCATTTCCCCCCCCAGGGGCTCCCTTCGGGAGGAGGCCGCCTTCCAGATGCACTACGTGGGGCTGGATGCGGGCTACCTGGACCGGTACCCGCCGGAGCTCTCCGGCGGCCAGCGGCAGCGGGTGGCCATCGCCCGGGCCCTGGCCATGGAGCCGGAGCTGCTGGTGGCGGACGAGCCCATCGCCTCCCTGGACGTGTCCATCCAGGCCCAGATCGTGAACCTTTTCAAGCACCTCCAGCAGGAGCACGGCTTCTCCTTCCTGTTCATCGCCCACGATCTGGCCATGGTGGAGTTCCTGTGCGACCGGGTGGGGGTGATGTACCGGGGCCGGCTGGTGGAGGTGGGGCCGGCGGCGGAGGTGTTCGCCCATCCGGGCCACCCCTATACCCGCGCCCTCCTGTCGTCCATCCCCATCCCGGATCCGCGGCGGGAGCGGGCGCGGCGGTCGGAGATCTTCTCCGGGGAGGCGCTGGGGGGCCGGCTGGCGGAGACCGGCCCCGGACACTATGTGCTGCGGGAGGAGGGATAGGGTGGCAAAGGGAAACACATTTCTCTATTATGGAAAAAAGCTGCTGCTGTTTTTCGTCAGCGTGTTTGTCCTGTCGGCGGTCGTGTTCTTCGTGTCCCGCCTGGCCCCCGGCGATCCCCTGCGCGCCTACTACGGCGACCGGGTGGAGAAGATGAGCCCCCAGGAGCGGGCCCGGGCGGAGGAGCGGCTGGGCCTGGATGAGCCCATCGCCGTGCAGTATGCCCGCTGGCTGGACGGCGCGCTCCGGGGGGATTTCGGCATCTCCTACAAGTACAAGCTGGACGTCTGGGAGGTCATCCGCAGCCGGGTGGGCAACACGCTGCTGCTGGGGGGGACGGGCTTTGCGCTGATCTTCACCCTCGCCCCGCTGCTGGGGGTCCTGTGCGCCTGGCAGGAGGACCGGGCGCTGGACCGCCTCGTCTGCAAGGCGGGCACCGTCAGCAGCTGCATCCCCGAGTTCTGGCTGTCGCTGGTGCTGATTCTGGTGTTCGCGGCGGGCCTGCGCTGGCTGCCCAGCTCCGGGGCCTACTCCATCGGCGGGGGCGGGGCGGCGGATCGGGCGGTCCACCTGATCCTGCCCCTGGCGGTGGTGGTCATCGGCCACCTGTGGTACTACGCCTACATGGTCCGCAACCGCATTTTGGAGGAGGTCCGGGCGGACTACGTGCTGCTGGCCCGGTCCAAGGGCCTCCCCCGGCGGAGGGTCCTGTTCCGCCACTGCCTGCGCAACGCCGCGCCCTCCTATCTGAGCCTCATGGCCGTCTCCGTGCCCCACGTGCTGGGGGGCACATACATTGTGGAGACGGTGTTCTCCTACCCCGGCCTGGGGACCCTCTCCTACGAGAGCGCCCGGTACAAGGACTACAACCTGCTGATGCTGCTGTGCATGCTCTCCGGCATTCTGGTCATTGTGTGCAGCATTCTGGCCCAGGTGATCAACGAGCAGATCGACCCCCGCCTCCGGACCAGGGAGGCGGCGGAACCCCCGGAGGTGACGGAGCGGTGAGCGGACAATTTGAGATGGTGGGCATCCGCCCCCTGCCGCCGGCGGAGCCGGCCCGGCCCGCCCCCTGGTACCGGGGAAAGCCGGTCCTCTCCGCCGGGATTCTGGCCCTGCTGGCGCTGGGCTGCCTGGTCTTCCGGCTGGCGCCGGTGCGGGACCCGGCGTATATGGACCTGACCCGCTGCAGCGCCGCCCCCTGCGGCGAATTTCTCTTCGGCACGGACGCCATGGGCCGGGACGTCTTCTCCATGATCTGGTACGGCGGGGGCCTCTCCCTGTTCATCGGGGCCGCCGCCACGGCCCTGTCCACCCTCATTGCCGTGGTTTTCGGCGCGCTCAGCGGCTGCGCGCCGGCGTGGCTGGACGGGGTGCTGATGCGCCTGACGGAGATTCTGCTCAGCGTGCCCAGCCTGCTGGTGGTCGTGCTGCTCCAGGCCGCGCTGGGGGAGGCCAACGTGCTGAGCATCTCCCTGGTCATCGGCCTCACCAGCTGGACCAGCATGGCGAAAATCGTCCGCACGGAGGTGCGCCAGCTCCGGGGCAGCGAGTATGTGCTGGCCTCCCGGTGCATGGGCGGCGGTTTTTTCCACATTCTCCGCCGGCACCTGGCGCCGAACTTCTTCTCCTCCATCATGTTCATGGCGGTGATGAACATCCGCAGCGCCATCGTCGCCGAGTCCACCCTCAGCTTCATGGGCATCGGCCTGCCCCTGGAGGTGATCACCTGGGGGAGCATGCTCTCGCTGTCGGAGCAGGCCCTGCTGACGGGCGCGTGGTGGATCATCCTGATCCCCGGCGGGTTTCTGGTGACGACCCTGCTGTGCGTCACCAATCTGGCCGGGGCTCTGCGCGGAAGCGGCGGTCGGGGACAGAGCAATCTGTAGCCGCCGGGAGACAATAGGAGAGGGCGGGGTCAGACAGACCCCGCCCTCTTCAGCGCCTCCAGCAGTCCCCGGCAGCCCGCCTCCACGTCCTGCCATGTGCGCTCGAAGTCGCCGGTATACCACGGATCCGCTACGCTCCCCGGCCGGTCCGTGTAGTCCAGCAGGAGCCGGAACTTCCCCTCCGGGTCCCCGCCGCAGATGCGCCCCATGCCGCGCAGATTGTCCGTGTCCATGCCGATGAGCAGATCCCACGCGCCGTAGTCCTCCCGCGTGAGCTGCCGGGAGGTCTTGCCGGCGCAGGAGATGCCGTGCTCCGCCAGCTTGCGCCGGGCCGGCGGGTAGACGGGATTCCCCCGCTCCTCACCGCTGGTGGCGGCGGAGGCGATGAGGAACCGGTCCTCCAGTCCCGCCCGCCGCACCAGGTCCCGCATTACGAACTCCGCCATGGGACTGCGGCAGATGTTGCCCAGGCACACAAATAAAATTTTTGTCATGGCTGCAAACCCCTTCCATCCCGTTTCATTTTTTGTCACACGGGGAGCGCGGAGAGAAACCCCGCGCTCCGCCGCATAAAATCTCCGCCGCCGCGCACACTATCTCCGGCGAAACCCGAACCCGATAATTTGAGGAGGAACACACTATGAGCAACTGCACCAACGGCGGCTGCGCCTGCACGCCCAACCGCTCCATCAAATGCAGCGTCAACACCTGCGCCCACCACTGCAAGAACGAGCAGTACTGCGGCCTGGACACCATCCAGGTGGGCACCCACGAGGCCAACCCCACCATGGACCAGTGCACCGACTGCCAGAGCTTCAAGCTCATGCAGTAACCCGCCGGCCCGCTCCGGCGGGCCCGGTACATAGAGGGGGGATGCCATGATGACGGACCGGCGCAAACATCAGCTGGCGGGGGCCGCCGGCGGGCTCATCAACGGCCTGTTCGGGGGCGGGGGCGGCATGGTGCTGCTGCCCCTGCTGACCAAATGGAGCCGCCTGGAGGCGCGGGCCGCCTTCGCCACCTGCGTGGCCGTGATCTTTCCCATGTGCTGCGTGTCTACGGTGGTGTACCTGTGGGAGGTGCGGCCCGCCCTGGAGCTGGTGCTCCCCTATCTGGCGGGGGGCGTGGCCGGGGGGCTGGCGGGAGGGCTGACCTTTGAGAGGGTGCCGGTGCGGCTTCTGAAGGTGATCTTCGGGCTGTTTCTGCTGTACGCCGGGGTGAGGTACCTGCTGTGGTAGCGTGGCTGCTTCCCTTCTGCGCCGCCCTGGCCACCGGGGTGCTGTCCGCCTGGGGCGTGGGCGGCGGAACGCTGCTGCTGGTGTGCATGACCCTCTTTCTGGGGGTGGGCCACCGGGAGGCCCAGGCTGTGAACCTCCTCTTCTTCCTCCCCACCGCCGGCATCAGCCTCTTCTTCCACCGGAAAAACGGCTTTTTGGACCGGGAGGTCTGGCGGCAGGCGGCCTTTCCCGGCGTGCTGGCCTCCCTGGCGGGGGCCCTGGCGGCCGCGGCGGTGGACGTGTCCCTGCTGCGCAGGCCCTTCGGCCTCTTCCTCCTCTACAGCGGCGTCTCCATGCTGCTCAGCGCCCGCAAGCGGGCCGGGTGATCGCCACCCGGCCCGTTTTTATGGCCTTAAAAGCCCCACTTGTACCCGTAGCCCCACACGGTGTTGATATAGGTGGGGTTCTGGGCGTTGTCCTCGATCTTCAGACGCAGGCGGCGGATGTTGACGTCCACAATCTTCAGCTCCCCGAAGTAGTCCCGGCCCCAGACCGTGTCCAGAATCTCCTCCCGGGAGAGGGCCTTGCCGGGGTTCTCCATGAACATCTTCATAATGGAGTACTCCACCTGCGTCAGTTTCACCCGCTGGCCGTTCTTCTCCAGGGTGCGGTTGCGGGTGTTGAGCAGGAAGGGCTCCTGGCTGATCTCCCCCGCCTGCTCCGGGGCCGCGCCCCCGGCCCGGCGGAACAGGGCGTCCACCCGGGCCGTCAGCTCCGCCGGGGAGAAGGGCTTGGTCACGTAGTCGTCCGCCCCGGTCATCAGGCCCGTCACCTTGTCCATCTCCTGGCTGCGGGCGGTGAGCATGATGATGCCGATGCGGGTGTTGGTGGCCCGGATGCGGCGGCAGACCTCGAAGCCGTCGATGCCTGGCAGCATGATGTCCAGCAGGGCCACCCGGATCTCGGGGTTGTCCCGGAGCTTTTCCAGGGCCTCCTCCCCGGTCTCCGCCTCGACCACCTCGTAGCCGGCCCGGGTCAGATTGATGACAATGAACCCGCGGATGCTGGACTCATCCTCCAGCACCAGAACCTTTCGCGCCATGGGGCACCTCTCTTTCCTTCCTTGTCCGCCGGGCCTAGGGCTTGTTTGAAAATTGTCAACACGCCCAAACAGCGGGTCTTTTTCCGCCATACTGCGTTACATTTTCTTGCCATACGACAGTATGCCTGCGAAAATTTGCCTTGTCTGGCGAAAAAATCCCTCGCCGTTGGGCATATCGCCAATTATCAAACAAGCCCTAGTTCTCGCTCATGCTCCAGCGGTTGATGATCGCCTTGAAGTTCTCCTCCAGCGTCTTGGCCTCCACCGCGTAGCGCCACTGGCTGTAGGCCGGGGCGTAGGACACGGCGTATACGCGGTCCGCCAGGCGGCGCAGGATGGACCGGCCGCTCTTGGCGGCCTGGACCTCCCGGTCAGAGCCGGTGAGGGTGTAGATGGTCATCAGCTCGTCCTCCGCGCTCCGGCCCCGGACGCTGTAGAAGGTGGTGGCGTGGAGGGTGGTGCTGATGTTGCTCTGCCGGACGGTGAAGTGGCCGTCCCAGGTCTCGGGGACGAGCAGATACCAGTTGTCCGTCAGGTTGTGGTAGGTGATGGTCTGGAGCTCATTCGTCCCGTCCATGTGGTAGCTGTGCCAGTAGATTTTCCAGTAGGTCTCCTCCGGCTCGCTGGGGAGCTCGGCGGGGCGGGGGACCTCCGTGGCCCCGTCGCCGTTGATGTCCGTGGGCTGGAGATTCAAAAAGCGGAAAATCTGGTCGGACAGCCCGGTCTCCTCGCTCAGAGCGATGTTGACCAGCTCCGGCTGGCGGTAGGCCAGAATGTCCATGACGGCCCGGCTGGTCTCGTCCACGCCGGCGGCCCGGCCGGTGATGAACACCGCCGCCTCCCCCTCCTGGAGGGCGCCCACCTGCATCCACTGCAGGGCGGCCAGGGATACGCTCAGCCGGGCGCTGGAGTGGAGCTGCAGGCTGCTGTTGCCGCTGTCCCAGTCGTAGAAGTCCGCCAGGCTCATGCCGCTCTCCGTATCGTCGCCCCGCAGGACCACCAGCTCCAGGTCGCCGTCCCCGTCCAGGTCCACCGTCTCGTAGCGGGCGTAGGGGGTGGTCATCAGCCGCAAAGGCTCCAGATGCTTCATGCTGTAAACGCTCATGGCCTGGACCTCGGCGCTGACCCGCCAGCTGATGATCATCTCCTGCACGCCGTCGCCGTCCATGTCCACATAGCGCACGCTGTGGAAGGAGGTGCCGCTGCCCTCGATGAGGGCGGCCTGCTCATAGCCCTCCTCCACCGCCCGGAAGATGTAGATTTTCAGCGGCTGCTCCTCGCTGTTGGCCCGGAAGAAGGCCAGCACCTCGTCCCTGCCGTCGCCGTTGAGGTCCTCCATCTGCACCTGGGAGAGGTTGCTGCCCGCCTGGGGCGGCGCGTACTCCGCCCCGCCGGCCAGGATGCCCGAGAGCAGGGCGTTGAGGGCCTCGTACTCCGCCGGCAGCTGGGGCGGGGCGTAGAGGTTCTCTGCCGACGCGCTGAGCATGCACCCGCTCAGCAGCAGCGGCAGGGCCAGCAGCGCCCCCGCCGCCAGCCGTCTCCACATCCTCATAGCCGTCACCCCCTTCGAAATTGTCTTTTTATAATGTACCATAAAACCGCGCCCTTTGGTAGCCCCAGTTTCTGCTTTTCCCAAAAGTTTTTCGGCTCCCTCCGCCCCAACCTTACACCGATGTAAGAAACGGAGGGGAAACGTAAGGTAAATCGATGGAACGGGCCGCCCGGGTCTGGTATACTGACAACAGTGCAAGCGACACACAAACAGGAGGGACACAACATGAAAGACATCATCATCGCGGCCGCGGCCCTGGCCGCCATCATCCTGGCCCGGATCATCATCTCCTTCGCCTGGTCTCCCCACGCGGGAGAGATTTTCTGCCGTTTTGCCGTCCCGGCGCTGTTCTTCTGCTGCGTCGTCAGGCTTGCCGGCAGCCGGAAGCGCCGGACAAAGCAGGAGGGCTGACGATTTATACAATTTTCTTGCCGGAGTTGCATCAGACGGTGCGACTCCGGCCTTTTTTCGCCCTCTATATGAGCCTGCCCTCCGCCGCTGGTCCTCCGGCGGAGAGGGGCGCATACAATGAAAAGGAGGGAAGAAAGTGAGCGAACCCATGAACGACACCATGCTCAAGAGGCTGAGCAACCTGCTCAGCGTCAAGTCCCTGGTCACCCTGGCGCTGACGGCGGTTTTTGCCTGGATGGCCTGCACCGGCGAGATCTCCAAGGATTTTATGACCATCTACGCGGTGATCATCGCCTTTTACTTCGGCACCCAGAGCAGCCGGAGCCAGGGCGCGGACCAGGGGGAGGGAGGCAGCAATGCTCAATAGCAGAGACGTCAATCTGCTCCGCAGGGACGTGGCGGCCAACTGCCGCGTCTGGCAGGCCCGGTGCAGGGCCGCGGGGCTGAATGTGCTGATCACCAACACCGTGCGGGACCGGGAGTATCAGGAGTACCTGTACCAGCAGGGGCGCACCCGGCCCGGCGGCATCGTCACCAACGGCCGCGTGCCCACCTTCCACAGCGACCGGGCCGGCCTGGCCTGGGACTTCTGCAAGAACGTGAAGGGAAGCGAGTACAGCGACCCGGACTTTTTCCGCCGGGCGGCGGCGCTCGCCAAGGAGATGGGCTTCACCTGGGGCGGGGACTGGAAGAGCTTTCCGGACAGCCCCCATATCCAGTGGGACGGCCGCGGACAGTGGACCAGCAGTATGATCCTGGCGGGGAAGCTTCCCCCGGAGATGCCGCTGTACCGCGAGGAAACGGATGAACAGGAGGACGAGGAGATGGATGCAGCCACATTTAAAAAGCTCTGGCAGGAGATGCGCCGGGAGCTCCAGGACAACGACAGCAGCGCCTACAGCCAGGAGGCCCGCGCCTGGGCGGTGGAGGGCGGCCTGGTGAGCGGCGCGGGGGACGGCAAGGACGGCGAACCCAACTATATGTGGGAGGACGTGCTCACCAGGGAGCAGCTGGTGACCGTGCTGTACCGCTTCGCCAAAAAGGCCGGCCTGGCCTGACGGCCCGCCCCACTTGCAAACCGCCTCTGACGGTGGTATAATCAGGCCATCTTACAACACGCCCCTCCGCCCCCGGCGCGCGCTCTGCCGCCGGGGGCGCGGGCGGCGGACCGGGAGGGCGGATATGAGAATTTACGGACTGGTACAGGACTCCATTGTGGACGGCCCTGGCTTTCGCTTCAGCTGCTTTGTCCAGGGCTGCCCCCACCGCTGTCCCGGCTGTCACAACCCCGACAGCCACGACCCCGGCGGCGGCCGGGAGATGGCGGTGGAGGAGGTGGCCGCCCAGCTGCTGGGCAACCCCATGACCGACGGGCTGACCCTCTCCGGGGGGGAGCCCTTCGCCCAGGCGGAGGACTGCCTGGCCCTGGCCCGGGCCGCCCACGCCCACGGGCTGAACGTGTGGAGCTACTCCGGCTGGACCTTCGAGCACCTCCGGGACCGGGGGAGCGAGGCCCAGCGGGCTCTGCTGGCGGAGCTGGACGTGCTGGTGGACGGCCCCTTCCTGCTGGAGGAGCGCACCCTGGCCCTGCCCTGGCGGGGCAGCCGGAACCAGCGGGTGATCGACGTGCCCGCCTCCCTGACCGCCGGGGCGGCGGTGCTGCGGCCGGACTGAGAGGAGAAGAAGAATTTAGACTTTTGTAACAATTGGTGCTGGTTTTCTTAATACCTTTTCTGTATCGTTAAATCTGCAAGAGACAATAACTTCTTTTCATCCAATCTTCCAAACCACAGCAGGGCGGCGAGCCGATTCGCCGCCCTGCTGTGGTTTGGGCTCCCATTCACAAAGCGTTTCCCGTTTGTTTAAAATCTTTGCAAAAATTCTTCATATTCTGGACACAAATCCCCTGTATGCTGACACCATCGACAGCGGGACACCGCAAAAAACAAAAAATTTAGTGGGGAGGCACTTCTCATGTATCAGAACGACGATAAAAGCAGCTACGAATATCACTACAGCTACCGCTCCGACAGCGAGGGCTTCCGGCCCGACCAGACCCCCGCGCCGATGGAGCTCCAGAAGCCGAAGCGCGGCCGGGCCAAGCGGGTGGCGGCCGGCATCCTGTGCGGGGTGCTGCTGGTCGGCGGCTCCGTGGGGGCCGGCTGGCTGCTCAAGGACCGGCTGGACGGCCGGGGGGAGAGCCAGATGATGCGCAGCGACCGCCCCCTCACCGAGGTGGAGACCGTCAGCGTCACCGGCAATGAGAGGCTGAGCTTCTCCCAGATCTACAACGCCAACGTGAACAGCTGCGTGAGCATCAACACCTCCGCCCTGGCGGGCTACAACTTCTTCGGCCAGCCGGTCCAGACCGCCAGCGCCGGCAGCGGCTTCATCCTCACCGCCGACGGCTATATCGCCACCAACTGCCACGTGGTGAACGGGGCCACCGACGTACAGGTCACCCTCAACGACGGCACCACCTACGCCGCCCAGGTGGTGGGCAGCGACGCGGATTACGACATCGCCGTGCTGAAGGTGGATCCCGGCGAGACCAAGCTCCAGCCCGTGGTCCTGGGCACCTCCCAGAACCTGACGGTGGGGGAGGACGTGTCCACCATCGGCAACCCCCTGGGGGAGCTGACCTTCTCCATGAGCCGGGGCATCGTCTCCTGTCTGGACCGTGAGATCAACCTGGACGGCACCCCCTTCAACATGATCCAGGTGGACACCGCCATCAACCCCGGCAACTCCGGCGGCCCCCTCTTCAACAGCTACGGCGAGGTGGTGGGCATCGTCACCGCCAAGACCTCCTCCACCGGCAACGGCACCGCCGCCGAGGGACTGGGCTTCGCCATCCCCATTGACGACGTGCTGAACATGCTCAAGGACATCATGGAGAACGGCCAGGTCACCAGCCACGCCTACATGGGCGTCACCGTGGCCAACGCCTCCAAGTTCCCCCAGACCGGGGTGCGCAGCGGGGCCTATGTGGCGGAGGTGGTGGAAGGCAGTCCCGCCGACCAGGCGGGCCTCCAGGCCGGGGACGTGATCACCATGATCGGCACCTCCACCATCACCTCCCAGTCTGACGTCACCTCTGCCGTGGGGAGCAAGACCTACAAGGCCGGCGACACCGCCACCGTCACCTACGTCCGCGACGGACAGGTCTGCACCACCGAGCTGACCTTCGGCTCCACCCTCGACAAGCCCCAGGAGCCCGAGCCCCAGTCCGCCGTCACCAACCCCGGACAGCAGGGGGGCGAGGACTACGGCTACGGCGACATGGAGGATTTCTTCAACCAGTTCTTTGGCGGCTCCGGCTACGGCCGGCGGAATGCCGCTTGACATAGATGCCCCTGTCAGGCGAGCCTGACGCATTCACAAACCACTTTCTCTTTCTTCTCTCTTTCTTCTTTGTTTGAACGCCGCGTTGGCGGCAGCAGGACGGCGGGCCTTGCGCCCGCCGTCCCTTTTTGCAAAAATGAAAACCACCGGCAATGGGGCGGTGACGTAAGAAAACATTTTAAGCGAGGGTCGGCGTAGCGTCAAGCTGCGCCGACTTT
>ERZ779624.78-NODE-78-length-41606-cov-12.674593_pt1 | contig 41606 bp, 41 predicted proteins | sample MGYA00514190_ERZ779624 | MGnify/ENA primary metagenome ERZ779624 (study PRJEB29562, sample SAMEA4376706) | mouse gut metagenome | isolation source: Cecum | study: EMG produced TPA metagenomics assembly of the A DSS colitis mouse model was used to assess the... | reverse complement strand
GTCCGGTGGAGGTATACGGGGGTATGGTCAGGCTGAAGGGCGCGCCCGTGGTGTTTGAGTGGTCAGTGTAAGAGCCTGTTTTAAATCTGGCGGAATGCCAGACAGGCGCAGATTTTTTCGCTGGGCAAGGCGATTTGACGCAGGAATACTTTGTGTATTTCAAGTCAAATCAACGCGGCCCAGCGGAAAAAGATGTGCCGGGATGGCGTTTTGACAGATTTTAAACAGGCTCTAAGGAGGACGGCCCGAACCCGTGGGGCAGCAGCTCCCTCAGGGGCAGGGTGACGAACTCGTGATCCCCCCGTGCCACCAGCACGGTGAGATCCGGGGCGAACTCAAACAGCATCTGCCGGCAGGCCCCGCAGGGCCAGCAGTAATCGTCCCCCCGGCCCACGACGGCCAGCCGGACAAAATCATCCCGGTGCCCCTCGCTCACCGCCTTCACCAGGGCGGTGCGCTCGGCGCAGATGGTGGAGCCATAGGCGGCGTTCTCCACATTGCAGCCGGTGAACACCGTCCCGCCGGCGCACAGCAGGGCGGCCCCCACCGGGAACCGGGAGTAGGGGACATAAGCGCGGTCGAGCATGGTGAAGGCCAGCTCCACCAGGGCCTGGTCAGTCATACTGAAAAACTCCTTCCTTATTATAATGTGTAGTAAGGGAATGGGGCGCGGACGGGAGCGGGGGCGCGGGTCCCCGCCGTCCGCGCCCCTATTATATCAAACTTTTTTGCTCGGGGGAAGGGCCGGAGAAAAATCCCGCACCCCTTCCCCGCGTGTTCAAGGCTTGTTCAAATTTTTTCTGTTGCAATTCGTGTCGGTTTCTGTTATACTGTTATCTGCTTAATGCCGTGGGGCGGATTTTCTCCGGGGCGTCTGCACAGAATAACACCAACAGGGCTGGACGGACGGGAGGTCCGGCGCGACTGAAGATAAAGGACGGATGAGAATGTTCGATAAGGGTAAGCGGGAACAGCGTCACGAGAAGGAGGACGCCGCGTTTAACAAAATGCTCCTCTGGCTGGCGGGGGCCGTGGTGGTGGAGCTGATCATCCTGCTGGTGAAGCAGGTCTATGTCAATATGCTGCTGGGTCCCGGAGTCGCCACGGTGCTGATGTATTTCTTCCAGGTATTCTCCATTCTGGGCGTGGTGCTGACGGCAGGCGGGATCGCCTGGGCGGTGCTGTGGAACAAGAAGGGAAAGCCCGTGGTCCTGCCCTGCGCCCTGACGGCTGCGGCGGCGGGCCTGTGGGTGCTGTCCCTGTTCACCTATCAGCTGTTCGACGTGGGGCTGAACATCGTCATGCTCCTGCCTGCGGTGGCGGCGGTGCTGATCGTGATCTTCTTCCTGTACCAGCGGGTGTTCTTCCTCAATGCCCTGCTGTGCGCCGGGGGGCTGCTGGCCCTGTGGCTGCACCGGCAGTATTACGAAGCCCACCACACCATGGTGACGGCCCTGTTCATCGCGGGCTTCGTGGCCCTGGCGGCGGCCCTGGCGTTCACCTTTGTCCTGCGCGGGCGGGACGGCAAGCTGGGCGGCGTGCGGGTGATGCCCGCGGACACCAGCTACGTCATCACCTGGATCACCTGCGGGGTGACCGCCCTGACCATGGCCCTGGCTCTGGCCCTGGGCGTCACGGCGGGCCTGTACCTGCTGTTTGCCCTGGTGGGCTGGGTGTTCATCCAGGCGGTGTTCTTCACCGTCAAGCTCATGTAACAACGAACCGTAAAGCGGCGGCGTCCGAAAGGACGCCGCCGCTTTTTGTCCCGCTCAAACCATGTTCAGCGGCTCCCCCAGCTTCTCCGCAATCTCCCGCCTCACGTCATAGTCCCCGCCGGGAGAGAGGGGAGGCAGGGCCTGCCACTCCTCCTGGCTGATGAACACCGTCTCATCAAACACGTTGGACTTCCGGGCAGCGGAGCGATCCCCCCAGGAGAACCAGTAGTCCCCCGCGTCCTCCGGCGGCACGTAGTCCTCCTGACGGCCGATGATCCGCCACTCCCCCTCGCTTTTCCGGTCGAACAGGCTGTAGGTGTCCAGCGGCGTCACCAGCAGGCGGCCCGCGCTGAGCACCTGCTCCTCCGAGATCACCGGCTGGTCGGAGGCGTAGTCAAAGACCTCCACGATATGGATGATCACACGGGCCATAATCCGCCCAAAGCGGTAGGTGTGATCGTCATACCGGAAGCAGAAAATATCCCCGATCTTCAGATACCGCAGCATGGTCCGCGGCTTTTTCTCCCAGCTCCAGAGCTTGATCACAGGAACCCCTCCTTCCCTCAATGCTGGTGCCCGTGCCCGAAGATCAGCAGCACCCCCAGCGCGAACCCCACCACCGTGGCCAGCACGGCCCACCGGGACTTCCACTGGACCGCCGCCTCAGGCAGCAGCTCAAAGAACACTACGTACAGCATCGCGCCCCCCGCCAGGGCCAGAGCCGCCGCCAGGGCCGCCGGGGCCTGGTTCCCCACCAGATAGCCCGCCAACGCCCCCGCCACCGTGGGCAGGCCGGACAACGCCGCCACGGCGATGGCGTTCACGGTTTTCGACCCGTCGTGGAGCAGGGGGATGGCGATGCTCATCCCCTCCGGCAGGTTGTGCAGGCCGATGGTGACGGCGGCCAGCACGCTGGCCAGGCAGATCCCCTCCACCGCCACCGTGGCCCCCACCGCCATGCCCACCGGAACGTTGTGCAGGGCCACCGCCGCCGCCAGCACAATGCCCGCCGTGTGCAGGTCGTGGTGTCCGCAGGCGCAGTGATGGGGGTTGGCCCGGTCCTCGTGGTGGGCACTCCTGTCGATCCAGCAGTTCAGCAGGTAGGTCACCCCAAAGCCCGCCACCAGCGCGCCCGGCACCAGCAGCAGGGGGGCCGCTCCCCCCTCCAGGGCCTCCGCCGCCTCGGGCACCATGTCCAACGCCACGATGGACAGCATCAGCCCCGCGGTAAAGCTCAGCAGCAGGCTCGTCCCCCGGGGGGACTCCCGCTTCACCAGGGCCGCCAGCCCGCCCCCCAGGGCCAGCCCGCCCACCCCGGTGGCGGCGGTGAGCAGTACGACAAATAAAACAGGATTCATGGTTCCGCGCTCCTAAAGAAAAATCTGCCGGACAGGCCGAGGGGCCCGTCCGGCAGGGACTATCTTACCACGGCGGGGCGGCAAAGGCAAGGAAATTTATGGCTTGTCCTCCCGGAATAATTCCCGCAGCCCGATGACCAGCAGGAACCCCCCGAAGCACTTGCGCAGCAGCCCCACGTCCATGGCGGTGGCGGCCCAGGCCGCCAGGGCGGAGCACACCAGCCCTGCGCAGATGGCCGGGATCAGGGCCTGCCGCTCCACATAGCCGTTTTTCACGTGGGCGGGCAGGGCGGTGGCGGCGGCGGGGAGGAAGTACAGCAGGTTGATCCCCTGGGCCAGGTTCTGGGCCGCCCCGGTGAAGTTGGTCAGATAGATCAGCAGCAGGGAGCCGCCCCCCACCCCCAGGCCGGACAGCACCCCGGTGGCCGCCCCCGCCAGCACGGCGATGATCCATTCCATGTCCCCGGTCCTCCTCCCCGTTGTGAGCGGTCACAGCAGGGCCTTCACCCCGCCATACAGAATCAGCAGGGCAAAGCCCCGGCGCAGCCACACCATGGACAGCTTTCGAAATACCTTTCCGCCGATCAGCCCGCCCGCCAGCCCGCCGATGAGGTAGGGCAGGGCGGCGGACAGCTCCAGATCCCCCCGGAACCAGTAGATCCCGGCGGACAGGGCGCACAGCGGCGCGATCACCGCCACCGACGTGGCGAAGGCCTTCCGCTGGTCCAGCCCGCACTTCCCCGCCAGCAGGGGCACCAGCACCATGCCGCCGCCCCCGCCGAAAAAGCCGTTCACCACCCCCGCCGCCGCCCCGGCCAGGGCGAACCACAGGGGCTTGGATGTTTTTTCCTTCACGCGTATCACCGGGATCAGTATGCCGCCGCCGGGGGCGGTCTATTCAAACTTTTCCGCTCCGCCCCCTTGACAGCTATTACGGTTAGTGATATATTTATTACAGTAACCGTAATAAGAAGGGGGGAGACGCCCATGCGGGATAACGCCAAGGGCGGCGCGCTCACCGAGGTGACGTTTTTCATCCTGCTGGCCCTGCACCAGCCCCGCCACGGCTACGCCGTCATGCAGTTCGTGGAGGAGCGGACGGGCGGGCGGCTGGCCCTGGGGGCGGGGACGCTGTACGGCGCGCTGAACGCCCTCCAGGAGAAGGGCTGGATCGCCCCCTGGGGCGGGGACGCAGGCCGGAAAAAGGAGTTCCTCATCACCGACCTGGGCCGGGAGGCGGCGTCCGGCGAGCTGGCGCGGCTCCGGGAATTGACCAAAACCGCGGAGGACATCATAGGAGGCGAGACAGAATGGAAAAGCGGTACCGTTACTTCTGGACCCTGCTGGCGGCCCAGTCCCACTGGCTGAACAGGATGGCGGACCGGGGCCTGCGCCTGTCCCGGACAGAAAAGCTGCTGTACGAGTTCCAGCCCTGCGCCCCGGGCCAATACCGCTACTGCGTGGAGTTCGTGGCCCACCTGTCCCGGGAAAAGGCGGAGGACTACGCCCGCTTCCTGGAGGACTGCGGCTATCGGACGTGGTTCAAAAACGCCAACCTGGACTGGAACGTGGGCAAGGTGGTGGGCCGCCCCTGGGCGGAGCCGGGGGGCCGTCTGGCCTCCAACGCCACCACCTACAACCGGGAGCTGCTCATCGTGGAGAAGGAGAACGACGGCAAGCCCTTCCGGCTCCACACCACCCTGGAGGACCAGATCCGCTATCGGAAGGCCCAGCGCAGGCCCGCCCTGTTCCTGCTGGCGGTGATGACTCCCCTGGCCGCGCTGACCCGTTCCTGGCCGGCGGTCCTGTTCGCCGCGCTGGCGTTGGCGGTCCTGATCCGGCATCAGCTCGCCCTGGCGAGGCTAAAAAAGCAGGGCGGCATCTCCGAGGATTGACAGGAGGGATACCATGTCCTGTGAGATCAACATCCTCTGTGTGGGGCAGACGGCACCCATAGACTGCCGCCCCGCAGGCTTCGAGCTGAAAAACGAGGTGGAGGATGAGGTGCTGGCGGCGCGGTATGCGGACATATGGCCCGTCTTTTCCAGCACGGCGGGGATTCTGTACACCGCGGGGAAGGAGTGGGACTGCGGCGGCATGTGGGGTGCCTTCCCCCTATGCGACTCGGATTTTGAGCATCCAGTCCCCCAGGACGCCCTGCCCAGCTTTCTCCCGGAGGGGGTGGCAGACCGCCTCACCCCGCTGCTCCTCCACCCCCAGTACCTGCCGGGGCTGGAGGACGTCGTCCGGCGGCTGGTGGAGGCCTCCCCCCGAAAGACCATCCTGTTCCAGACCCGGTACCAGGGCGGCGACTGGGAGCTGTTTTTCGGGACCATGACGGTGGACGCCTTTCTCCGGCGGATACGGGAGGGACAGCTGCTGTTCAATGTCTGCTACCTGGTGACGGAGCCCGATGAAGCTGCCAGCGGAATGGCCCGGCAGCCGGAGGCCGGCGCACCAGCCTGACAATCATCTTGACAATTACAAAAGACTGTTAAAACGTTTCCCTTGCCTCCCTGGGAAAAACCCGGTATAATACTTCCCAACAGCTGGGAGAGGATCGACAAGATATGCCTAAATCTACCAAAAACCAGATCATGAACGCCCTGGCGGAGCTGCTCCAGACCAAGCGTCTGGACGACATCACCGTCACCGAGCTGGTGGAGCAGTGCGGCCTTTCCCGGCAGGCCTTCTATTACCACTTCTCCGACCTGTACGGCGTGGTGGACTACGGCATCCAGCAGCTGCTGGACGGCCTGGGCGTCGCCAACCCGGAGCAGTGGCGGGAGCCGCTGGAGCGGACGCTCACCCTGCTGCGGGAGAACCGGACGCTGGTGCTGAACGTATACCGGGCCTACGAGCGCAGCTATGTGGAGCGTCATGTGCGCCGGTGGGCCATGCCCCTGGTGGAGGCCCGCACCCGGCTGGCCGCCCAGCGGTACGCCGTGACGGAGGATCAGGTGGGCTTCATGAGCGAAATGCTGACCCAGGGCCTGGCCAGCATCGTGCTGAGCTGGGTGGATCGGGGTATGCCCTCCAGCGTCATCCAGCGGCTGGACGACTTCGACATCCTGGTGGGCGGCGCGCTGGACTACGCCATGGAGCGTCTGGCCCAGAAAAACGGCAAATAACGGTGGAATCCTACGATATTTTACAGCGTTCCCGGCCCTGTCAGCTTTTTGACAGGGCCGCTTTTTCTGTCTATGGCGTCCGGCCCGGGCCGGGAGTATCATTGCGCTGAACCAAACGGGGCACACCCCCGGCAGAAAGGACGCAGGAGCAATGAGTATGATGAACAGCGTGAAACGGACGGGCTTCCGGGCGATGTACAGCTATCTGGACAAGGACCCGGACGCCAATATTCCCCGCCTGATGGACTGGGTGGACCGCTTCGCCGGGGACGGGCCCAACAGCTTCCCCAGCCAGCGGGCCGCCTTCCGCCAGGTGATCGAGAACCCGGACAACAACTGGTACAGGCTGCTCCGCAGTCTGTGGACGGACGTGGACGGCGAGGTGCGCAAGACCTTCTTCGAGAACTTTATGCTCAACGGCAACCTCATCGGCTGGCCCATCCAGGAGGAGGCCCGGGAGCGGTACGGCTGCAATATCCCCTGGGCCATCCTGCTGGACCCCACCTCCGCCTGCAACCTCCACTGCACCGGCTGCTGGGCGGCGGAGTACGGGAACAAGCTGAACCTCACCTTCGATGAGATCGACGGCATCATCACCCAGGGCAAGCAGCTGGGCGTGTACATCTACATCTACACGGGGGGCGAGCCCCTGGTGCGCAGGGACGATCTCATCGCCCTGTGCAACAAGCACAGCGACTGCCAGTTCCTCTGCTTCACCAACGCCACCCTCATTGACGAGGACTTTGCCGACCAGATGCTCCGGGTGAAAAACTTCATCCCCGCCATTAGCGTGGAGGGCTTTGAGGAGGCCACCGACAGCCGCCGGGGGGACGGCGTGTTCCAGAAGGTGCGCCGGGCCATGGAGCTGCTGAAGGCCAAAAAGCTCCCCTTCGGCACCTCCTGCTGCTACACCAGCGCGAACCTGGACTCCATCAGCTCGGAGGAGTTTGTGGACAAGCTGGTGGACTGGGGGGCCAAATTCGCCTGGTACTTCCACTATATGCCCGTGGGCAACGACGCCGCCCCGGAGCTGCTGCCCTCCCCGGCCCAGCGGGAAACCATGTATGACCGCATCCGGGCCTACCGCAAGACCAAGCCCCTGTTCCTCATCGACTTCCAGAATGACGGGGAGTACGTGGGGGGCTGTATCGCCGGGGGCCGCCGCTACCTCCACATCAACGCCAACGGGGACGTGGACCCCTGCGTGTTCGTCCACTACTCCGATTCCAATATCCGGGAGAAGTCCCTGCTGGACTGCCTGCGCTCCCCCATGTTCATGGCCTACCACGACGGACAGCCCTTCCACCAGAACCACCTGAAGCCCTGCCCCATGCTGGAGAACCCGGAGAAGCTGCCGGAGATGGTGGCCCGGGCCGGGGCCAAATCCACCGACCTCCAGTCCCCGGAGAGCGCGGAGCACCTGTGCGCCAAGTGCGGCGGCTACGCCGGGGCCTGGGACGGCACGGCGGAGCGTCTCTGGGCCTGCGGGCCGCACGGCCGGACGGGCTGACAAGGACAATACCGGGCCGAAATTGCCTCTTGCAATTTCGGCCCGGTATGTTACAATGTCCATGACAACTGAATACCAACAGTTGCGAGAAACGCAGTAGAAAGGAAGAAGCAAAATGCCCAAGCTCAAGAAACGGGCCCTTTTGCTGCTGGTCGTGCTGGCCATGCTTCCGGCTTCACTGTACGGGTGTACAGGAGGCACGGAGCCCACCCCCCCGGGGGCGAGCGAGAGCGGGAGCCAGCCGTCCGCTGCACAAACGGGCGAGTTACCCCCCAACGGGAACTCAGTCACGGTAGGTATCGCACAGGATTTGGACGACCTCGATCCCCAGCTGGCCAAAACCGCCGGCATCCGCGAGGTTTTGTTCAACATCTTCGAGGGACTGGTGAAGGCCAGCCCCGACGGCTCGGTGATCCCGGCCGTCGCCAGTGACTACGAGCTCTCCGAGGACGGCACCACGTACACCTTCACCCTGCGGGAGGGCGTCACGTTCCACAACGGGAACCCGGTCACAGCCGAGGATGTGGTCTATTCCCTGGAACGCTGCGCCGGATCGGAGAACGAAGGAACGCCTCTGGTCTCGGCGTTTTCCAATGTCTCCAGCATCCAGGCCCCGGACGGCAGCCATGTGGTGATCACCCTGGCCCAGCCCAGCCTGGAGTTCCTCAACGCCCTGACGGCCCCCATCATCCCCAAGGACTCCGGCCCCACCATCGCCAAGGAGCTCGTCGGCACCGGGCCCTTCCGGTTCGTCTCCTACGCCCCCCAGGACAGCCTGGTGATGGAGAAATATGACGGCTACTGGAACCAGGACAAGGCCGCCAGGCTGGACAAGGTGACATTTAAGATCATCGCGGACACCAACGCCCTGGTCATCGGCCTGAAGGGGGAGACGCTGGACATGGTGATCCACCTGCCCAACACCCTGGAGGCAGAGGTGAAGGACCAGTTCACCGTCCACCAGGACACCATGAAGCTGGTGCAGGCCCTGTATCTGAACAACGCCGTCAAGCCCTTCGACAACGAGCTGGTCCGGCAGGCCATGTACTACGCCATCGATGTGGAGGCGGTGATCGACTTCGTGTGCGACGGCGCGGGGGTAGCCACCGGAACCAGTATGTACCCCGCCAACGAGAAATACTTCCTGCCCGGGCTGGCGGAAAACTACGCCCAGGACGTGGACAAGGCCAAGGAGCTGCTGGCCCAGGCGGGCTATCCCGACGGCTTCTCCATGAAGATCACCGTCCCCTCCAACTACAAGCAGCACGTGGACACCGGGCTTGTGCTGGCGGAGCAGCTCAAGGCGGTGGGCATCACCGCCGAGGTGGAGCAGGTGGAGTGGAGCGCGTGGGTGTCCGACGTGTACCGGGGCCGCCAGTACGAGGCCACGGTGAGCGGCATCGCCGCCGACGACATGACGGCCCGGGAGATGCTGGTGCGGTACATGACGGAGGACCGGAAGAACTTCATCGCCTTCTCCAACCCGGAGTATGACGAGGTGCTGGCCAAGGCCCTGTCCTCCATCGACGGGGAGGAGCAGACCGCCCTGTACCAGCGGGCGGAGGAGATCCTCAACGAGCGGGCCGCCAGCCTGTGGCTTCAGGATATGTGCGATCTGGTGGTGATGAACCCGGCCCTGGACGGTTTCACCTTTTACAGCACCTACGTGCTGGATATGTCCACCATCGGGTATCGGTAAGTGGAAAGCCTTCCCCCTGGAAGGGAGAAGGTGCCGCCCGTGAAGCGGGCGGCGGATGAAGGGCTGCGGAACGCTGCTTCCCCGTCTCTCATCCGCCCCTCCGGGGCACCTTCCCTCCCATGGGGGAAGGCTTTTGTAAGGAAAGGAGGACTTCTCCCATGGGAAAAGCCTTGCTCAAGCGGCTGGCCCCGCTCGCTGCCACGGGAAAAGCCTTGCTAAAGCGGCTGGCCCTGCTCGCTGCCACCCTCCTGCTGGTGAGCGTGCTGGCCTTCACCGCCTTCTCCGTCATCCCCGGCGACCCCACCCAGTCGGTGCTGGGCATGGAGGCCACCGAGGAGCAGATCGCCACCTTCCGGGCGCGCCACGGCCTGGACCTGCCCCCGTGGGAGCGGTACGGGAGCTGGCTGTCCGCCTTTGTCCGGGGGGACTTCGGCCGGTCCTTCCAATTTGACTCGCCTGTGGCGGAGCTGGTGCTCACCCGCGCCCAGGTGACGCTGATGCTGGCGGCGGTGTCCTTCGCCCTGATCTTAGCCATCTCCCTGCCCCTGGGCCTCCTCGCCGCCCGCCATCCCGGGGGGATTGTGGACCGGGCGGTGACGGTGCTGACCCAGATCACCATGTCGGTGCCCAACTTCATCATGGGCATCGGGCTGATGTTCCTGTTCGCCCTGGTGCTGAACTGGTTCCGGCCCGAGTACGTCTCCCTGGAGCAGGGCCTGGGGCCCCACCTGGCCTTTCTGGTATACCCCGCTCTGGCCATCGCCCTGCCCAAGAGCGCGATGACGGTGAAGCTCCTCCGGGGCTCCATCTTGGGCGAGCTGGACCAGGACTACATCCGCACCGCCTACAGCAAGGGGAACAGCCGGGGCCGGGTTCTGCGGCGGCACGTGCTGCGCAACGCCATGATCCCGGTGGTGACCTTCCTGGCCATGGCCATCGGGGACATCATGGCAGGCTCCATCGTGGTGGAGCAGGTGTTCAGCATACCCGGCCTGGGCCGCATCCTCATCTCGTCCATCGGCAACCGGGACTATCCGGTGGTGCAGGCCATTGTGGTGCTGCTGGCGGCGGCGGTGGTGGGCTGCAATTTCCTGGCGGATCTCCTCTACCGGGTGATGGACCCCAGGATCGACGGGAGGTAGCGGCATGAAAAAAAGAAGCTGGTATCTCACCCTGGGCGGCATTCTCACCGCCTGTATGCTGGCCTTCACCGTCACCGGCCTGTTCTGGACGCCCTACGCCCCCTCGGCCATGGACAAGGCCGCCCGGGGCATAGGCCCCACCCCGGCCCACCCCTTCGGCTGCGACTCCATGGGCCGAGACGTTCTCTCCCGCACCCTGGAGGGGGCGGGCTCCACCCTCACCATCGCCCTGGCGGTGCTGGCGGTGGGGGCGGTGTGCGGGCTGGTGATCGGCGCGCTGTGCGGCTACTACGGCGGCATGGCGGACGCCCTCGTCATGCGCCTGTGCGACGCGGTGGCGGCCTTCCCCAGCGTCCTGCTGGCGTTGGTGGTGCTGGCCCTCACCGGGCCGGGGAAATATAACGTTATCGGGGCCTTGGGGGTGCTGTTCATCCCCAGCTTCGCCCGCCTGGTGCGGGGGGAGTTCCTGAAATACCGGGACCGGGACTTCGTCCAGGCCGCCAAGCTCATGGGGGTGCCCGACCCGCGGATCATCTTTGTCCACATACTGCCCAACCTCTGGCCCACCCTGCTGTCCGGGCTGACCATCGGCTTCAACAACGCGGTGCTGGCGGAGGCGTCCATGAGCTATCTGGGCATCGGCGTAAACGCCGCGGAGCCCAGCCTGGGCTATCTGCTGAAGGACGGCCAGGGGGTGCTGTTCACCCTGCCCTGGTGCGCCATTTTCCCGGGACTGGCGGCCATTCTGCTCATATTAGGCGTGAGCCTGCTGGGCGAGGGAATCCGGGAGCGGATGGGAGGGACGGCGTTATGATGCTGGACGTGCGGAACCTATCGGTGGTGTTCACTGACAGGCGGGAACCCTTTACAGCGGTGGACCAATTTTCCCTCCAGATGGACCGGGGGGAGATCGTGGGCATTGTGGGCGAGTCCGGCTCGGGCAAGTCCATGACCGCCCACGCCCTCATGGGGCTGGTGCCCCGGAGCCGGGCGGCGGTGACGGGGGAGGCCCTCTTTGAGGGAACGGATCTCCTCCCCCTGCCCCGGGAGGAGCTGCGGCAGTACCAGGGCCGGGATCTGTCCATCATCTTCCAGGAGCCCATGACCAGCCTCAACCCCACCATGCGGATCGGGAAGCAGGTGGAGGAGGCCCTGCGGATTCACGAAAAAGCCATGCCCGCCGGGGAGCGTAAAGCCAAAGCCCTTGACGCCATGGCGTTGGCGGGCCTGCCCGGCCCCGGGGAGCTGTACCGGCAGTACCCCCACCAGCTGTCCGGCGGGATGCGCCAGCGGGTGATGATCGCCGCCGCGCTGGTGCTGCGCCCCCGCCTGCTCATCGCGGACGAGCCCACCACCGCGCTGGATGTGACCATCCAGGCCCAGATCCTGGACACGCTGAAGGCCATCAACCGCCGGGAGGGCACCGCCATCCTGTTCATCTCCCACGATCTGGGGGTGGTAAAGGCCCTGTGCGGCCGGGTGGTGGTGATGAAGCGGGGGAAAATCGTGGAGTCCGGCCCGGCGGAGGAGCTGTTCTACCACCCCAGGGAGGACTACACCAAGCTGCTGATCGCCTCCCGCCCAAGCCGGAAAAAGCTGAGAGGGGGCGGTTTGGATGGCTGATCCCATCCTGCGCATGGAGCGGCTCAACAGCTGGTACGGACGGGGCAGGGCGCGGAAGCAGGTGCTCCGGAACGTGACCCTGTCCCTGGCCCCCGGCGAGGTGCTGGGGGTGGTGGGTGAGTCCGGATCGGGCAAGTCCACCCTGGCGAAATGCGTGCTGGGCCTGGTGACGGACATCACCGGAACGCTGGCGGTAAACAGCCCCCGGCCCCAGATGGTGTTCCAGGATCCCTACGGCTCGCTGAACCCCGCGAAAACCGTGGGCTGGATTTTGGAGGAACCCCTCCGGGCGGCGGGGATAAAGGACAAGAAGGAACGCCGCCAAAGGGTGCGGGACTTCCTCCCCCTGGTGGGGCTGGAGGAGGAGCACCTGTCCCGCAGGCCCGCCCAGCTCTCCGGCGGACAGCGGCAGCGGGTGGCCATTGCCGCCGCCCTCATCCAGGGCAGCAGGCTCATCGTGCTGGACGAGCCGGTGTCCGCCCTGGACGTGACTTTACAGGCCCAGATCCTCCGCCTGCTGGCGGATCTGAAGGAGAAGCTGGGCCTGTCCTACCTGTTTATCTCCCACGATCTGGCGGTAGTATACCAGCTCTGCGACCGGGTGGCGGTGATGACCGGGGGAGAGATTGTGGAGGAGGGGGACGTGGACGAGATCTACGACCACCCCCGGCACGAATACACAAAGAAGCTGCTGGCGGCCTCCCTGGCCCTGGATTGAGGCGGGCGGTTGATCCCTGTAGGGGCGGACATTGTCCGCCCTCGATTCCCAAAAATGCCCCGGCGTATCAAAACGCCGGGGCATTTTTTGCGCTGTGATTACAATGCAGAATCATCGCAGCAGATTAAAAATCAGGATGGCCCCGCCCAGCACCACCAGCACCGCGCCGGTGGCCCGGTTCAGCACAAGGGGGCTGGCCTTGTTGGCGAACCGGGCGGCGATCCGCGCCCACAGCAGGGTGGACAGCACGCACAGCACCAGCGTCAGCGGATCGGGCATACCGCCGATGGCGAAGTGGCTGGCCGCCCCGGTGAAGGCGGTGAAGGCCATGATGAACACGCTGGTGCCCACGGCGGTTTTCAGCTCGTACCCCAGCACCGAGGTGAGTATGAGCAGCATCATCATGCCGCCCCCGGCCCCCACAAATCCGCAGATGAACCCGATCAGCGCGCCGCACGCCAGGGACTGCGCCGCCCGCTTTCTGGGGTCCGCCCCCTCCATGGACTCCCTGGTAGTCATGACGGGCCTGACGATGAACTTGACGCCCAGGAACAGGGTCATGACGGTGGAGAAGCCCCCCATGGCGGCGGAGGGCACCAGGCTGGACACCCAGCTGCCCACCAGGGTGAAGCACAGCACCGCCCCCATCATCACCAGGCCGTTTTTCACGTCCAGGTTCTTGTTTTTGTGGTAGGTGTAGGCGGAAACCGCGCTGGCCAGCACGTCGCTGGCTAAGGCAATGCCCACGGCGGCGTAAGGCTCCATGTCCAGGAAGGTGATCAGCATGGGGCTGATGACGGCGGCCGCGCTCATTCCGGCGAAGCCGGTGCCCAGCCCCGCGCCGATTCCAGCCAGAAAACAAATGACAAAAGTAAACATATGGTAATCTCACGTCTCCTCAGCGGATCGAAATGTGGTACCATCCACATTATAAGCCCCCGGGCGGCATTTGTCAAAGGGGCGGACATTGTGCGGCTCATGATGCCGGGATGGTCTGCGGCGAGATGCCGGGCCGGAAGCCCGGCCTCCCCCGGGCTGTTGTGTCCGGGAACCCGGCGGGCGGGACAATCCCGGTTTTTCCCGGAGGGTTCTTGCGGTCCCTGCCGTTTTCCTGTATAATCAGAGCCGGAAGCCAGACAGGAAAGGGGCGCATACTGTGGGAAAGCTGTATGACCGGGCGGACATCTACGACCTGATAGAGAGCGGGGAACGCTTTCAAATGTACCGGCAGCACTGGGAGCGCGTGCTGGACGGCACGGGAATCCGGTCCCTGCTGGACGTGAGCATCGGCTCGGGGAGCGTCACCCTGCCGCTGGCGGAGCTGGGGACGGCGGTGTCCGGCTCCGACCTCAGCGGGGCCATGCTGGACCGCTGCCGGGACAAGGCGGCGGCCCGGGGCTATGCCGTGGAGCTGCACCAGAGCGACTTTCGGGAGCTGTCCTGCTGGGCGGGCCGGAGCTTTGACTGCGTGGCCAGCACAGGCAATTCCCTGCCCTATGTGTCCAACGGCCAGGTGCGGTCCGTCTTAGCCGGGATGGACGCCCTGGTGCGGGAGGGGGGCTGGCTCTATTTCGACCTGCGCAACTGGGACCGGATTCTCCGGGAGCGGAAACGGTTTTACCTTTACAACCCCTTCTTTGACGGGGAGACCCGGGTGAATCTGGTGCAGGCGTGGGACTACCACCCGGACGGCACCATGACCTTTAACCTGCTCTACACCTTCGAGCGGGACCACCGGATCGTTCAGCAGGAGGTCTTTGAGGAGCATTACTTCCCCATCCCCCGCCAGCTTCTGCTGGACGGGCTGGCCCGGCTGGGCTATGGGGAGATCCGGCTGTTCCCCTTCCCCGCCATGCTCCGGCAGGGGGCGGAGGAGGCGGAGTGGTACTGCGTACTGGCCCGGAAAGGCCCCGGCGGGCAGGGGGCGAACCATATTTGACGAGGAGGCTTTGAGCATGAAGCGAACCATTACCGTGAAGGGCGTGGGCAGCGTGTCCGCCAAGCCGGACTACATCACCCTGACGCTGTCCATCACAGAAAAGGACATGGACTACGAGAAGGCCCTGGAGGGCGCGGCCCGGCGGATCGCCCAGCTGGAGGGGGCGGCGGAGGGGGCCGGGTTTGAGAAGGGCGCGCTGAAAACCCTCCACTTCAACGTGAGCACCCAGTATGAGGGGGTGCGGGACAAGGACGGAAACTACCAGAACGTGTTCGCCGGATACGCCTGCCTCTACCGCCTGAAGCTGGCCTTCGGGCTGGACAGCAAGCGGCTGGCCGCCGTCCTGACTGCCGTGGCCGGCAGCGGGGCCGAGCCGGAGCTGAACATCTCCTTTACCGTCAAGGAGCCTGCCGGGGTCAGCGAGGCCCTGCTGGCCAGCGCGGCGGCCAATGCCCGGGAGAAGGCCCAGGTTCTGTGCCGGGCCTCCGGGGTGGAGCTGGGCAAGCTGATCCGCATCGACTACAGCTGGGACGAGCTGAATCTCGTGTCCCCCACCCGGTACGAGCTGGCGGACTGTGCCATGCCGCTGATGGCGGCGGGGAAGCGGTGCGCGCCGGAGATCCAGCCGGACGACATCGACCTGCACGACACGGCGGCCTTCGTGTGGGAGCTGGAGGGCTGAGGGCGGCATAAAGCGGGGCGGGAATCTGAAACCAGATTCCCGCCCCGCTTTCTCTGTGTTCAGTCGATGGCGATATCCAGCGTCTCCCCCTGGGCGGACAGCCCGATCCGGGTCACCGGGTCGGCGTACCGCTGGATGAGCTTGGCGGCGATGGGGTCCTCCAAATCCTTCTGGATCTGGCGGCGCAGGTTCCGGGCCCCGTAGGCCGCGGAGTAGGACTTCTTCACCAGGTAGTCCAGCACGCTCTCGTCATAGGAGAAGGCGATGTTTTTCTCCTTCAGCACCCCGTCCAGCTCGGACAGCATGATCCGGGCGATGGCCTTGAAATTGTCCTCGGTGAGCTGGTTGAAGTAGACGATCTCGTCCACCCGGTTGATGAACTCGGGCCGGAGGAAGGACTCCAGCCCCTTCATGGCCTTCTCCTTGCCCAGCTGGTTGGCGGAGCGGTCGAAGCCCAGGGAGCCGCCCTTCACGTCGCTGCCCGCGTTGGAGGTCATGACGATAACGGTGTTCTCGAAGTTGACTACCTTGCCGTGGGCGTCGGAGATGTGCCCGTCGTCCAGAATTTGCAGCAGCACGTTGAGCACGTCGGGGTGGGCCTTCTCGATCTCGTCGAACAGCACCACGGTGTAGGGCTTGCGGCGGATCTTCTCGGTGAGCTGGCCCGCGTCGTCATAGCCCACGTACCCCGGCGGGGAGCCGATGATCCGGGACACGGAGTGCTTTTCCATGAACTCGCTCATGTCCAGCCGGATCAGGGACTCGGGGGAGGAGAACAGGTCGGCGGCAAGCCGCTTCACCAGCTCGGTCTTGCCCACGCCGGTGGAGCCCACGAAGATGAAGGACACCGGCTTGTGCTTGGCGGCGATGCCCACACGGCCCCGCCGGATGGCGTTGGACACGGCGTTCACCGCGTCGTCCTGGCCCACGATGTGCTCCTTCAGCCGCTGGTCCAGCTTGGCCAGCCGCTCGAACTCCTGCTCCTGGATGGAGGTGGCGGGTATTTTCGTCCACAGCTCGATAACCTTTGCCAGGTGGGCGGCGGTCAGCGGGGGATCCCCCTTGGCGGCCAGGGCCTCCCGCTCGCTGGTGAGCTGGGCCTGACAGCTTTTCAGCTCCGCCAGACGCTGGTAGGCCTTTTCGTTGGCGGCGGACTGCACCGCCTCCTTGTCGGCGGTGACGGCGGCCAGCTTTCCGGTGAGCTCCGCGATCTGCTTGCGGCGGCCGTCCTGCCGCTGCTGGAAGGCGGGGTCCTCCCGGTTGGGGGCCTCGGCGTCGTCCCGGCTCACGGCGGTTTCCAGGGTCTCCCGCTGGCGTTTGATCCGCTGCTCCTGCTTCTGAAGCTCCTGGAGCTTGGGGTCGTTCTGCCCCCCGGTGGAGGCCAGCACCACCTCCATCTCCTTGGCGTAGTCCGCCAGCTCCTTGTCGATCTCCGCCATCCGGGCCAGCTCCTTGTTGTGGAGGTTCACGTCGGAGGACGCCTCGTCGATGAGGTCGATGGCCTTGTCGGGCAGGTATCGGTCGGTGATGTACCGCTCGCTCATGGTGACGGCCTGCCGGCAGATGTCCGGGCTGATGGCCACGTGGTGGAAGGACTCGTAATAGGGGGCGATGCCCTTCAGAATCTCCACCGAGTCGTCGATGGAGGGCTCCTCCACAATGACGGGCTGGAAGCGGCGTTCCAGGGCGGAGTCCTTCTCGATGTACTTGCGGTACTCCGTCAGGGTGGTGGCCCCGATCACCTGGATCTCCCCCCGGCTCAGGGCGGGCTTGAGGATGTTGGCGGCGTTCATGGAGCCCTCCGCGTCCCCCGCGCCCACAATGGAGTGGACCTCGTCAATGACCAGGATGATATTGCCCAGCTTTTTCACCTCGTCGATGAGGCCCTTCATCCGGCTCTCGAACTGGCCCCGGAACTGGGTGCCCGCCACCAGGGCGGTGAGGTCCAGCAGGTAGACCTCCTTGTCCAGCAGCTTGTAGGGCACGTCCCGGTCGCAGATGCGCTGGGCCAGCCCCTCGGCGATGGCGGTCTTGCCCACGCCGGGGTCGCCGATGAGGCAGGGGTTGTTCTTCTGCCGCCGGTTCAGGATCTGGATGGTCCGCTGGATCTCGTTGGAGCGGCCCACGATCCGGTCCAGCCCGCCCTCCTGGGCCTTCCGGGTGAGGGAGATGCAGTAGTTCTCCAGGAATTTCCGCTTGGGGCTTTGGTTCCGGTCGTTCTTGGGGGCGGCCTTGTCCTCCTTGGCGGCCCCGCCCCGCTGGACGGGGTCCCGGTCGGGCGCGCTGTCCGACGCGCCGCCGAACAGCTTGCTGAGGAAGGGGAAGGTGGCGGTGCGGCCCTCGTCCTCCTCCTCGTCGTCCCCGGAGCCGTCGCCGTCCTCTCCGGCGGGGGCCAGGCCCTCCGGCTCCTCCGCGCCGCCGAAGGCGGACATCATCTCGGTGGAGATGGATTCCAGATCCTCGTCGGAAATGCCCATCTTCTTCATCATATCGTCCACCGGCTTGATGCCCAGCTCCCGGGCGCACTTGAGGCACAGGCCCTCGTTTTTGGTATCGCCGCCCTCAATTTTCGTTATAAAGACAACCGCCACGTTCTTCTGGCAGCGGGTGCACATGGTTGGCCGCATGATATCGCTCCTTTCGGGAGAACAGTACGTTCAGGGTTTGTTCGCAGTTTTTCAGTACCTTATCAGATAAATATGAACACGTCATGAATTTTAGAGTGGTAATTTTCCGCGGAGCAGGGAAAATCCCGTCCCTTTTCATCTTGCAGGAAGGAAACCCTCACTTGGGCAGGCCCGCCAGCAGCTCCCACAGCCTATCCACCGTGAACAGGGACAGCACCGGGGTGTCCGGATGGGCGGGGATCACGCCGGACATCTGGCCCAGCCAAACCAGGATGATGGTCAGCAGCGCGCCCTTCACCAGCCCGAACAGCAGCCCTCCCGCCAGATTCACCTCGGACAGCAGGGGCAGCTTGAAGGCCATGTCCAGGGCGTGGCTGGCCAGGAACCAGGCCACCTGCACCGCCAGGAACACGATGGCAAACAGCAGCGCGCGGGCGATCCCTCCCGCCAGGTAGTTGGCCAGGGCGTCCACCGGGGTGGGCCAGTGCTCCTCCTCCACCGCGTCCTGCTCCACCCCCTCCCGCAGGAAGGTGGAGAAGCCCTCGAACAGCCCGTTCGCCTCCACCGAGGCGAACAGCTCCTGGAGGGTGTAGCCGGGGCCTTCGTCCTCCTCCCCGTCTCCGTCCTGGTCGGTGATCACCGGATGGGGAGCCACCTTCTGGAAGCTCTGGGCGATGACCGGGCGGATGATGTTGGCCACCGGCGGGGCGAATTGATCCGCCACGAACTGGGCGGCGAAAAAGGCCACGAACACCGCCGCCAGCCCGCACAGGGACAGCACCAGCCCCTTGGCGGCCCCCCGCCACGCGAAAAAGGCCAGCAGGGCCACAATCGCAATGTCAAACAGAACAGTCATAAAATCCTCCTTCTCCCGCGAATTGCGGGCCCCCCAAACAGAAGATATATGGATGGCGTCAGGGAATATAGAACCCCGCGCCCTCCGCCGAGATCAGGATGGCGGACCCGTCCGGCACCAGCAGGACGGTCCTGGCCCCCTTGGTGCCCTTGAGGGAGCTGTAAAGCTCCAGCTCCTGGGTGTAGATGTCCAGCCGGTCCCCGGTGAGGACGGCCACGTACCGCCCCGCCGTGGAGATGGACATGACCTGCTCGCTGAGGGCCAGGGAGCGGCGGGTGCCGTCCTGGTCCACCACCCACAGCTCCGCCTGGCTGCCCGCCCGGTATTTGCCCAGCAGGACGGCGGCGAAGCCGTCCCCGCTGAGGGTATACCGCCGCAGGTACTGGTTCTGCCAGTCCACGGAGACGGTGTTCCCGTCGTGGTCGCTGATGGTCATGCCCCGGTCGCTGAGGGCCCACACCGCCCCGGCGGTGTGCCGCAGGTCCAGGGCCACCCCGCCCCCCAGGGAGGCGGACACGTCCGCCTCATAGCTTCCGCTGGCGTAATTCATGGCGTACAGCTCCAGCCCGGTGGCGAACGCGCCGTCCCGCTGGCCCACGGTGAGGGTGGCCAGGGTGCGCCCGTCGTCGGACAGGGCGGCGTCCATCACAAAGGCGGAGGTGAGGTTGACGCTCATCACCGGGTCGTAGGCGGCGTTATACACCGTCACCTTCCCCCGGTAGCCCGCCGCCTGGGTGACCACCGTGAGCTGGCCGTTTTTGTTCAGCCGGGCGGACAGGATGCCCTCCAGCCCCTCCGCCGTCCACACCAGGGACCGCTGCCCCAATATGTACAGGGAGCTGCCCCCCGCGTCGTACACCACCGCCAGGGAGCCGTTGGAGTTCACCACCGGGTTCTCCATGCTGACCTGCTGGTTGATGTACCGGGTGCCGCTGCCGGAGTAGAGGGAGATGGCGTGCTCCGAGCATACCAGCAGGTCCCCGTCCAGGGCGGCGAAGGTGCAGCTCAGATCGCCGTCGTAGCGGAAGGCTTCCGCCTGCCCGCTGTCGCTCCGGGTGAGGGAGAGGTAGTGGAACCAACGCTTCGCGCTGTCCAGGTTCAGCCGGTCCCGGAAGGCCACCAGCACCACCAGGGACAGCCCCACCGCCAGCACCACCAGGGTGGCGATGAGCCGCACCAGGAAGCCGGACAGCCGGGAGGGCTTTTTTTGCTGTTTTTGGTTTTGCTCGTCCATAGAACCCCCGCCGTTACAGTGGCTTGGATAGGTAAATCATGTCCACTAACTGTATGCCCCCCTCGAAAATGGGGTGGTCGTAGTGGTCGGTAAAAAAGCTGGGCACCACATGGGAGCGGCGGAAGCCGCAGGCCTCGTAGAAGGGGATGGTGAGGGGGCTGTCCCCGGTGCCCACCAGCAGGCGGCGGTACTGTCCCCGGTAGGCCTCCGCCAGGAAGTCCACCAGCCGCCGCCCGTAGCCCCGCCGCTGGTATTCGGGAGCCGCCGCCAGGTTTTTCAGCTCCAGCGTGCCCTCCCCCTCGTCGGTGACAACGCACACGGCCCGGACAGATGCTCCGTCCTTTAGGGCGTACATGGTGCCCCGCTCCAGGTAGCGGTCGATCATGTCCTCCTGCTCGTCCGCCAGCAGCAGGAGGGGCAGGTATTGCTTCTTGTCAGCTTTGACTTCGAAAATGTTCACAGCACGTCCTCGTCATACCACAGGTTGGTCCTGTACAAGCCGTCCGGCGGGATTTGAACTCGCGGGCCGGAAGTGGATTCCGTCCCGCTCCGCCGCGGGAACCGGGCAAAGCCCTCACAGCACATCCTCGTCATACCACAGGTTGGTCATGTATAAGCCGTCCGGCGGCGCGGTGGGCCCCGCCAGGGTGCGGTTGCGGGCCGCCAGGATGGCGGGTATGTCCTCCGGGTTCAGCTTGCCCTCGGCGGCGTAGATGCAGGTGCCCACCATGGCCCGCACCATATTATACAGGAACCCGTCGGCGCACACCCGGCAGTCAATGATGTCCCCGCGCCGCTCAATCTCGAAGTAGTGGACGGTGCGGACGGTGGTGCGGGTCTCGGTGCCCACCGAGCGGACGGCGGCAAAATCGTGGGTGCCCACGAACTGACGGGCCGCCGCCGCCATCACCCGCTCGTCCAGCAGCCTGGGGTAGAACCACACCCGGTTCACGTAAAAGGGGTCCCGGATGCGGGAGTTGTAAATCTTATAGGTGTACTCCTTCTTCCGGCAGGAGCCGATGGCGTTGAAGCCGTCGGGCACCACCGTGGCCTTGCAGACGGAGACGTCGTCCGGCAGCCGGGTGTTCACCGCCAGGGGGAGCCGCGCCGCCGGGATGCCGGAGGTGGTGCGGAAGTTGGCCACATACACCTGGGCGTGGACCCCCGCGTCGGTGCGGCCCGCCCCGGTGACCCGCACCGGGTGGCCCACCACGGAGGCCAGCGCGTGTTCCAGCACCTCCGCCACGGTGACGGCGTTCTTCTGCACCTGCCAGCCGTGGTAGGCGGTGCCGGTATAGCTCAGCCGCAGGGCGATATTGCGCGGTTCCATAGCCCCGCCGCCTTTCCATTCAAGTTGATTACAGCCCGAACCGCCCCAGCACGCCCACCGCCACCGCCAGGATCAGCGCGCCCGCCATAAACAGCACGTCCCCGGGGCGGTAGTGGAGCTGCTTCATCCGGGTGCGGCCCTCGCCGCCGTGGTAGCAGCGGCACTCCATGGCGGTGGCCAGCTCGTCGGCCCGGCGGAAGGCGGAGATAAACAGGGGCACCAGCAGGGGCAGCAGCGCCTTGGCGCGCTGAACCAGGCTGCCGCTCTCAAAGTCCGCCCCCCGGGCCCGCTGGGCGGACATGATCTTGTCCGTCTCCTCAATGAGGGTGGGGATGAACCGCAGGGCGATGGACATCATCATGGACAGCTCGTGGACGGGCACCCGGACCGCCTTCAGCGGCCCCAGCAGGCTCTCCAGCCCGTCGGTCAGCTCCAGGGGGGAGGTGGTGTAGGTCAGCAGGAAGGTGCAGGAGATCAGCATCAGGATGCGCACCACCATAAAGACGGCGTGGACAATGCCCTCCCGGGTGATGTTGAAGATCCAGAAGGACACCAGCGGCTCGCCGGGGGTGTAGAGGATGTTCAGCAGGGCGGTGAACACCAGGATGAACACCACCGGCTTCATGCCCCGCAGCAGGGCCTTGAGCTTGACGGTGGACGCCGCCACCACCCCCGCCAGCACCGCCAGCAGGACGCCGTAGGTCACCAGCCACTGGGCCAGGAACAGGGCCACGATGTAGCAGGTCATGGCGGTGAGCTTGGCCCGGGGGTCCAGGCGGTGGATGGGGGATTTCCCCGGGAAATACTGGCCCAGGGTGATATCTCTGAGTGCCATTACACGCCCTCCTTCCGGTGGAGGGCGGCCAGCACGGCCTCCCGGGCCTGGGGGATGGTGTAGACCGACGGGGGCACGTCCACCCCCATGGAGCGCAGGCGGGCGAACACCCGCGTCATGGCGGGTACGCCCAGGCCCATGGCCTCCAGCTCCGGCCCGTGGGCAAAGACCTCCTCCGGGGGGCCGGAGAAGGGGATGGTCCCCTTATGGATCACCACCAGCCGCCCCGCCTCCCGGGCCACCTCCTCCATGGAGTGGGACACCAGGATTACACAGGCGTTTTTCTCCTCATGGTAGGTGCGGATGTTGTCCAGAATCCGGGCGGAGCCGGAGGGGTCCAGCCCCGCCGTGGGCTCGTCCAGCACCAGTACGGACGGCTCCATGGCGATGACGCCCGCGATGGCCACCCGGCGTTTCTGCCCGCCGGACAGGTCGAAGGGGGACTTCTCCAGCTGGTCGTCCCGCAGGCCCACGAAGTAGGCCGCCGCCCGCACCCGGCGGTCAATCTCCTTCTCGTCCAGCCCCATGTTTTTGGGGCCGAAGGAGATGTCCTTGTACACCGTCTCCTCAAAGAGCTGGTACTCCGGGTACTGGAACACCAGCCCCACCTGGCAGCGGACCTGCCGGGTGCGGTCCTTGGACTCCCAGATATCGGTGCCGTCAAAGAGCACCTGGCCGGAGGTGGGCTTCAGCAGGCCGTTGAGGTGCTGGATCAGGGTGGACTTCCCAGACCCGGTGCGGCCGATGATGGCCAGATACTCCCCGGGCTGGGCGGAAAAGTCCACGCTGTCCAGGGCGGTGTGCTGGAAGGGGGTGCCCTGGCTGTAGGTGTGGGTCAGTTGTTTGGTTTCGATGATAGCTGCCATGTAGAAACTCCTTGAAATGGAGATGGTGTGCGAAAGGAAGGGGAAGCAGAAAGCTACCTCCCTGCGGATAATCGGCAGTTCAGCTCATAAAGCGCGGTTTTGTTGGAATCCCATGTCAGGCGGGACATGGCGTCGTGGTAACTCAGCCATTCGCAGCCAAGGTGTTCCCCGGACAGCGTTATGCCGGAGCCGCATTCAAAAGCAAAATGATATTCGGGCAGGACAAAGGTGTTTGGGCTCCAATGCTTTCGATGATATTCGGAAATCACATCCGCGGGGACATACGCCATGGAAACCAGCTCGGTGATACGGTTTGCCTGTATCCCCGTTTCCTCTGAAATTTCCCGGGCGGCGGCTTCTAACGGCGTTTCGGCATCCTCTCCCCCGCCCGCGACAAACTGCCACTGGTCATTATCGGCGCGGCGGAGTACGCAGAACTCCAGGGCAGGATGTTTCCGGTATGGAATTGCCAATATCTGAAAGGGTGCTCTCATTCCAATCCCTCCTCACAAGGGAATGCGTCAGTCGTTCTTTTCAAAGATCCCCCACACCGCGATAACAAGGCCCAGGATCGCGATACCAATAAAAATACAGAGCGCGGGCATAAGGCCATACTGCGACAGATTCCAGAGGGAAGAACGCATCCCGTTGTTCGTCCAATCATTTGCCATAGTTCCCCCCAGGAGGATCGCGGCGGAAAGCAGCCCCGCAAGGAGCATGGCAGAACCCAAAACCACTTTTTTCATATCAATTGATTCTCCTTTTTGCTGCCGCCTTGCAACCCTACGCCAGCAGCTTCTTCAAAACCCTGGCGCACTCATCCACCGTCAGCGCGGTGAGGGGCACGTCCACCCCCGCCTGCCGCAGCTCGTACAGCAGGGCCACCGGCTCGGGCACCTCCAGCCCCAGGGAGCGCAGGCCGTCCACGTTCTGGAACACCTGCTCCGGACTGTCGTCCGCCATGATGTGCCCGTCGTGCATGACGATGAGCCTGTCGGCCTGGGCGGCCTCGTCCATGTGGTGGGTGATGAGCACCACGGTGATGCCCTGTTCCCGGTTGAGCCGCTTCACGGTGTCCAGCACCTCCCGGCGGCCCGCCGGGTCCAGCATGGCGGTGGGCTCGTCCAGCACGATGCACTCCGGGCGCATGGCCAGCACCCCGGCGATGGCCACCCGCTGCTTCTGGCCCCCGGACAGGAGATGGGGGGCGTGGCGGGCGTACTCCGTCATGCCCACGGCGGCCAGGGCGGAATCCACCCGCGCCCGGATCTCCTCCGAGGGCACGCCCAGGTTCTCCGGGCCGAAGGCCACGTCCTCCTCCACCACGCTGGCCACGATCTGGTTGTCCGGGTTCTGGAACACCATGCCCACCCGGCGGCGTATGTCCAGCAGGAGGTTTTCGTCGCAGGTGTCCATGCCGTCCACGTACGCCTTGCCCCCGGAGGGCAGGAGGATGGCGTTGAAGTGCTTGGCCAGGGTGGACTTGCCCGACCCGTTGTGGCCCAGCACCGCCACGAACTCCCCCCGCCGGACGGACAGGGTGAGGCCGTCCAGCACCGTGGGGGCCGCGCCCTCGGCGGTGGTGTAGCGGAAGGTGAGGTTTTCGGTTTTTAAGATGGGCTGGGACATAGATTATACCTCTAATTTGGGAGATGACAGAAGAAACCGTTCAAAAAAACGGGGAAACAGCCGCCGCAGGGCCAGGGCCAGCAGCCAGCCGCAGAAAGCCCCCAGCGTGTTGAGCAGCAGGTCGTCAATGTCGAAAGCACGGCCCACGCAGAGCTGCCAGCACTCGATGAAAGCCGTGACACAGAAGCCCGCCACCAGTGCCCGCCTCCAGCCGAAGCCCCGGAACAGCAGGGCGGGAAACAGGCCGAAGGGGAGGAACATGACGATATTCCCCAGCCAGACGTACCGTATCTGCCCGAAGGTCTGGAAGGGGATCAGATTGATCTCGCCGGGGGAAAACAGGGACGCGCCGCCGTCCGTGCCGAACACCGTGACAGCCGGGGGCAAGCCGTACCGCAGCACGCTCCCAAAGCCGAGCCACCGGGGCGTGAGGGTAATGACCGCCATGCCCCCGCAGAACAGCCAAAACAGCAGCAGGGCGGCTTCCCGCGGCGGGGTGCTTCGCAGCCCCCGCGCCGCCAGACGGTGCTTGCGCCAGGGCCGCAGGCAGGCGAACAGTACCGCCGCCAGTGCCGCGCCGGGGAGCATATCCAGCACGTGCGTGGTGATGTTGGAATAGAGCAGATTGCGCAGCAGGGTATTCATGTGGCCGTCCACCTTCCCGTGGCCCCGCAGGGCAGGGCCAGCCCCGTGGCGGACACGGGCAGGCCCAGCTCGTCGGACAGGGTGTGCCCCCCGAACCTCCCGCCGATCACGGTCTGCAAAATATAGGTCAGCACCGACGGGGACAGCCCCGTGGTGTAGGAATTGAGTATCACGAACAACGGCTCGTCGGACAGCACGCCGGACACCAGCTCCACAAAGGGGTACAGGTTCTCCTCCAGCTTCCACACCTCTCCGGAGGGCCCCCGGCCGTAGGAGGGGGGGTCCATGACGACGGCGTCGTATTTCCGGCCCCGGCGGATCTCCCGCTCCACGAACTTGGCGCAGTCGTCCACAATCCAGCGGATGGGCTTGTCCTCCAGGCCGGAGGCCCGGGCGTTTTCCTTGGCCCACTGGACCATGCCCTTGGCGGCGTCCACGTGGCAGACGGACGCCCCCGCCGCCGCGCAGGCCACGGTGGCCCCCCCGGTGTAGGCGAACAGGTTGAGTACGCTCACCGGGCGGCCCGCGCCCCGGATCTGTTCCCGGGCGAAGTCCCAGTTGGCGGCCTGCTCCGGGAACACCCCGGTGTGCTTGAAGTTCATCAGCCCCACCTGAAACGTCAGGTCTTGATAGTGGATCTGCCACCGCTGGGGGACGCTTTTGTCCGCCCACTGGCCCCCCCCGGTGCGGGAGCGGGCGTACCGGGCGTCGGGCTGCTTCCAGCCCCGGTGGGAGCGGGGGGTGCTCCAGATGGCCTGGGGGTCGGGCCGCACCAGCAGCTTGTCCCCCCAGCGTTCCAGCTTTTCCCCCCGGCCGCAGTCCAGCAGCTCGTAATCCGTCCATTGTCCGGCCAGCCACATACCGCCGCGCCCCCTTTCTGCCTTACGGCAGGAAATCAAGCTATTATACTACACGGGACGGCATTAGTCAAATCCCAGAGTACAATTATATAAAGAAACCAGAATCTGCCTGAAATGGGGCGCATTTGTATAAAAAGGAGAAAAAAGGGGAGGAACCAGGTTCCTTGAAGGAAATTTACATAGATTGTGAAAAAATGGTGGAAAATAGGTTGCGTCATCAGGAAACTTATGGTATCCTATTATACGGAGAATTATTGTTCGTAAGCACGGGACGGATGGGCGCCGTCCGGAGTAATTGGGGGAGTTTTATAAATGGGAGCCGCTGGCAACAGACTGGGCCGCAGCAAAGGGACGCTGCGAAAAAGCCCGCTGACAGGTTTACTTTTCCCACAGGGCTTCATGGAGGAGGCCCGATGGTTTATCCAGGGCACCAAGCCCAACGCCTACTGCATGATTGCCATCGACGTACTGCACTTTCGTCTGTTCAATAAATTCCACGGGCGGGACATGGGAGACCGTTTCCTGCGCCACATCGCCGACGCCATGGAGACCCTCCGCAAGGAGCACGGCGGCGTGTCGGGCTATTTCGAGGGGGACAACTTCTGCCTCATCATGCCCTTCCGCCTCGATCTGATCCAGCACCTGTGGGACGAGATCATGGCCGGGGTCACCAACCAGGGCAGCGCGCTGGGCGTTCTGCCTGTGTTCGGCGTCAGCCCCATCGACGATCCCGATCTGCCGCCGGAAATCTTCCATGACCGGGCCACCCTGGCCCGGTCCCGCGCCGCGGCGCGGGACCCAATCTCCTGTTACAACCCGGGGATGGAGAGCTACCTGGAGGAGGAAATGCGCCTGCTGATGGAGGTGACCGAGGCCCTGGAGCGGGACGAGTTCACCTTCTTTGCCCAGCCCCAGTGCGACATCTTCTCCGGCAAGCTGGTGGGGGCGGAGTCGCTGGTGCGCTGGAGGCACCCGGACCGGGGGCTGATCCCCCCGGGGAAGTTCATCCCCGTGCTGGAGCGCAGCGGCATGATCCACCTGCTGGACCGGCAGGTGTGGGAGCGGGTGTGCCAGTGGCTGCGCAGCTGGATGGACCGGGGCTACCACCCGGTGCCCATCTCCATCAACATCTCCCGGATCGACATCATGTCCATGGACGTGCCCGCCTATCTGGGCTACCTGCTGAAAAAATACGATCTGCCGCCCAAGTACATCAAGGCGGAGATCACCGAGAGCGCGTACGCCGAGGAGGACGACACCATCAACAGCACCGTGGACCGCCTGCGGGAGGCGGGGCTGCTGGTGATGATGGACGACTTCGGCAGCGGCTACTCCTCGCTGAATATGCTCAAAAGCATCTCGGTGGACGTGCTCAAGATCGATATGCGCTTCCTGGAGATCGGCGAGGGGGAGGAGCAGAAGGGCATCGGCATCCTGGAGTCCATTGTGAACATGGCCCGGCTCATGGGCCTGCCCATCATTGTGGAGGGGGTGGAAAACCTCCAGCAGGAGAACGTGCTGCGCAGCATGGGCTGCCAGTACGTCCAGGGCTACTACTACTGCAAGCCCCTGCCCATCGACCAGTTCGAGCTGATCCTGGCCGATGAGCGGCGGCTGGACTTCGGCGGCCTCCACTGCCGGCAGGTGGAGGGCTTCCACGCCAGGGAGTTCCTGGACGGGAACCTGTTCACCGACACCATGGTGAACAACATCCTGGGCCCCGCCGCCGTCTACGACGTGAACATGGAAAACGGCCGGTTTGAGATCGCCCGGATTAACGAGCAGGGCTACCGCCTGGCGGGGCTGGAGGTTCTGAACATGAACACCAGCGAGCTGACCCGGAAGATGTGGAGCAGCGTCCGGGACGACGACCGCCCGGTGATGCTGGGCCTGTTCGAGCGGGCCTACGAGCGGCGGCCCGCCGGGGCGGAGGGCGATGTCCACTATATCCGGGTGGACGGCCGGGTGCTGTGGATCCGGATGCGGGTGTTCTTCCTCCGGGAAAACGAGGGGCACCGGATGTATATGGTCTCCCTGATGGATATCAGCGACCTGGAGGAGCAGCGGCGGGAAAACTCCCTGCTGGAGCAGGCCGCCCCGGGGGAGTCCTGTATGCTGCTGCCCCAGCTGGAGCAGAGCTACGGCGCGCTGCCCTGCGCGTTCGGCCTGTCCCGGATCGCCCTGAACGCCCAGGGAGAGCCTGTTGACTATGACGTAGTCTACGTCAACCACGAGATGGAGCGGATGTGCGGCGGGGACGCCACCCGCCTGCGCCACCTGATCCTCAAGGCCTTCGGGGACAGCTTCAAGCGGCTGCTGGAAAAGGCGTACCGGGCGGCCTTCCTGGGGGATAAGCTGGAGCACTACGCCTACAGCTCCCTGTCCGGCCACTACCTCCAGCTCACCCTGTTTCAGCACGACTACGGCTATGTGGGCTGCCTGCTGCGGGACGTGACCAACAACCAGATCTATGAGGGCGCGTTCAGCGGCATTGTCCGGGCCTTCCGGGAGGTCTACTATCTCCAGCTTCAGGAGAACTACTGCCGGATGCTCTATCCCGACGGGGATCTGATCCTGGAGCGGGGCAACTACGAGGGCATGGTGGACCGGCACTTCGGCACCGGCAGAATCGTGCGGGACCGGGAGGAGGAGGTCCGCCGGTTCCTCTCCCTGAACCATCTGCGGGAGGCCCTGGAGACCCAGGACACGGTGGAGTTCCGCTACCGCCGGAGCACCCGGTACAGCCCGGACGAGTGGTGCGTCACCACCTTCACCGTCAGCGAGCGGGAGAACGGCAAGCCCAAGACCGCCGTGGTCACCATCCGCAGCATCGACAAGCTGGTCAAGGAGGAGCAGGAGCGGCGGCAGGAGCACATGGTGGAGACTCTGGCCAATATGTCGGACGCCTTCTTTGTTTACAGTGCCCGGGAGGGGGAAAAGCTGCTGTACGCCAACCCGGCGGTGATCGATCTGTTCGGCTGCAAGACGCTGACGGAGCTGATGGAGTACGTGGGCGGCTCCTTCCGGGGGATCGTCCACCCGGAGGACCTGGACCGGGTGGAGTGGGAGATCTCCCACCAGATCCAGCACTCCGACCGGAATATGGATTATGTGCAGTACCGCATCATCCGCAAGGACGGGGAAATCCGCTGGGTGGACGACTGGGGCCACCTGGAGACCTCCAAGTACGGCGAGGAAAACCGTCTGTTTTACGTGTTCCTCAAGGACATCACCGGCGAGATCACCACCGTCCAGCAGGAGAAGCTGCTGAACTCCAACCGTTTTTACGCGCCGGAGTGCCGGAATGCCGACGAGGAGCAATAACGCAGAAACGTATCAAAGGGCCGCCCATAAGGGCGGCCCTTTCTCGCCGTGTGCATAAAATGTGCGGCCTGTCCCGGACGGCTTACCAATCCACGAAGTCCAGGGAGGAGGAACGGGTGCGCTTCTTCCGGCGGATGGCGGCCTCTGCGCCGGACAGCAGCTCCTCCAGGGTGCTGGTGTTCTCCTCCCCTACCACCTCGATGATGCTGTACTTGAAGTTGCAGCGGTGGCAGAAGATCCGGTCGTCGTCCCGCTGGAAGATGGCCAGGATCTCCGCCATCTTCCGCTCGATGAGGTGCTTCACGTTGCCGGAGAGGGCCAGGCAGAACTTGTCGTCCTTGAGGCGGGCGAAGGTGTCCCCGCTGCGGAAGTTCTTGCGGACGATCTCCACGAAGTTCTGGATGTAGGCGTCCCCCACCTTGTCGCCGTAGGTATTGTTGATGTCGTCCACGCCCTCCAGGTCCAGGTAGCACAGGGTCACGTCCTGCTTCTGCCGGAAGGTCTGGGCCATGAACTCCTCCAGGAACTGGCCGTTGCGGATGCCGGTGTCCAGGTCGTGGTAGGCCTGGGTGTTCAGGTGCCGGGCGTTCATCTTCTCGCTGGTCACGTCCATGACGATGTGGATGCAGGAGGCCCGGTTCTGCCACTCGATGGGGAAGGAGATGATCCGGTAGCACCCGCCCCGGTTGTGCTCCTCCAGCTCCCAAATCTTGTACCGCTCGGTGCGCTCCCACTCCAGGATCTTGGACTGGATGGGCAGGCGGTGCTTGCAGGTCTCGCAGTGGTCGCCGCCCTGTCCGTTGTCCTGGTGGCGTTTATTGCAGTAGACGATCTCCCGGGTCTCCTCGTCCACCACCAGCATCCATTCCTCCCGCTGGCCCAGCAGGTCCACCAGCATCTCGGTGTAGCTCTCGATGATATCCGCCCGGTTCTGGGCCCGGCGGACCTCCGCCCTGAGCTGGGCGCGGCGGTCGTCCAGCTGGCGGGTCATTGCGTTGAAGGCGTCGGACAGGGTCCCCAGCTGGGACACCTGCTGGGAGTAATCCCCCGCGGCCACCTGCCCCGCCTGGTTGACCAGCTGCTTCAGGTTGCCGTGGAGGTTTTTCAGCCCCACGTACAGGCAGCCGTCCCGCTGGGGCTGTTCCGCGTCCAGGCGGCCCTTGGACAGCTGGACGGAGTAGTCCGCCAGCTCCTCCGCCATGGCGCGGAAGGACTCCAGAGCCGCGCCCAGCTCCCGGCAGGGCTCCGCCAGCCGCTCCGCCTCCAGCTTGGCGTGGGGCGCGTCCCGGAGGATGTCCTCCAAATACCGCGTCAGCTCCTTGCAGCTCTCCTCCACGCCCAGCGCGCCGTCCTGCCCCTGGGGGCTGTTCTCCTTGAGTTCCAGATCATCCATCTCGGTTCCTTACCCTTTCTTGCGGCTGAAATCCGCGGCCCACACCGGGCGGCGGGGCTGATCCTGCCGTAGGTTGGAATAAAATGGATGATTTTGAGGGAAATCTCCATCTTATCCAGTCATTCTGCCCCAATGCCGTCCAATACCGGAAAAGAGGCAGGTTGTGCCCATTCTATCACGGAAGCCGGGAATGTTCAAGATCCTTGCGGCAAAATTACTTGCCGGAATTTGGGCGGGCAGGCCCGCTCACTTCAAAAAGGTCTTGTAGTCCTCGTAATTGCGCCGCAGCAGCTCCGGGGTGTCCAGCCCGTAGGGGCAGCGTCCGGCGCACTGGCCGCAGTGGAGGCACTGGTCGATGCGGGCCATTTTCTCCCGCCACTCCGGGGTGAGGCTGCCCTCCGCCGGGGCCCGCCGCAGCAGCAGGGACATCCGGGCGCAGTTGGGTATGTCGATCTGGGCGGGACAGGGCAGGCAGTAGCCGCAGCCCCGGCAGAAGTCCCCGGCCAGCTCCCCGCTGTCGTGGTCGATAACCGCCTGAAGCTCCGGCGTCAGGGCCGGGGGATTGTGGATGTAGGACAAAAACTCGTCCAGCTCCCGCTCCCGCTGGATGCCCCAGATGGGCAGGGCGTTGGGATAGCGGGCCTGGAAGGCGTAGGCCGCGGCGGAGCTGGTGATCAGTCCCCCGGACAGGGCCTTCATGGAGATGAAGCCCACATTTTCCCGCCCGCAGTCCTGCACCAGCCGGATCTCCTCCGGGGCGGCCAGATAGCAGAAGGGGAACTGGATGGTGTCGTACAGGCCGGACTCCATGGCCTCCCGGGCCACCGCCAGACGGTGGTTGGTCAGGCCGATGAACCGGATCTTCCCCTGGGCCCTGGCCTCCAGCATGGCCTCGTACAGCCCGGAGCCGTCCCCCGGCCTGGGGCAGACGGCGGGGTTGTGGAACTGGAGCAGGTCCACATAGTCCGTGTTCAGGTTTTTCAGGCTGGTGTGGAGGTCGTCCCAGAAGCCCTCCACGGTTTGGGACGGCGTTTTGGTGGCCAGGACGAACTGGTCCCGCCTGCCGGACAGGGCGTAGCCGATCTTTTCCTCGCTGTCGGTGTAGGCCCGGGCGGTGTCGAAGAAGTCGATGCCGTGGTCCAGGGCCTTTTGGAGCAGGCAGGCGGCCTCGTCCCGCGAGACCCGCTGTATGGGCAGGGCTCCGAAGCCGTTTTTGTTGACGGTGAGCCCGGTGCGGCCCAGGGTAACCTGTGTCATGGGAAATCCCCGCTTTCTATTTGGAGTGGTGATTGCATCTTATATCATACAAAATCCGCGGCGTATGTCAACCGCGATCCCTAATATACGCCGGAAAGGGTTCCCTACTGGTCCAGCAGGGTGGCCCGGAGGGACACCGGGTTGTGGTCGGTGTACTGGAATTGGAGGTCCAGGGTCTCCACGCTGTCCAGCCTCACGTTGGGGGAGAGGATGAAGCCGTCGATCACATAGAACTGGTTCCCGGCGGGATCGGGGTCATAGGGGTGGTTCAGCAGGCGGCAGGAGGGCACCGTGAGGTCGCAGGCGAACTGCCAGCCCTGGGGGAGTATGTCCTGCTCCAGCACCCCCGGCGTCCACAGTGCGGGGTCCTGGATGGGGAAGGCGTCCAGCGCGCCGGGGAAGGTCTGGTTGAAGTCGCCCCCGGCGATGACGTAGTTCCCCTTTTCGTATTCGGCGGTGAGGAAGTCCATGAGCATCTTCGTCTGGGCGGCCTTGCCCTCGCCGTCGTCGTAGGCTTCGAGATGGAGGTTTACCAGCACCAGCTCCCGGTCCGTCCCCTCCAGGCGCACATAGCTCACCAGCAGGCACCGCTTCAGATTGGCGGCGGACACGGGCCAGGAGAAGGGGCAGGGCAGGGCCACGCGCTCCGCCCTGTCCACGGGAAACGCGGCGAGGGTTTGCAGGCCGCTGTGGACCTTGCCGATGGGGGGCCAGGGGAAGGGCACGAAGTCACAGGAGTAATTCAGCGCGTGGGAAGTGAAACCGGCCCCGGCGCGGATGGCAGCCTTCCAATAAAGGAGGCTCTGATCCACGCCGTGGGTGCGCCCGGAGTTGGTGTCCACCTCCTGAAGGAAGTATACGTCCGCGCCGTACTGCTCCAGCTGGGCGGCAAGGCCGCTCTGGTTGGACTCCTGCTGCTCCTTGGTGGGGGCCACGTCGCCGCCGCCGTCCATGAAGAAATCGGAGTCCTTCCCCAGCCCGGCGTATCCGGTGTTCTGGGACAGGATAGTGACGCTGTCCCCGGGGGCCGGGAAGGGGGCATGGGGACCGTCAGGAACCTCCACCTCCACGTGCTCCACCGCGTCCGGCTTGTATTCGGTGACGGTGAGCCAGCCGATGAGCCCCACGGCGGCCAGCACAACGATCCCCAGCACCGCGCCGACGCCGATCAATATCTTTTTCGCCATGTCCGCACATCCTTTCTTGGTTCCCATTATACTGGAAGCGGGGCCGTTTGGCAAGGGCCGGCTCCCCTGTTTTTGCCCCCTTCCCCCGGCCCGCCCGCCGCCGCCCGCACCCGTTTTGTCCCGGCGCATACAATGGGAGTGGAAGGGGAACGCCCTACCCATCCCCCTCCCATCAACCACAAAACCGGGAGGTACTACTATGGCCGATTTCATTGAGCCGGGCCCCATCTGCGATACCGCCGGTATCCGCGAGGCCGTGTGCATCCACACCCGAAAGATCTTTGACTCCTGCCGTGATAAGGACTGCGTCGAGGATCTGCGCCTTTACCCCACCGTCAGCTCCCAGGCTGTCATCGACCGGGCCATCAGCCTCAAGGCCGGGCAGGCCGAGCTGCTGTACGCGTACATCGACGTGGAGCCTGTGGGCTTCAACCGGGGCTACTTCACCGTGGACGTGCGGTATTTCTACCGCGTCACCGCCGATGCCTTCGTGGGCGCGGCCCGCCCGGTGTCCATCTGCGGGCTGGCCGTATTCGACAAGCGGGCCATCCTGTTCGGCAGCGAGGGCAGCGCGAAGGTGTTCTCCTCCAACAGCCGGGTGGACGATCTGGACGAGCAGAACCTGATGAGCACCAACCTGCCCATCGCGGTGGTGAACTCCGTGGACCCCATCATCCTGTCCATGCGGCTGTCCGACCCCTGCGAGCCTCCGGTGTGCTCCTGCGGCAGCGACGCCGAGGTGCCCGCGGGCATCGCCGGGTGCTTCCCCGGGGAGCTGAACATGGGCGGCGAGGGGCGGCGTGTGTACGTCACCCTGGGCCAATTCTCCATCATCCGCCTGGAACGGGACAGCCAGCTCCTCATCCCCGCCTACGACTACTGCATGCCCACCAAGGAGTGCAGCGCGGGGGGCGGCGAGGAGGACCCCTGCGCCATTTTCCGTCAGGTGCAGTTCCCCACCGAGGAGTTCTTCCCCCCCAACACCATCGCGCCCCCGGACGGCTGCCAGGACGGCAAAAACTACTGCTGCTGAATGCGCTGGGCCCGCGTGGGGTCCGAAAGGAGCGGGGCGGGCTGTCCGCCCCGCTTCTTTAATTTTTTGTGAAGCCTATTCTCATGGCGAGAAAAATGTGGTAAACTAACAGTCTATACAAAATAAAACCATTTCCGGGAGGCCACCATGATGAACTGGAACGCCCTGTATGACCGCCTCCGGGCGGAAGCCCCCGCCCTGGAGCTGCGGCGGGACGAGCCTATGTCCCGCCACACCTCCTTCCAGGTGGGCGGGCCTGTGCCCCTGCTGGCCCTGCCCAAAAACGAGGAGGAGGTTCAGCAGGTGCTGTCCGTGGCGGCGGTGGAGTTCGGCGTGAAGCCCTTCTTCATGGGCAAGGGCACCAACCTGCTGGTGTCCGACGGGGGGGCGGACCTGCTGGTGGTGAAGGCCTTCGACGGCCTGAGCCGCCTGGAGCTGCTGCCTGAGGGGGAGTGGCCGGGGCACCGCACCATCCAGGCGGGCAGCGGCGTGTCCCTGGCGCGGCTGGCGTCCTTCGCCCTGGAGTGCGGGCTGGCGGGGCTGGAGTTCGCCCACGGCATCCCCGGCAGCGTGGGGGGCGGCGTGTACATGAACGCCGGGGCCTACGGCGGGGAGCTGGGGCAGGTAGTGTCCAGCGTGGTGTCCGCCGCCCTGCCCGACGAGGACTTCCTCCGGGAACACGTCAATCCCCTGTTTTCCTACCGCCACAGCGTCTACCAGGAGCGGGAGGAATTTATTCTCCGGGCCAGCTTCTCCCTGAAGCCCGGCGACCGGGCGGAGATCAAGGCCAAAATGGACGACCTGGCCCAGCGGCGGAAATCCAAGCAGCCCCTGGAATACCCCAGCGCGGGCAGTACCTTCAAGCGGCCCGCCCCCGTGGACGGTCAGCCCGTCTACGCCGCCGCCCTCATCGACCAGTGCGGGCTGAAAGGGCTGGCGGTGGGCGGCGCCCAGGTGTCGGAGAAGCACGCGGGCTTTGTGATCAACCGGGGCGGGGCCACCTGCGGCGACATTGTAAAGCTCATGGCCCAAGTGCGGGAGCGGGTGCTCCAGGAGACGGGCGTGACGCTGGAGCCCGAGGTGCGGTATCTGGGGAAGGAGGGAGAAGCATGGAATTTCTGATTGTGTCCGGCCTGTCCGGGGCGGGCAAGTCCACCGTCATGTCCATTTTGGAGGACAGCGGCTTTTTCTGCGTGGACAACCTGCCCCCGGTGCTCATCCCAAAATTTGCCGAGGTGTGCCTGGCCGGGATGGGGAGCTATGAGCGGGTGGCCATGGTGTGCGACATCCGGGCCGGGGAGCAGTTCGACGGGCTGTTCCAGGCCATGGACACCCTGAAGGCCATGGAGTTCCGATATAAGGTGCTGTTTGTGGACGCGGACACCGCCGCCATCATCCAGCGGTACAAGGAGACCCGGCGCAGCCACCCCCTGCTGGCGGAGACAGGCAGCCTGTCCAAGGCGGTGGAGCGGGAGCGGGCCGCCATGGAGCCGCTGCGGGCCAGGGCGGATTACATCATCACCACCACCACCCTGCCGGTGCGCAAGCTCCGGGGGCAGGTGCTGGATATGTTCGCCCCCCACCGGAATACCGTCAGCGAGATGAGCATATCCGTCACCTCCTTCGGCTTCAAGTACGGCATCCCGCTGGAGGCGGATCTGGTCTTTGACGTGCGCTTCCTGCCCAATCCCTTCTATGTGGCGGAGCTGCGGCCCCTCACCGGGCTGGACAAGGGCGTGGCGGATTACGTGTTTGCCACCCCCTCCGCCCAGGAGCTGATGGAACACCTGCGGGGGCTGATGGACTTCCTCCTCCCCCACTTCGTGGAGGAGGGCAAGAGCGCGCTGGTGATCGCCGTGGGCTGCACCGGAGGGCGGCACCGCTCGGTGGCGGTGACCCATGCGCTGTGCGAATACATTCAGGGGCTGGGCTACGGGGCCGGTGAGACCCACCGGGACATGACGAGGGCATGAGCATGGGTGAACTGAAACGGCGGAAGGGCCCCGCCATCGCGGCCCTGGGCGGCGGGCACGGCCTGTCCGCCATCCTGCGCGGGCTGAAGCTGTATACCGACGACCTCACCGCCATCGTCACCGTGGCGGACGATGGGGGCGGCTCCGGGGTGCTCCGGGAGGATTTAGGTATGCCTCCGCCCGGGGACATCCGCAGCTGCATGGAGGCCCTGGCGGACACCGAGTCCCTCATGCGGCAGCTGCTGGCCTACCGCTTCCCCGATGGGCGGCTGGCGGGGCAGGCCTTCGGCAACCTTCTGCTGGCCGCGCTGGACGGCATCTCCCCCTCCTTCGACCAGGCGGTGGCCCGGATGAGCGAGGTGCTGGCGATTACGGGACGTATTCTCCCGGTGACAAATGCCAATGTGCAATTAGAGGCCCGCTTTGAGAACGGGGCCAGCGTCCGGGGGGAGTCCAAGATCTCCGCCGCCAAGAAGGAGCAGAACTGCCGCATCCACCACGTCCGCCTCCTGCCGGAGCACACCCCCGCCCTCCCCGCGGCGGTGGAGGCCATCCGGCGGGCGGAGGTGATTCTGCTGGGGCCGGGGAGCCTGTACACCAGCGTGATCCCCAACCTGCTGGTGGACGGCATCTCCGAGGCCATCCAGGACAGCGGCGCGCTGAAAATCTACGTCTGCAATATCATGACCCAGGACGGGGAGACGGAGGGCATGACCGCCCAGGACCACGTGGCCGCCCTGCTGGAGCACGGCGGGCCGGGGCTGGTGGATCTGTGCCTGTTCAACTCCGACCCCATCGGCCCGGAGCTGCTGGAGCGGTACTCCGCCGAGGACGCGGAGCCTATGCGGGCCGACCGCCGGGAGGTGGAGCTGCTGGGGGTGGAGATGGTGTGCCGCCCCCTGCTGGACGAGGACTGCGGCTACGCCCGCCACTCCGGGCTGAAGGTCGCCCAGGCGGTGCTGGACCTGTACCAGCAGCGGGCGGACACCAAGATTTTTTAAGGGGGACCGCCTCGGCCTGTTCCGCGGGTCTCTGCCGCCCGCCCCACCGGAGTGGGCGGCAAAAGAACTTGTAAGGGGGGATTCCCGTGGCCTTTTCCGCCGACGTGAAGCAGGAGCTGTGCCGCCAGCCGGTGAACCGCCGCTGCTGTGCCAGGGCGGAGGCCTATGGCGTGCTGCTGTTCTGCACCGCCTTCGACCGGCGGCAGGCCCGGATTGTTACCGAGTGCGGGGCGTTGAAGGAGCGTCTGCCCCTGCTGTTCCGGAAGGCGTTCAAGCTGTCCTTCGACCAGCTGCCGGAGCCCGGCGAGGGCAAGGGGAGCTTCCTTATCGACGATCCGGAAAAGCTCCGGGCCATCTTCCACGCCTTCGGCCTGGAGTGGGATGTGCACATCAACCTGGCCGTCCTGGAGGAGGAGCACTGCCGCACCGCTTTCCTCCGGGGGGCGTTTCTGGCGGGGGGGTCGGTGACCGACCCCATGAAGGGCTACCACCTGGAGCTGGCCACCTCCCACTACCACGCGGGGCGGGAGCTGCCCGCCCTGCTGCGGGAGACGGGATTCGAACCCAAGGAGACGGACCGGAAGGGGAACCGGGTGATCTACTTCAAGCACTCCCACCAGATCGAGGACTTCCTCACCTTTTTGGGCGCGCCCGTGTCCGCCATGGGAGTGATGGCGGCTAAAATCGAGCGGGACCTCCGGGGCAGCGTGAACCGCCAGGTGAACTGCGACAGCGCGAACCTGGACAAGACGGTGGCGGCGGCGCGGGAGCAGCTGGCCGCCATTGAACGGCTGAGCGGGGCGGGGCGGCTGGACGCACTGCCGGACAAGCTCCGGGAGGCGGCGCGGCTCCGGGCGGAGCACCCGGAGCTGAACCTGACCCAGCTGGGGGCGTTGTGCCGCCCGGCGGTGGGGAAGTCGGCGTTTAACCACCGGATGCGGAAGCTGGTGGAGCTGGCGGAGGAATTGGGACGGGAGGGAACGGGGGATGGATGAGAAGGATCGGAAAATCCGGGAGCTGGAACGGGAGCTGGCGGAGGCGCGGCGGGAGGCAGGCCGTTACCGCTATACGCCGGACCGCGTCCCGCCCGTGCCGGGGCCGTATTGGTATGACCAGCGGCCCGCGCCCCCGCCCAGGGCAAAGCCCGGACGGATCGCGCTGATCATCGTGGGGTGTCTGGCTGTGCTGGCGGTGGCGGCGGCGGCCCTGGTGTTTTTTGCGTTCACCATGCTGAATTCCGTGGACAGGGAAACCACCGCCCTGTCGGAGGAGCTGCTCCAGGCCGTGGCGGAGCAGGACGGTGACCGGGCCTATGCCCTGTTCTATCCCGGCGCGCTGTCCCGGGAGGAATTTGACCAGGGCTTCGCGGAGCTGTGCGCGGTGTGGCGGGACGGGAACGGTGGCGGCACCTTTACGCTGAGGCGGACCAGCTATTCCATGAACACCCGGGGCGGCGTCACCTACTGCGCGTCGGTTTACCGGGTGTCCTCCGGGGAGGCCCGGTTCTTCCTGGAGGTGGATCGGAAGGCCGTGGGGGAGACCACGGGGCTTGTCAGCGCGCGGCTGAGCCGGTGAGCGGGCATGAGGCGGTATGAGTTTCACAGTGTCCTGCCGCCGGAAGATGTGCTCATTGAGGATAACCTGCTGAACAAATAGAGAAAGAGAGGTTGTGCGCCATGTCCTTTACCCACTTGCATCTCCACACCGAATACTCCCTGCTGGACGGGGCCTGCCGCATCGAACAGCTCGTCCAGCGGGTGAAGGCCCTGGGCCAGACCTCCGTGGCCATCACCGACCACGGGGTGATGTACGGCGTTATCGACTTCTACCGGGCCTGCAAGGCCGCCGGGGTGAAGCCCATCATCGGCTGTGAGGTCTACGTGGCACCCCGGACCCGGTTCGACCGGGTGCACGAGCTGGACGGCTCGGCGCGGCATCTGGTGCTGCTGTGCCGGAACGAGGAGGGCTACCGCAACCTGAGCTATATGGTGTCCATGGCCTTCACCGAGGGGTTTTACATCAAGCCCCGGATCGATATGGACCTGCTGCGGGCCCACAGCAAGGGGCTGGTCGCCCTGTCCGCCTGTCTGGCCGGGGAGATCCCCCGCCGCCTGAGAAACGGCGACTACGAGGGAGCCAAGGCCCACGCCCTGGAGATGCGGGAGCTGTTCGGGGAGGACGGGTACTACCTGGAGATCCAGGACCACCGGATTCCGGAGCAGCAGGCGGTGATCGCGGGGATCATGCGCCTGAGCCGGGAGACGGGCATTCCCATGGTGGCCACCAACGACTGCCACTACCTCACCCGGGAGGACGCCGCCATGCAGGACGTGCTCATGTGCGTCCAGATGGGCAAGCTGGTGGAGGACGCCGACCGGATGCGTTTTGAGACGGACGAGTTCTACGTCAAGAGCGAGGAGGAGATGCGCGCCCTGTTCCCCAACTGCCCCGAGGCCATCGACAACACCCAGCGGGTCGCGGATCTGTGCCATGTGGAGTTCGAGTTCGGCAAGTACCACCTGCCGGAGTTCAGGCTGCCCCAGGGGGAGACGGACGGGGACGCCTATTTTGAGAAGCTGTGCTGGAAGGGCTTCGAGCAGCGGTATCCCTCCGGCGGGCCGGAGCTGAAGGACCGCCTGTCCTATGAGATGGGCGTGATCCGGCAGATGGGCTTTGTGGATTACTTCCTCATCGTGTCCGACTTCATCGGCTACGCCAAGGGCCACGGCATCCCGGTGGGGCCGGGGCGCGGCTCCGGGGCGGGCTCCATGGTGGCCTACTGCCTGCGCATCACCGATGTGGACCCCATCAAATACGGCCTGATCTTCGAACGCTTTCTGAACCCCGAGCGGGTAACCATGCCCGATATCGACATCGACTTCTGCATCCGGCGGCGGCAGGAGGTCATCGACTACGTGTCCCGGAAGTACGGGGAGGACCACGTGGTCCAGATCGTCACATTCGGCACCATGAAGGCCAAGGCCGCCATCCGGGACGTGGGGCGGGTGCTCAACTTCCCCTATGCCGAGGTGGACAATATCGCCAAGCAGGTGCCCTTTGAGCTGAAAATGACGTTGGACAAGGCGTTGGTGCTGTCCAAGGGGCTGAGCGACCTCTACAACGGGGACGAGCGGGTGAAAGAGCTGGTGGACATGGCCCGGAAGATCGAGGGAATGCCCCGGAACGCCTCCACCCACGCGGCGGGGGTGGTGATCACCAAGCGGCCCGTGTACGAGTACGTCCCCCTGGCCACCAACGACGGCCAGCCCGTCACCCAGTACACCATGACCACCATTGAGGAGCTGGGCCTGCTGAAGATGGACTTTTTGGGCCTGCGCAACCTCACCGTGCTGGACGACGCGGTGAAGATGGTGCAGAAGGAGATCCCCGGCTTCAAGCTGGAGGACATCCCCGACGACGACATGGCGGTGTACCAGATGCTGTCCGAGGGCAAGACCTCCGGCGTGTTCCAGATGGAGTCGGCGGGGATGACCGGGGTGGGGGTGGGCCTCAAGCCCAAGAGCATTGAGGACATCTGCGCCATCATCGCCCTGTACCGCCCCGGACCCATGGACTCCATCCCCCGTTTCCTGGCCTGCGCCCAGGACCCCACCAAGGTGACCTACAAGCACCCCCTGCTGGAGCCCATCCTGTCCAACACCTACGGCTGTATTGTCTATCAGGAGCAGGTGATTGAGATCTTCCGCAAGCTGGCGGGGTACTCCCTGGGGCAGGCGGACATGGTGCGCCGGGCCATGAGCAAAAAGAAGGAGAAGGACGTGCAGCGGGAGCGGCAGTCCTTCATCCACGGCGACCCCAAGCGGGGCATACCCGGCTGCCAGGCCAACGGCATCCCGGCGGCGGTGGCCGAGTCCATCTATGACGAGATCAACGACTTTGCCCACTACGCCTTCAACAAGTCCCACTCTCTGGCCTACGCCATCGTGGCCTACCAGACGGCCTGGTTCAAGTGCCGCCACCCCCGGGAGTACATGGCCGCCCTGCTCACCTCCGTGCTGGACTCCCAGGACAAGGTGGC
>ERZ779624.77-NODE-77-length-42676-cov-13.367166_pt1 | contig 42676 bp, 54 predicted proteins | sample MGYA00514190_ERZ779624 | MGnify/ENA primary metagenome ERZ779624 (study PRJEB29562, sample SAMEA4376706) | mouse gut metagenome | isolation source: Cecum | study: EMG produced TPA metagenomics assembly of the A DSS colitis mouse model was used to assess the... | reverse complement strand
GTGCACCGGGCGGCGATCTGGGTGGGGTGGGTGGAGCGCAGGGCGTAGTCCCCGATCTCCTCCACCTCGATGCCCAGCCGCTTGGCCTGGCTGGACAGGAAGGCCCCGGTGCCCGCGGCGCACAGGGTATTCATGGCGTAGTCCACCGCCACCCCGTTCTCCACCAGGATGATCTTGGAGTCCTGCCCGCCGATCTCCAGGATGGTGCGCACGTCGGGATAAAAGGCGGTGGTGCCCACGGCGTGGGCGGTGATCTCGTTCTTTACCATGGTGGCCCCCAGGATAACCCCCACCAGCTTCCGGGCGGAGCCGGTGGTGCCTGTGGCCACGATCTCATAGGCGGATTTGTCGAACTGCTCCTCCAGCAGGCCCGTCAGACGCTTCACCGCGCCGATGGGGTCCCCCTGGGTCCAGATATACTGGCTGGCCAGGATGCGGTTCTCCCGGTCCAGAATCACGCCCTTGGTGGAGATGGAGCCCACATCCACCCCTAAATACGCGTGTTCCAACTTACAGCACCTTCTTTCTCATGTGGATCATGTCGTAAAACGCCTCCAGCCGGGTGGTCAGGCCCACGTCGCTGGTCTGGGCGTCGTAGGTGAGGTAGAGCACCGGGATCTTGTAGTCCGCCCCGATGTTCTGGAGGACGGGCATCACGTCGATCTCCGGGGTGCAGGCGGCGGACTTCACGTGGACAAGCCCGTCGAAGCCCCGCTCGGCGCACTCCTTGGCGTACCAGATGTTGGCGGTGGAGGTGGGGCCCATGTCGTACTGGCACAGGTCCCGGATCTTCACCCGCAGGTTCTTCTGCCCGCTGCCGTACCGCAAAAACTGGTTGGTGACGTTCATCCAGCGGTGGACCTCCACCCCCATGTCCGCCAGCTTCTCCTCCAGCTCCAGGTTGGAGAAGGCGTCCATCACGGTGTAGAACTCCCCCACAATACCCACCCGGAGGGGCCGCTGGGGCTTGTCCAGCCGGGTGGAGGAGAAAGCACTCCGCGCCGCCCGGTAGCCGCTTTCCACATCGGAGCGGCCCTGGGCGGTATACATGGCGGCCAGGAACTCCCGGTAGGCCCGCCTGTACGCGCCGTCCATGGCGTCGAAGCCGCAGTTCTTGTAGTATTCCCCAGTGATCTCGTCCAGGTACTCCACCATCCGCAGGCCCTCCATGAACTGGGCCAGGAACCGGGCGGGGTTCACCTTGGGGTTGATCCGCCGGACGATGCGGATATACTCCTTCTTCTTGGACATATCGTACTCAGACAGGTTGATGAAGTCGAATTGGTAGCCCAGATCCCGGAGGATCTGCTCCAGCAGCTCCCCGTAATACCCCAGGCGGCACAGGCCATGGGTCATGAGCAGGGTATCCGCCCCGGCCTCCAGGGACTCGATCATGCTGCCCAGCATGGTCTTGAAGGGGGTGCACACAAAGTCGGGGCTGTGCTTGGTGCCCAGGTCCATGGTGCGCTTGGTGAGGGGCGGGGGCATCACGTACTTGCAGCCCAGGGCCTGCTCCACAATGTATTTGAAGGCGCAGTTATACTCCGCGTACCGGGGGAAGGAGATGCTCCTTGTCTTTGCCTCGGCCATTTAAAGCTCCCCCCTTTGGAACCGGATGATGTCGATAAAGCTCTCCAGGCGGGTCTCCACCCCGGCGGTGCCCGTCTGGCTGTCCACCACCAGGTTCAGGATGGGCACGTCCTTCACCCGGCGGGCAATCAGCTCGTTCACCATGGCGTCCGGCCCGCAGGGGAACGCGCTGAGGAGGATGATCCCGTCGGCCTGCTCCCGGAGCATGGACACGCCGCCCAAAATCTCCCGGCTGATCTCCCACTTGCAGGTGGGGGACAGCTCCCGGCTGTGCTTGAGGGCGGCGTCCCGGTCCACCAGGTCCGCCCGGAGGGGGATCACCCCCGCCCCCTTCAGGTAGTCGGTGACGGCGCGGCCCATGGCGGCGTCCTCCACCACGTAGCTGTGAGCGGCCAGGAGGACCTTCAGCCCCTCCTGCTTCAGAAGCTGCTCCTGCTTCTGCGCCCGCTCCCTGTGGTGGCCCGCTTCCGCCTTTTTCGCCAGACGGTAGGCCCGCTTTACCGCCTTCGGGGGCCGGCCCAGGGACTGGCCCAGCTCCAGGAAGGCGTCCTCCTCGGACCTGCCGCCCATCTCCTCGTCGATCTCGTAGGAGAGGAACCGCTGGTCCGAGCCGCGGAACACATTGCGCACCAGGTCGGGGGTGGACTCGAAGCGGGTGCACATACTGCGGTGGCGGCCGTAATTGCTCACCCGGGGCACCAGGATGAAGTCGCATTTGCCCACCAGGGCGGCCACGTGGCCCAGGTAGATTTTCAGGGAGAGGCAGGCCTCGTCGATGGCCAGGGCCGTGCCCCGCTCCTGGATGGCCCGGTCAGTGGCGGGGCTGGTGACGGTTTCGATGCCCAGCTCCTGGAAGAAGGCCCGCCAGAGGACGCGGCAGCGGGCGTAGAGCAGGGCCCGGGGGAGGCCGATTTTCAAGGGTACATATTCCATAGAAGCAGTCCTCGCTGTCAACTGGTATAGGCCGCGGCAGGGCCTGCGGCGGCAATTACGTATTGTATCACAGGCGGGCCGGGAATGCCATCATTATTTTTCCGGGAAGGGCAAAAAAACTGTTGACAACTGGCGGGGGCCGTGCTATGATATGTCTTGCGTTAAACACCAGACCACTTGCGCGAGTGGTGGAATTGGTAGACTCGCTGGCTTCAGGTGCCAGTGCTCGCAAGGGCGTGCGGGTTCGACTCCCGCCTCGCGCACCAGACAGGCCCCAGCTTCCAAACGAAGCTGGGGCTTGCGTTTTGCCCGAAAGCCCTGGGGGGCAATGATTGAGGGGACAGCTTCCCTCCCTTGCCTTTTTCTCATATTCTACACCAAACCGCAGAAAAAGGCAAGAAAATATATTTTTCGACAGGGCGATATCACACGGAAAATCACACAATATGCGGGGTCTCCCCCGCGCCCGCGCCGTCCGGCTCCATCAGATTGTAGAAGTAGGCGTCAATCGCCTGATCTACCGCGTTTCGCTTTGACGCCATCGTGTGCTGATACACGAGCTTCATGGTGCGATCCGTCGCCCAGCCGCCCCGCTTCTGGGCGTAAAGATCCGGCACGTTCAGCAGGGCCATGACGCTGGCGTTCGTATGCCTCAAATCATGGAACCGGATGTCCGGCAGATGGTTCTTCCGCAAAATCACCTTCAGGCGGCGGTACAGGCAGTTCCCGGCAATCTTCACCACAGGCTCCTCCAGGGCGGCCCCCGCCCTTGCCCTCCACAGCAGGTCCATGATGTACGGCGGGGCGTTGATGGTCCGGGTGGAGCTGGTGGTCTTTGTGGCCTTTGCCACCCATTCGTTATTTTTGTTCCGCACCCGGGCCTGCCGGACGGTGATGGACGACCGCTCAAAATCCACGCAGTCCCAGGTCAGCCCCGTGACCTCCGAGGAGCGCAGGCTGAGCCACAGGGCCAGCAGCACCGGAATCTCCATCTCATTCCCCCGGACCGCCCGGAGCAGCACGCCAATCTGCTCCGGCTCCAGGAACGCCTGCTCCGCCAGCCGCTTTTGGGGCAGGGTGGTGTTGAGCCGCAGCTCCGGGCAATATTCCCGCAGGACAGCGGACAGCAGCCCGTGGATGTTGCGCACCGACTTGGGCGTGGGGGTCTGGGTCCGGCCCCGTTTGTCGGTGTAGGGCTTGGCCTCCCGGTTGATGGCCTCCTGCACCATGGCGGGGGTGAGCCGGTTCAGCCGCAGCTCCATCAGGCCCTGGAGGTGGTTGCGGCGGATGATGTCATAGCCCCGGATGGTGGACGGGCTGAGTATCCCGTCCTTGGAGGCGATGTACCTGTCCATCGCCTCCGCCAGGGTCATGGCGGAGGTGTCCCGGGAGATCTCCCTGTAGTGAAGCTGCCATTGCAGGGCATTGTACTCCGCCTCCTTCCGGGTGAGGGCGGTAAAGGAGCGGTACTGCCGCTTTCCGGCGGCGTCCTTTCCGGCGTAGACCTGGACGCGCCAGGAGCCGCTGGGGAGCTGTTTCGCTTTTGCCATAAAAAGAAAACCTCCTATTGCAATTTTGGGAAATGTGCATTACAATAAAAGGGACTACAGTCTCGCCAAAGTTTGTAGTCCCTTTTGCCGCTCCCGGTGTTGGTCGCACCGGGGGCGGTTTTATAGTGCCAGCGATTTTTTAAACATCGAAATTGCAAACTTGATATTTAACGGGGTTGCCAAGCCGAACGGCTGGTTTTCCTTTAAAACCTTCTTCATTTTCTCAATGACCTGCTCCAGTGAGTAGCCCCCGTTTCTTCCGCAACTCTCTATAAGTGAAGCCAAATAGTAGGATTCCACGCTTCTATTCAGATCCGGGCATTTTCTGATGTCCATGGCATAAATGAAAAAGCCAAGGACGTAACACTCAAAGGCGCGTTCAGCTTCGCCAATCTCGCTCATGAAGCGTCCGGTTTTTGTGATAGCGGTTTGAAATCTCGCCCGATTCCTGTTTTTATAACAATCCTGGATTTCCTTTGAGAGAAGCCGGGTCAAAATCACTTCGTTAGAATCCTGCGGGGATGCCTTCTCCCGCTCCTGGAGCAGTCGGTAGTAAGAAAAGCCCAGTCTGTGGTTATCATTGCATTCAATAATGGAGTATGACTCAAGTGCCCTGTTCCCTTTTTCTGTGATGATATACACCCCAGTGGGAAACAGCTCCCTCAACCCCTGCTCTGGAAGGCTGTTCAGCAAACGGCAAACCAACTCACTCTTTTTCCCAGATACTTTGAGTTTGTGTGCTGACAAGATCTCTTTGAGCTCTGGAACAGTTTTCAGAGAGATGTTTCCCTCCAAACCAGACGTCTCAAGATAACCCCCTCGAAGTAGCCGATTCAACGCCGGGCCCACATTTCGCCCAAATGCAGAATCCTCATAATAGGGCGGCACTTTGTAGTCCGTTCTTTTTCCGCCCCAAAATTTCAGCGCGCGGGCATCAAGATAGCTGAGTTCCGCACCCTTTGGAGTTTTGATTTGTTCATCTTCATCTATGCTATTGTGTGAAATCATGTTGGGAATCTCGGCAAGCATGGTTTCCTGTATAGCCGTCTTCTGTGGTCCTGCTTTTTTCTTGGGAAAAAAACGGTCAAGAAAAGACAATTCCTACCGCCCCCTTCAAAGCAAAAACTTCACTTCTACCACCTTACCCAAAACCCGGACAGAGGTTCTGCTGAGATCGTACATTTGCGGCTTGTGCTCCGGGTTGGTGGACTGGGGCATGAGAGTGACGGTGGTATCTGATGAGTAAAACCGTTTTACGGTGGCATCCTCCTCGTCCACCAGCACCACGGCGACCTCCCCCTGCTCCACCTCCTCCTGGCGGCGGACTATGATGATATCTCCCTCATTGATGCGCAGGGCGTTCATGCTGTCCCCGCTCACCCGGAGCCCAAAGTATTCCGCGCCGCCGTTCAGGTCGGTGAGGGTGTAGCCCTCGATGTGCTCCTCGGCGTACAGCGGCAGGCCGGCGGAGATCCGGCCCAGGATGGGGATGCGGCGATAATTGGAGATGTCGATGGGATATGCATCTGGCAGAAGGTCGAGCGGGTTGTCAGCGATACCCATTAAGTGAGCGGGGGAAACATTCAAAGCCTTGGCAAAGGCGGCAATTTTGGATTGCGTCAGATCAACTAATCCAGCTTCGATTTTTGCAATAGATGACCTGTCTTTATATCCGGTTCTTTCAGCAAGTGCCTCCTGCGACAAGCCTTGCTTTTCTCGTAACGCTTTAATATTTTCATGGGTTTCCACGGATCTCATCCCCTTCCCTTGGGGCTACCATACCACAGATGTGAATAGTTGTCAACAAAAATTTAGAATTGTAAAAAAATATGTTGACAGGCATTCACATCTGTGGTATTCTCTTATCGTGAATTTTATTCACTTCACAAAAAAGGGGGGGATTATTTGAATTGTCCAGAGCTACGGGCATCTATTGCTCGTGCGGGAGTATCCAATCGCAAGCTATCCGAGTCTCTTGGAATCTCTGAGCAGGCGTTTTACAACAAGATTCAAGGTGCAACCGAGTTTAAAGGCAGCGAGATTAAAAAGCTGGCGAACATCCTGTGCCTTTCGATGATGGATGTAAACAACATTTTTTTTGACGCTACAGTGAACTAAATTCACATATCAACCCGTGAAAGGGGGTGGAGGAGATGCAAATTGAAATTGTTATCAAAACAACTGGGGTAAACGTAACAACAGCAATGGAGATCGTTGACAGCGTAAAAGCGAGACACCCCAACGCAATGATTCGCGTTGAGGTGTCAGTGAACTGATTACGTCTTGCAAACCTGGATGGATCGCACTCCATCTCCGCGCACACACCACATACCAGAATCAGCGTGTAACCACAGGTCCTTTTTCAGCGGGTAACGATGACTGCCCACCTCGTCTCCTTGTACCACAACCTGATGGTCAAACCCACTATATGACACACTGGTAATGTTGTCGCACTCAATGAATTTTCCGTCATCATAAGTTATGTAAAAGCAATACATAGTTTCACCTCCCTTCTGGTGATTGATTTTATCATACACGGGCAGGAGGGACAAGACCCAGAACAGCACACGAAAGGAGCACTCCCATGAAAACCATCGACGACTACAAGGAAGCCCTGGAGCACGCGGGCTCCGCCGTCCAGGAAAAGCTGCTGGCCCAGGCGGACGCGGACGGCTTCACCGCCTGGGAGCTGGCGGAGCTGGCCGCCTGGGCGGAGGCCTGGGCGTAAAAAACACCCCGTCAGGCACTTCCAACACCTGACGGGGCAAGAGAACCGACCAACACGAAATCAGTTCCGCATTCTGATTATACCAAACCTGCGGGACGGAATCAAGGAGGCATTCTATGAAAATCCAACTTTCCCAGGACCGCCTGGACGCCACCATCGCCGTATTGGAGGCGGCGCAGTTCCGCTTTGAACAGGAGGCCGCCGCGCTGCTTCAGGTGGCGGCGGGCCGCGAGCTGGCGGAGGAGCGACTGAAGCAGGCCAAAACCGCCGCCGAACTGGCGGATTTCTACCTGGCCCTGTAAGGAGGGACGGAATATGCCGAAACTGCGGGAGTCCCCCAAGGCGCGGATGGACCGGGCGTTTATGGCCGGCCTGCGCTACGGGCAGGAGCTGCGGGGCGAAAAGGACACCGACACCATCAAGCTGATGCCCAAAAGCCCCGCCACCTACTATAAGCGTCTGCGGGATTTGGACAGCTTCACCCGGGAGGAGCTGCGCATCATCATCCCCCGCTACTTCAACGACCGCCAGCTCTGCGAAGCCTTCGGGGTGGAATACCACGGGGCAACCCCGCAGTAGGGCGTACATCATCAGAACGCCGCCGCCCACGGACGGCGGCGTTTCAGAAAGGAAGTCTGCGCATTGAAAAAACGGTTTGACCTTCTCCCCGCCCTGCTGCTCCTGTCCGGGGTGGCGGCGGTGCTTGCCGCGTGGTGGACGCTGCTGCTGGCCCTGTGCGGAGCATGAGACAGTGGACAAGCCTCGCCTCCTTCCTGCTGGTGCTTCTGCTGGCGGGGGCGGCGGACGGGCTGATGGAGTCGCTGGGGCCGGAGGGCTTCCTGGCCGCGGGGCTGGCAACGCTGGCCCTGGCCTGGGCTCTACTCAATTTCAACGGAAAGGAACCATCAAAATGGAGCATACGGAACTGACGGCGCGGGAGCGCGCCCTATCAGAGAACCGGGACGGGGAGCGGCTGGCAAAGCTGGCGGACCGCATCCGGGAGCGGGACCGGGAGGACCAGCAGCTGGCCAACATGATGCTGGCCCACGCGGTGGAAAAGGGCCGCTGGCTCACCGAGGCCAAGGGCATGGTGCCCCATGGGGAGTGGGGCGGGTGGCTGAAGCGGGAGGTGGACTACTCCCAGTCCCGGGCCCAGGAGCTGATGCGACTGTTCCAGCGGTACGGGAACAGCCAGGAGAGCCTGTTTGAATCGCCAAAATCCCAGACGCTTGGGACTTTGAGCGTCAGTCAGGCCATCTGCCTGCTGCCCCTCCGGGACGGGCCGGAGCTGGACGAATTCCTGGAGACCCACGACGTGGAGCACATGAGCACCCGGGAGCTGAGCGCGGAGGTGCGGGCGGCCCAGCGGGAGCGCGACGAGGCCCGCCGGGCGGCGGAGCAGGCCCAGGCCGGACAGGCGGCGGCGGAAGCAGCCCGGGACAAGGCGTCCCAGGACATAGAGCTGGCCAACCGGCGGCTGGAGGGGCTGAACGCCCAGCTGGCGGAGCAGTCCGCCCGGGCGGAGGAGGCCCAGGCCGCCGCCCAGCGGCTGGCGGCGGAGCTGGAAGAGCTGAAGGCCAGCCCGGTGGACATGGTGGTGGAGACGGACGCCAACGCCCTCCACGCCGCCCGCCGGGAGGCGGAGGCCGCCATGCAGGCCCAGGTGGACGAAGCGAAATCCGCCGCCGAGCAGGCCCGGGCGGAGCTGATGGAGGCCAACAGCGCGGTCCAGCGGGCCAGGCTGGAGCAGGAGCAGGCCCGGCAGGAGCTGGAGCGGGCCAAGGCGGAGGCCGCCGCCCTCCGGGAGGGGGCGGAGGGGAAGCGGGCCGCCCTGGCCGCCGACGGGGAGCTGGCCCTGTTCCGGGCTTTGTTCGAGCAGACCCAGGGGCTGGCGAAAAAGCTGGGCGGGATGCTCACGGAGTTCCGGGCCAGGGACCCGGAGAAGGCCCCGGGGCTGTCAAAGGCCCTGCTGGCCCTGGCGGACAAAATCCGGGAGGCGGCGCAATGATTGACAAGGCAGTGGCGAAGCTCAACGCCGAGATGCAGAAGGAGCCCGATAACCGCTACCTGGAGATTTTGGGCCACTACGCCATCGACCGCTGCGACCAGGCCCTGGCCTCCAAAATCACCGGCGGCAGGACGCTGAAGGGAGCCATGGAGGCGGTGGTGAAGCGGGCCAAGGCGGCCCGAGCCGGGAGCGTGGCCGTGCTCACCCCCACCCAGGTGTTCGGCGAGGTGGACAAATACTTTGGCCTGTCCCCGGATACGGACGCCCAGTGGCGGGCCATGGGCCTCCCCGCCGCCGCGTCCGGGCAGGCAGAACCCCAGCCCTCCGGCGGCGACATCGACCCGCTGGACTTCCTGTAGGAGGCGGGCGGCATGAGAATCGACAGAAGGGTCCGTGCCCTGCCCTGGCCGGAGCCGTACCACGGCGGCAGGCAGGATTTTGCCGTCACCCTGTCCTGGCCCGTGGTGGACGGGGAGCGTCTGCTGGCGGCCGACTTCGTCCGCAACCGGGCAAAGGAGAGCTCCTGGAGGTCCTGCGGCCCGGATTTCCGGCTGGTGTGCTCCAAAAAGCGGAGCCGGGCGGCGGTGCTGTACCGGGACAAGGGGGGTGCGTCCCGGCATGATCTGGACAAGGCGTTGGGCGGCTTCCCCGCCGGGCCGTCCTGGTGCTATCCCGAGATCAGCGAACGGGATGAGCACGCCCTGCTGCGGTGGCTGGGGGTCCGGGAGAGCCGGAACCACGGCCTGCCCGAGCTGGCGGCCTGGACGGCGGAGGCGGTCCGGGCGGAGGAGCGGGCCGCCCGGGAGGCCCGGGGGGAGCTGCGGGACGAGGACGTGGAGCTGTGCCCGGAGGGCCTGCCCCCGTGGCTGGAGGACTTTATCCGGCGGACGGTGCTGCCGGAGGACCGGGTGCTGTTGTACAAAAAAGGCAACGTCCGGGGGGTGTGCTTCCAGTGCCGCCAGAGGGTGCGGGCGGCGGGACAGCGGTTCCGCCAGTTTGAGCACGTGGACTGTCCCGCCTGCGGCGCGGAGGTGACCGCCGTGCTGGAGGGTTCCGGCCACTTCAAGGCCCAGGCGGTGGAGAACGTGGCCGCGCTCCAGGCGGGGACGGACGGGGAAACGGTGTTCCTCCGCCAATGGCGGCTGCTCCGGGACCCAGCCGCCCGGTGGGAGCACCTCCCAAGCCTGCTGAAGGAGACGGCCCGGTACGCCGTCCGGGGCAGCCGGGCGGCCAAGTGGCAGAGGGAGGGGAAGGAAAACTGGTTTGGGAACGTCTCCCGCTATGATATGGACGATTGGACGCGGGTGAAAACCGTCAGCCGGATCTATGACGGCAGCTACTATTTTTACCTCCCCCCGGACTGGCAGGAGCAGCTGACGGGCACCAGCCTGCAATACGTGGACTTGGAGGGCTGGCTCCACGGTCCGGACGAGCACCAGCGGGAGCGGAACCCCATCCGGTTCCTGCTGGACTGGGCCCGGTATCCGGCGATGGAGAAGCTGTGGAAGGCGGGGTACACCGGGGCGGTGCGCCAGCACGTCACGAGGCCGGACCGGAAGTGCCGGAACGCGGTGAACTGGCGGAGGGCTTCCATCCGGGAGGCGGTCCATTTCCCCGTCCGCCTGCTGAAAACCTGGCCGCCGGAGCAGTGGAGCCTGGAGCGGTTCCAGCGGGGCCGGGAGGTGTGGGCGTTGGTGGAGCAGGGCCGCCTGCGGGAGGGCGAGGCGGCGGGGCTGCTCCGGAACGACGCCAACCTGGAGCACCTCGGGAACGCCCTGGGCCGCGCCTCCCTCCACCGGATTCTCCGGTATCTGGACGGGGGCCGGGACGCCCAGCTCTGGCGGGACTACCTGGCGGACTGCGTGGAGCTGGGGCTGGACCTGGACGACCGGGCGGTGCTGTTCCCCAGGAGCCTGGAGGCCGCCCACCAGGGGACGATTTCCCAGATGGAGTACAAAAAGAACCCGGCCCAGTGGGAGGCCTTCGCCAAGCGGCTGGGCAGGCTGGACAGGCTGGCCTGGGCGGAGGGAGGGCTGCTCATCCGCCCGCCAACGGACGCCGGGGAGCTGGTTTTGGAGGGGAAGGCGTTGAACCACTGCGTGGCCCGGTATGTGGGGGACATGGCAAAGGGCAAGACTACCATTCTGCTCATCCGCCGGGAGGCGGAGCCGGACAGGCCCTTCTACACGCTGGAGTGGAGGGAGGGCCGGGTGGTCCAGTGCCGGACGAAACATAACAGGTCCTATCAGGCGGACCCGGAGGTGCGGGCGTTTGTGGAAAGATGGGCGGAGCGGCTGGCGGAGCTGGATAGGAGGAAGGGAGTAGGTGCGGCGTGAAGCCTGGACCTTTGCGGCCCGGCGGCCCCTGCCCTTGCTGCGGGGAGCCGATTTTGACCGACGACCCGGATAAGCTGCTGCTGCTGAGCTGCCTTGGGCGGCTGCTGGACACGGACAGAAAAAACCGCCCCGAATCCGGGGCGGCGGATCAATCCTGATGCTCCGTGTCCCCGGCGCGGGGCTGGCCGTGGTGCACCTTCAGCTCCGGGCCGGAGGTTCCGGCGATGATGGGGTTGGCCTTGGCCTTCGTGTGCTTGGCCTTCCCCTGAAGCTCGGGCACCGGCGGGACGTCGTTCCGGGGCTGGGTGTGGGTCCAGTCCGGACGGGCCATGCCTTTCTTTGCCATAAAAATCACCTCCGGGACAGTTTGCCCGGAATGTGGAGGGAGTAGCCGATGAAAAGACTGACAACTGATACCCCGAGCGGAAATTTTGAGACCGCACTAAACTTTGTTTACGGGAAAGACGGCTGGGCATATATCAGGCATGATGGAGAACATGAGGACGTACGGCTGACGGACTGGGCGAAGTGTCAGTGCAAGCTCCAGGGATGTGACGAGGTCTGGACGGAGACGCCGGAAGAAATTGATCAGCAGCTTTCTGACTGTATGATGGATAGCCCGATTTGCCCCGTTGCAATGGCCTATTGCTTTGCAAGTCAGGCTGTACACCTGCGGAGCCGCCTTGCCGCCTATGAGGACACCGGGCTGATGCCGGAGGACATAGATGCACTTCAAAAACGTGAGCAGAGCCTCGCAGAATTGCTTGTAAATGTATCCGGCGGATGTGCTGTGTCCTATGATCGCCTTGCGGAACTTGCCAATGCTGAAAAAGCTGGGCAGTTAGTGGTGCTGCCTCCCAACGACCCGCTGACCCTGGATGAGCTTCGGGAGATGGACGGGGAGCCGGTGTGGATCGCCAAAATGGACGGGAGCGGTGGCGTGTGGATGCTGGTTGACGCAGAATATGAACTTTGCCGTGAGGCTCACGGTGAAATGGCAGTGTTCGAGAACTGCGGAAAGACTTGGCTGGCCTACCGTCGGAAACCAGAGGAGGCGAGCGAGAAGTGAAAGTCCGCATTTGTTTTGAACTATCCTCCCGCGATGAAAATGGTAATATTGACAGCACATTCGGCCTTGCCATGACCATCGGTGACAGCGAAAAGGAAATCGACTATCAGAAGCTCACGGCCTCCATCAACAAAGAGGGTGTCTTGCGAACAGCCTGCCTTGATAGCATTGTAAAGGCGGAGGATGTGAGAATCATAACCCCGGAGGAGTACGACGGGAAATATGGCGATCAGGACGGGGAGGCGGCCCCATGAGCCGCCTGGTGCTGTCCATCGCGGTGGACAACGCCCCAACAGGCAAAGCCCTGGGCATCAAGGAGGCCATCGCCATGGATTTGGAGAAATACGGGGACGTAACCGTGCTCCAGGTAGAAACCCAGGAGCCGGAACAGCTGAGCTTCAACAACCCTCCCCCCGCCCCCCGCCGGACCGCCCCGCCCCCGTCCGGGCCGTCCCCCGCCCGCCCCAGCCGTCCCAGGCCCCGGCCCCTGGCCAGCTGCTACACCTGCGCCCACTACCGCCCCGGCCAGGGCCGGGATGAGCGGGGCGTCCCCTTCTGGGGCGCGTGCGCCCACAGCGGCAGGCTGGTGTACCGCCTCATCGACCAGTGCGAAGCATGGCGGGTGATGCGCTGATGGGGCGGCGGAGGAAAGGGCAGGACGGAGCTGTGGTAGGCCCGTCCTGCGTGGGCTGCACCTATGTGGGGTATCTGTGCTCCCAGTCGGCCCACGCTGGGAGGCCGGATTTCTGCGACTACATCGGCAAGACAGGGCACAGCCGTCCCTGTCCGGCGGGATCGGGGTGCATTATGCGGCAGGGCAGTGGCCACAAACGCCGCCGGACGGCGGGATAGACAGACAGGAGGGGCCGGAATGAAGCGGGTCAAGACATATACCGACGCCGGGGTGGTGCGGGAGGTCAAGGTGTTCAACGTGGCCGACCGGGCGGACGTGAAAACCGTCCGGCCCCCCCGCCCCCGGTTCAGGGACGAGGCCGAGCGGGCCGCCCACCGGCTGGCCATCGCCCGGCGGCGGCACCAGGGCCGGGTGAACGCCAACTTCACCCCGGCCTCCCTGTACGGCACCCTCACCTGCGGCAGCGAATATGAGCTGCACACCTTTGCCGACGGGCGGCGGGTGATGGATAACTTTGTTCGGAGGATTCGCGGCCGTTACAAGGACGCGAAGATCATGATGTACATGGGCCGGGGCAAGACCACCCACCGCATCCACTTTCATATTCTGTGCGACGGCGTGCCGGAGGCGGAGCTGCGCAGGCTGTGGACCTTCGGGGAGGTGGTACGCATCGACCACCTGCGGGAGCACAATTATTATAATGGTATCGACCACGGCCCGGATTACACCGGGCTTGCCAATTACCTCTTTGACCACTGGACGCCGGAGCAGGGCGGCAGGCGGTGGAAGGGCACCCGGAATCTGGACAAGCCCAAGCCGGGCCGCCCCATGGAGGTGAAGCGGGAGTATTCCGAGACCCGCCCGCCACGGACGCCCAAGGGCTACATCTTGGTGGAGCGCCAAAAGACAAAATATGGATATTTTTACTTCAAGTTCGTGCGCAGGCCCGCCCCCCGGGGCGGGGCGCGGCGGCAGCCCTGACCGGGCGGGAAGCGGAAACGGCCCAGCCGGTTTTTATGGTCTTGTAGATGTGTAACGTTTTTGGACGAAGGGAGGAAGCGGCGATGGACCAGCAGGCAGGCAGAGCGAAAAACCCATACCCCTACCGGAGCATTCCCTGGGCCCTGATGGAGGAGGACTGGTCCGACCTGACGGTGAGCCAGATCGCGGAGGTGTTCGGGGAGGAGGTGGAACCCAGAGACATCCGCCGGTACATCGCCGCCATCGAGAAGCGGACGGGGTACGTGGTGCCCTTCCGGCGGAGCAGGGCTGGCCGGAAGCCGAAGGGGTAGCGGCACAATTTTCGGGGTGGCTTTATTTCTGGAAGAAAATGATTTACACTGGGGCTGTGGGAGGGTGTTCCAACCTCCCCGCCCCTTTCCGTCCTGCCCCCGTCCGGGGCCCGGCCGCTCCAGCCGCCGTTCCGGACGGGGGAAATATGCCGCCGCAGGAGGGCGCCGACGCAGGCGCCGCCGGTTCGGCTCCGGCCGGCGGCACAAGACAGGCGGGGAACCGCCGCGCCCAAATCCACAGGCGCATGGGAAGTTCTCAGGAACGCCCCCGACAGTTTTTTGACACGGCAACGCGCGCGCAGGGGCGCGTTCCAAACAGCGGGCAGAAAGGAGACCCGCGATGGGCAAACCGAAAAAATTTACCGCCCGGACGCTGGCCCGGGCGGTGGACGCCTATTTCGACAGCATCACCCGGGAGGTGGAGGTGACCGAGCGGGTGGACACCGGAAGGCGGGACGGGCAGGGCCACCGGATATTTGAGACAAAGCCCGTCGCCAACAAGCTGGGCCAGACGGTGCGGGTGACGGAATACCTGGTGCCGCCCTCCGTGCGGGAGCTCTGCTGTTCCCTGGGCATCACAAGGGCCACCTGGTCAAATTACGCCGATCCGGACAAACACCCGGAGCTGGCGGGCATTGTGGAGGAGGCCCGGGAACGCATGAGGGCCTGGAACGAGCGGGAGCTGGTCACCCGGCCCGGAAAGGACGTGCGGGGCATTATCTTCAACCTCCAGGCCAACTACGGCTGCGGCGTGAAAGCCGAACCCGCCCCCGCCGCTCAGGAGGACGATCCCATCACCAGGAGCCTGAAGGAGGCGGCCCATGCTCTCAGAAAAACAGATGGAGATCCTCCGCTGGCCCTACACGGGCAGGACCGCGCTGATCTGTGACGGGGCGGTGCGCTCCGGCAAGACCTCCATCATGTCCCTGTCCTTCCTGCTGTGGGCCATGGGGCGGTTTGACCGGGCCTGCTTCGGCCTGTGCGGCAAAACCGTGGGCAGCGCGGAGCGGAACATCATCCAGCCCTTGCAGGCCGTGGCCTACCTGTCCCAGAACGGCTTCGCGCTGGACTATACCCGCTCCGGCCATGTGCTCACCGTCTCCCGGGGGCGGCGGAGCAACCGCTTCTACGTGTTCGGGGGCCGGGACGAATCGTCCTATATGCTCATACAGGGCGTGACCCTGGCGGGGGTGCTGCTGGACGAGGTGGCCCTCATGCCCCGCTCCTTCGTGGAGCAGGCCCTGGCCCGGTGCAGCGCGGACGGCTCCAAGCTGTGGTTCAACTGCAACCCGGACGTGCCGGAGCACTGGTTCCGCCGGGAGTGGCTGCTGAAGCTGGAGCAGAAGGACGCCACCCACCTGCACTTCACCATGGAGGACAACCCCGGCCTGTCGGAGGAAACCAGGGCGCGGTACCGAAGCCTGTACGCCGGGGTGTTCAAGCGGCGGTACATCGACGGGGAGTGGACGGCGGGGGACGGGCTGATCTACGATATGTTCGACCCAGAGGCCAATACCTACGGCGACCGGGAACGTCCCCAGGGGCTGGCGTACCTTGCGGAACGCGCCATCGCCTGCGACTACGGCACCGCCAACCCCACGGTATTCCTGGACATATTCGACGACGGGGAGACGGTGTGGGTGGACAACGAGTACCGCTGGGACAGCCGGGACGCGGACTCCACCGGACTGCGCCAGAAAACCGACGCGGAATACGCCGGGGACCTGGCCCGGTTCATGGGGGCGGACGAGCAGTTCCACTGCCCCGTGGTGGCCGACCCGTCCGCCGCCAGCTTCATCGCGGAGCTGCGGCGGCGGGGAATGTACGTCATCCCCGGCGACAACGACGTGCTCAACGGCATCCGGCGCACCGCCCAGCTCTTTGCCCGCCGGGCGCTGCGGATTCACCGGCGGTGCCGGGGGCTGATCGGGGAGCTGCAATCCTACGTGTGGGACGCCAGGGCCGCCCAGGCCGCCGGAGTGGAGCGTCCGGTGAAGCAGCAGGACCACGGGCCGGACGCCCTGCGCTATTATGTGAACACCTGCCTGCCCAAGTGGCGGTACGGGGAGGAGTGACGCCATGAGCAAACGAAACCGGAACAACAGGCCCCAGGCCCAGCGGGCGGACGCCCCCGCCGTCCTCACCGCCGACGCCTTTTCCAATCCCCTGTTCCGGCTGGGGGCTGGCTCCCAGTCTCCGCTGGAGGCCACCCAGTACCCCTTAACCCGCATGACGGACAACTACGCCCTGCTCAACTCGCTGTACCGGGAAAACTGGGTGGTGCAAAACGTGGTGGGCATCATCCCGGACGACATGACCCGCCAGTGGTTCACCCTGGGCGGGCTGGGCCCGAAGGAGTGGGCCGCGCTGGAGCGGTGCCGCCGTCGCACCTCCCTGGGCAGCCGGATCAACGAGGGCCTGCGCTGGGGGCGGCTGTACGGCGGCGCGGCGGGCGTCCTTCTGCTCCGGGGGCAGGAGGGTCTGCTGGAGCGGCCCCTGGAGCTGGACAGCATCCTTCCGGGCACCTTCGCGGGGCTGTACATTGTGGACCGCTGGTGCGGGATCACGCCGGAGGCGGGGCTGGTGCAGGACATCGGCGACCCGGACTTCGGCCTGCCGGAGTTCTACCGGGTGGAGGGCGGGGACGGCGTGATCTCCGCCCGGATCCACCACTCCCGGGTGATCCGCTTCACGGGGCGGGAGCTGCCCTGGCTGGAGCGGGCGGCGGAGCTGTACTGGGGCGAGTCCGAGGTGGAGGCACTGTACCGGGACGTGGTGAAAAAGGACAACGTGGCCGAGAACATGGCCGCGCTCACCTTCCGGGCCAACGTGGACGTGATGGAGGTGGAGGGGCTGGACCAGCTCTTTTCCCTTGGCTCCGGCGCGGCCCAGCGGCGGTTTTGGAACACCATGCAGGCCCAAAGCGTGATGCAGTCCAACTTTGGGACGCGGCTGGTGAACAAGGGCGACCAGATCCGCAGCACCCAATACACCTTCACGGGGCTCCAGGAGGTGTACGAGAGTATGTGCATCGACCTGTCCGGCGCGTCCCGGATTCCCATGACCAAGCTGTTCGGCCGCTCCCCGGCGGGGATGAACGCCACCGGGGAGAGCGATATGCGCAATTACTACGACTATGTGGACACACTGCGGGAGGCCAAGCTGCGGCCCGTGCTGGAGCGTCTGCTCCCGGTGGTGTGTATGTCGGAGCTGGGCGGGGTGCCGGAGGGGCTGGAGATCAGCTTCCCGCCGCTGTGGACGCCCTCCGCCCGGGAGGTGGCGGAGATCGCGGAGAAGAAGGCAACCGCCATCCGGGATATCTTCCAGGCGGGGCTGATCCGGGCGGACACCGCCCAGAAGGAGCTGAAAAAGCTGGCGGAGGAAACGGGGCTGTTCGGCTCCATCACCGGGGAGGAGATCGCGGCCAACCGGGGGAAAACTTATCAAGACGTCACTGCTTTGGCCGACCCTCTGGCGGGGCTGGACTTCGGGGCGGACGGCCCGGACGAGCTCCAGCGGGTCACCGGGGACGGCCTGACGGTGGACTACAAGGGCCAGCCCCGGGCGAAAAACGGACAGTTCACCTATGGGAAGCTGGGGGGCGGCTCGACAAAGGGGAAAAAAGCTGGTAAAATGAAGTCGGCAAAGGCGAGGATGGGGCCAAAGGAGTTTGCGCGGGTAAGCAGCAGTTTTTTTACGGATCATCCAACATTGAAGCCTGGAACAGTAAAATATTACTCACATGGTACACACCGATACCGTGTAACGGTGAAAGACCCAGGTGAGTACGAGTTTTCCCAAAAAAAGAAGCTGAAATAAAAGGCGGGAGCGAAAATGGATGGGCACCAATCTAAATATCAGGAACTTCTGATACAGCGACTGAATAAGCATCAATCGGAATATCAAAAGCTTTTGATGGAACGGTATGGACAAGAACAAGACAGGCTCGCCCTATTGGCACTTTACGAAGATCCAGGAGAAGAAGGCTACGAGGACGAGATGCTGGAGTGGATGAAGGAGCACCCGGACGCTACCTTCGATGAGTTGATCCACTTCGACTTCAGCTTTTACGAGCCCCTCGAAATCGTGGACGACGACGAACTGGACGAGGAGGAACGCAACCCCGCCGTATACGAGGACTGACCCATGCCCGCCCTGAACCGCGTCATGGCCGGCAGGGAGCTGCGCCGGATGATCCAGCTCTACCTGAAGGCCGAAACCGGCATCATCAACGAAATCGGCCGTCTGCGCTCCCTGGGGCTGGTGGACTACCACGCGGAGGCGGCCCTGGCCCGGGTGCAGGCCATCCTGGGCAGGCTGGAGCGGGAGGGCTGGGAGTATGTGCCCAAGATGATTGAGCACAATTTCTACGTCCACCACCCGGAGGCCCGGAAGCCCTCCGCCCGGAGCGAGACGGCGGAGAAGCACGAGCGGGGCTATCTCAACGCCGAGGCCCTCACCGGGGAGCAGACGGACGTCGTGAACCGCCTTGTGATGAACCTGATGGGCCAACTGGCGGAGGCCCACGCCACCGCCTACGCCAGCCTGTCCGCCGCCCTCATCGGGCGGGTGGAGCCGGACATCTTCCGCCGGGTGGGGCTGGAGCAGACCGGGTTGGCCCAGGCCATGGGCCGGGGGCCGTTCCGGGCGACGCCGGACTTTGTGGAGGCCCTGCGCCGGGAGGGCGTCACCGCCTTCGTGGACAAGGCGGGGCGGCACTGGAGCCTGCACACCTACGCGTCCATGGTGCTGCGCACCACCAGCCGTCAGGCGGAGGTGCTGTCGGTGCTCACCCAAGACCCGGAGTGGGATCTGTTCAAGATCAGCAAGCACGGCACCACCTGCAAGCGGTGCGCGCCCTACGAGGGCCGGGTGTATTCCAAGAGCGGCACAAGCCCCGACTTCCCGCCGCTGTCGGCGGCGTTTGGGAAAGTGGATCCGAGCGGGCCGGACACGCTGGACAACTCCTGGCTGAACCTTCATCCAAACTGTCTCCATCAAATTTTGAGATGGTCGCCCATGGGCCGCTCCGAGGAGGAGATCCGGAAAATCAAGGATTTCTCCAGCTTTGAGAAAAATCCGCCCGCCGTTGACCCCCGGACGGAAAAGCAGATTGACGCGTACCGGAAGAAGGAGCAGGCCAGGGCGCGGCGGCTGGCGGACTACCGCCAGTGGGAGCGTTACCGGGCGGCACTGGGGGACGGCGTTCCCAAGTCGTTCGACACGTTTTTAAAGCACAAATATGCCGTTAAAGATCCTGAAACGGGCAAACACTTCGGGGATGAAACCTTCAGCGGATGGAAACAGGAATACCGACGCAGAAACTCAACCAATGCGTGGCCTGCCCCTTCCCTGACGGCTGAAGGGCAACGAGGCAAGGTGGAAGCAGTGCGGGCGATAATCCGGTCGGAGAAAACGCCAAAGCAGCTAAACATAGGGCACCAAAACAAGCATATCAAAAACTCCAGCCAATATGTTCCAGGAAAAAGCTATCTGTACGGTAGCCTGGAAACGGCACAGGATCTTGTATACCGCTTTCATGGCACGGGCGAGCCGATTTTTACCCGTAAAGGGGACTGGGCAAAAAAAGAAGTGGTTATCCAGGACGATGTGGTGGGTGTCAATATAGACATCCAAACAGGAGCTGAGAGCGAAACCCGACGATTTACCATCCACTACGGAAAAAATGGAACCCATGTCGTTCCAGCAAAGGAGAAAACGCAATGAACTACGCGGTATTTTACCGGGAGAACGCCGGGAAAGACGTCATAGCGACTATGACGGACGGGGAGGTTTTTTCCGGGGAGCTGTTTGCCTATATCTCCGCCCAGGACAACGATCCAGACCCGGAGAGCATTGTGGTGGGGAGAACGGAATTATTTACCTGCGAAATCGAAAGGCTTGAGGTGGTTCCATGACGGAGCAGACCATCCGCGCCATCCTGGACGCCCTGGCCCAGGGCCACCGCGTCCAACTGAAGAAGTTGAAGGACGGCACCATCAAGATCCAGATCGTATCCATGAAGGAAGTAAAGCCCAATATTGTGCCCGCCCCGAATTGACGGGGCGGAAGGACTAATTGAGGTCAGCCTGTAAGGGGATTCTTACGGGCCGGCCTCTTTTTTGTTTGGAGGTGAACGCGCCATGCTGGCCTACTACGGCACGGCCCTGTCCGACCACATCACGAAAAAGCCCAGCGGCGGGATCGTCTGCACCAGCGTGCCCATCGCCCGCACGGGGGAGCAGGAGTATCTGGCGGGGGAGCTGGGGCTGGACGGCGACCCCGAGCGGGTGATCCGGGTGTTCCGGGAGCCGGGGGAGGTATTCGCGCCGGAGGCCATGGCCTCCTTCGAGGGGGTTCCCGTCTGCGACAGCCACCCGCCGGAGAGCGTCACCGCCGTGAATTTCAGCCAGTACAGCCGGGGCCACGTCCAGAACGTCCGCCGGGAGGGGGACTATCTGACGGCGGATCTGCACATCGACGACGCCGCGCTGGCAGACCAGGTGCTGCACCGGGCCAAGCGGGAGGTGTCCTGCGGCTACCTGTGCACCTACGTCCCCAGCGGGGAGGGCTATGCCCAGCGGGAGATACGCGGCAACCATGTGGCCATTGTCCCACGGGGCAGGGCCGGGAGTTCCGTATCCATAAAAGACGCCGCCCAGAGGGCGGGGAAAGGCAGGAACACAATGTCTGAATTTTGGAAGTCTGTCCTGACCGCCTTTGGCATGGCGGCCAAGGACGCCAGTCCGGAGGAGCTGGACGCCATGGTGTCCACCACGGCCAGCGTGCTGGACGCCGCCCCGGAGGAGGGCAAGGGGGAGGCCCCGTCCCCCGGGAAGGACGAACCGGAGAAGGCCCCGCCCGCCAGGGAGGAACCCGCCGGGGACGCTCCAGCGGAGGACCCCGCCCGGACGGACGATCTGGGCCTGAAGCTGGACAAGGTGCTGGAGCTGCTGTCCGCCCTCCAGCGCGGCGGGCGGGAGGAGCCGCCCGCCAGGGACGAGAAAACGCTGGACGGCCTCATTGAGACGCTGTCCGGCGGCGGGGCGGAGGACAGCCTGCCCCCGGCTGCCGCGCTGCTCAAGCGGATGCGGCCCGCCGTGGCCAGTATTCAGGACGCGGCGGCCCGGGCCCGGGTGGTGGACGCGCTGGTGTCCGCCGTGGGCGGCGGCGATGTGCTGGGCCGGGTGGCCCAGTCCGCGGCGGACAGCGCGAGGAAGGCGGCGGACGCGGCCCGGGCGTCCACCTTTGATGAGCGGTGCCGGGAGTCGGAATTGAACTACGCCGCCCGCAATCCCCACAAGAAACAGGAGGGTTAATCATGGGACTTCATCCCCAGAATATCGGCCAGACGATGCCTCACGGCTTCGCGGGCAGCTACGCCCGCCAGCCCGATTCGGTCATCAGCACCCGCCCCGCCGGGGGCACGGAACAGATCCCCTTCGGCGCGCCGCTGAAGTATGACGCGGAGGGCAGGGCACTCCCCATGGGCGCGGGGGATACCGCCGCCAAGTTCGTGGGCGTGGCTGTCCGGGAGGTCAAAAGCGCGTTGAGCTATCTGGAGCAGGGCGCGGGGGCCTACGCCCCCGGCGAGGCCGTCCCCGTGTTCCAGCGGGGGGCGGTAAACGCGAAGTGCTGGAACGGCGCGCCCAAGCTGGGCGGCCCCGTGTTTGTGCGCGTCACCGCCAACTCCAGCATCCCCACTCCGGTGGGCGGCTTCGAGACCTCCACCGGCTCCGCCCCCAGCGGGACGGTGCAGCTCGCCGGCTGCCAGTGGGCGGGGCCCGCCGACGCGGACGGCGTGGCGGAGCTGCGCATCCTGACCATGCCCTGCGCCTAAAAAGGAGGAGAGCAAATGAACTATCAGAATATGGGCACCTTTGACGCCGGCGTGATCCAGCGTCCCGGCGGGGCCGTCCCCCAGGGCGGCATGACCATGGACGCGGCGGGCATCGCCTCCGGCCAGGCCTTCCTGGTCAGCGAGCTGGAGAAGCGGGACGCCCTGGTGCGCAAGCCCCTCACCAGCGTCACCTATCCCCGGGACATCGTGGTGAAGTCCGGCGGCGGCTGGGTGGACTTCGTATCCGCCCAGTCGGTGGGCTACGGCCTCGCCGGCGGCTCCGGGGCCGGACCCGTGCAGGCCGGGGGAGCCAACGGCCTGCCCATCGTCCAGGCCAACCTGGACAAGGGGGTATACAAGGCCCACGCCTTCGCCGCCGCCCTGCGGGTGATGTGGGTGGATATGCAGAAGGCGGGCTTCATCGGCCGCTCCCTGGACCAGCTCCTCCAGGACGGGATGCGCATGGCCTACGACAAGCACATGGACCAGAACGTCTATACCGGGCTGGAGGAGTACGGCACCCACGGCCTGGTGAACCACCCGGACGCGGCGGAGACCACCGTGGCCGGGAACGGGGCCGCCGCCCCCTCCACCAAATGGGCGGACAAGAGCAAGGAGCAGATCCTGGCGGACATCAATTCCGCCATCCTGTCGGTGTGGGAGGCGGCGGAGTACGACGAGGAGGCCATGCCCAACCACATCCTGCTCCCCTACGGGCAGTACGCCCACATCCTCAACACCATGGTCACCGACCTGGCGGGGGAGTCCATCCTGGACTACGTGCTGAAAAACAACGTGGCGGCCAAGAACGGCCGGACGCTGTACGTGGGGGCGGCCCGGTGGTGCAAGGGCGCGGGCACCGGGGGGACGGACCGCATGGTGGTATACGTCAACCACGAGCGGTTCCTCCAGGTGGAGGAGCTGGTCCCCCTGGCCCGGGTGATGTCCCAGCCCAACGCGGCGGAGTTCTGCTACGACACGGCCTACGCCGCCAATATCTCCGAGGTGGAGCTGTTCTATCCTCAGACCATGGGCTACTTCGACGGCATTTAAGGGGGGCGCGGCCATGTTTATCCTATCCAACCGCAACATTATCCTCCCCGGCCCCGATGGGGAGCGGTTCCATATGCCCCGGGGCTGGATGGGGACCCTCCCCGCCTGGGCGGAGAAGTCCGCCTATCTGGCGGCGCTGGCGGCGGACGGCAAGGTGATCCTCTCCCACAGCAGCGGGGACAAGGCCGTGGAGGAGGACGGCAGGCGGAAGCGGAACCGAAAGCCGGGGGACGAATCCGCCCCGGCTGATCCCGGCGAGCCCGGAACGGACGGCGCGGAATGACCGGGCCGCAGTTCCGCGGCGTCCGGGAGGCCGCCGCCAACCTGGGCCACGGGGCCAGCCCATATACAGAGGATCTGTTCCGGGAGGACTTCCCCCAGTTCTACACCCCGCCCGCCAATGACAGCCCCGGGGCCCCGCTGGTCCCCCCCGCCCTGCTGGAGGAGTTCCTCCGGCAGGCCCGCGCCGCCATCCAGCCGGACAAGTGGGGGGAGGGCTGGCGGTACGCCTGCGGGCTGTACGCCGCCCACCACGCCGCCCTGTACCTGCGCACCTACGCGGAGGGCTCCAGAACCCCGGCCCAGGCGGCGGCCACCGGCGCGTTGGTGGGGGTGGTGAAGTCCGCCAGCCTGGGGGACAGCTCGGTGAGCTACGACACCGATCCCCTCACCCGGGCCACGGCGGGCTGGGGCGATCTGAACGCCACCCAGTACGGCCAGCTGCTGGCCACCCGGGCGCGGCTGGCGGGTATGGGAGGGACTTACGTGCTATGAACTACGCCGACTGGTACACCGACCGGATGGACATACGCCGGGTGCGCCCCGTCCCGGAGGGGAGCCTGACCCGGCACGAGCGGGTCCTGGTGGCGGCGGACGTGCCCTGCCGGGTGTACCGCAGCGGCGTCCACGGTCCCCGGATGCAGGCCCCCGCCGCCCACAGCGAGGGGGAGGACAGGCTGGCCTGTGGCAACGCCGTGGATCTGCGGGCGGGGGACGAACTGCTCATCCGCCGGGGCGGCGGACTGGGACAGCCGGGGCCGCCGCTGCGGGCCTTCGCCGGGGAGCCGGTGCGGTTCCACGAGCCCTTCGGGGCGGTGCTGCCGGGGCTGGCCCACCAGGAGGCGGGGCTGCTCCAGCGGGAGTATCTGAAGGGAGGGGCAGAGGATGGCCCTGGGTGACGGCCTGCGGAAACGGCTGGCGGAGCTGGAGAAGCTGGCCCCGGAAATTCCAAAGCGTCTTGCCTCCATCGCGGAGGGCGCGACCCTCCGGGCGGTGGAGCTGGCGGCGGCCCTGACGCCCCCCAACACCTTCGCCCACGGGGAGCTGCGGGGCGTCAACATGATTTCCGGCGAGCTGGCCCAGCACTGGGCCACGGACAGCCAGACTGTGCCGGAGGTATCCGGGGAAAGCCTGACCACCGTGCTGGCTAACGATATGGAATATGCCAGCTATGTCAACGACGGCCACCGGGTAGACCGGCATTTCGTCCCCGGCCTCTACGTTGACGAGGAAACGGGCCTGCTGTCCCGGGATCTGGACGGGAAGGGCGGTCTGATGGTAGGCGTCAAGTCTGCCTACGTGGAGGGCCTGCACATCACGGACCAGGCCCTTGACAAGTACGGCGAGACAGTACAGGCGGAGCTGGAAAAGCTGACAAAGGAGCTGGGGCAATGAGATTCACCATGCAGGCCCTCACCCGCTCCCTGGCGGACTATCTGGCTCCCTCCCTGCCGGGGATGGCGTTCTACGACAACCCCAACCAGCAGGGCACCAGAACGCCCGCCCTGTTCCTCCAGCGCACCCGCGCCAGCATCAAAGGCAAAACCGGGGGCCGCTTCCTGCGGGAGCTGGGACTGGATCTGGTGTGCCTCATCGACTACAACCAGGTGGACATGGAACGCCAGTATACCCAGGTGGCCGACGTGCTGGACGCGCGGCTGGACGCCTTCCCCTACCGGGCCGGGGAGGACGGAGAAACCGCCCTCCTGCGAACCTATGGACGCGACTGGTACATCCGGGACGACGCCCTGCACTACAAATTCGACTTGAAGCTCTGGATGAGCCGCGGGGAGGACGAAGCCCTCATGCGCTCCATCCAGACCTACGCCGAGGAGGTAACGTAATGGCAGCTAAGACCGAACGGCCCAAGGCGGCCCCTGTCCGGTATCCCACCGCCCGGCTGTTGGACAGCAGGGCCCTGTCGGGCTATCAGCGGGATTTCGCCGCCGCCCTGCTCCCCGGGCCGGAGTACACCCTCCAGGAGGCCAAGGCCATCCTGGACAAATTCTTCCAAGGAGGTGGCCGCTGATGGCAGGCGGAACCTGGGACGCGCAGAATAAGGCGCGCCCCGGCATTTATTTCAGATTCAGGAGCGCGGGAGCCGCCCCGGTGTCCCAGGGCAGCCGGGGCACGGCGGCCATCGCCAAGGCCCTGTCCTGGGGCCCGGTGGGGGAGGTTGTGTCCCTCGCCGCCGGGGAGGACCCCGCCCCCGCGGTGGGCTATGCCCTGACGGAACCCAAGGCCCTGTTCCTGCGGGAGCTGTTCAAGGGCACCAACGTCACCGGCGGGCCCACCAAGGTACTGCTCTACCGCCTCCCGGCGGAGGGCGCGGCCCCCGCGTCCGCCTCCCTCGCCGGGGAGGACGGGGAAACGGCCCTCACCGTCACCGCCCGCTATCCCGGCGTCCGGGGCAACGACATCGCGGTGCGCATCGACGCCGGGGTGGACGAGCCGGAGGTCTTTACCGTCACCACCCTGGTGGACGGCAGGGCGGTGGACGTACAGCAGGCGGGAGCAGCGGACGCCCTGGCGGACAACGGCTGGGTGAGATTTTCCGGCCCGGGGCAGCTGGCCGCGTCGGCGGGGGTGTCCCTCGCCGGGGGCGCGGACGGTACGGCGTCCAACGCCGCCTACGCGGAAGCCATCACCGCCCTGGAACCCTATTCCTTCGACATCCTGGCCTACGACGGCACGGACAGCACCGTGCGGCAGGCCATGGCCGCCTTCGTGAAGCGGCTGGCGGAGCAGGAGGGGCGGCACAGCCAGCTGGTGGCCTCCGGGGCCGCCGGGATGGACAGCCGGTTCGTCATCGACGTCAACGGCGGCGTGGTGCTGGAGGACGGCACGGAGCTGGCCCCCAATGAGACGGTGTGGTGGCTGGCGGGGGCCCAGGCCGGGGCGCAGTATTACCAGTCCCTCACCTGCGCCGCCTACCCCGGCGCGGCGGACGTGGCGGAGCGGAAGTCCAACAGCCAGATCGAGGAGGGCATACGGGCCGGGAGCATCGTCCTCAGCCGGGAGTTCGGGCAGGTGCGGGTGGAGACGGACATCAACACCCTGACCACCTTCACCCCGGAGCTGGGCAAGGTGTTCCGCAAGAACACCACCATGCGGGTATGCTCCGCGCTGGCCAACGACCTGTACCGGGAGTTTTCGCTGAACTATCTGGGCAGGGTGAAAAACAATGGGGAGGGCCGGGGGCTGTTCAAGGGGGCCGTCCTGGGCTATCTCAAGGCCATGTACGACAAGGGAGCCCTGCGCCTGCGCCCCACCGGGGACGACGTGGCGGTGGAGCCGGGGGACGAGCCGGACAGCATTGTGATCGCCGTGGCCCTCGCCATCGGGGACGCCGTGGAAAAGGTGTACCTGACGGTGACGGTCAATTAAAGAAGGGGGAGTGTAAATGAGTTTTCTGCTGGAACGGGACACGCTGAACGGCGCGGCGGGCAAGGCGGTGATCACAAGGGACGGCCAGGTGCAGGAGCTGTTCGGGGCCAAGAACGTGAAAACCCAGGCGGAGACGGCGGTGTCCGACATGAAGGTGATCGGCACCAAGAAGGCCCAGCAAAAGCCCGGGGCGGTGAAGCTCACGGGCACCATGACGGTCTACTACGGCACGCCGCTGTTCCTGGACATGGTGGCCCAGTACATCCGCACCGGGGTGATGCCCTACTTCAACCTTCAGGTCACCAACGACGACCCCACCACCACGGTGGGCACCCAGACCGTGGCCTACTACAACTGCAAGCTGACCGGGACGATCCCCCTGTCCGTGCTGGACGCGGACGCGGATATGCTCACCATGGACGTGGGCTTCACCTATGAGGATTTCGAGCCGCTGTCCAGCTTCCACGCCCCCGCCGGAACGGGGAACTGAGAAAGGAGTCAACGCCCATGAGCAATCTCAACGCCTTTTTGAACCCCGCCAGCCCCCTGGAACGCCAGGAGGTGGTGGTATCCAAGCGGTTTCGGCAGGAGGACGGCTCCCCCGCCCCCTTCGTCATCCGCCCCCTGTCCCAGGGGGAGAACGACCAGCTGATCCGCAAATCCACCCGGCGGGTGAAGGTGAACGGACAGCTGGTGGAGCAGCTGGACCAGACGGAGTACGGCCGCCGGGTGGTGGTGGCCGCCACGGTGGAGCCGGACTTCTCCAGCCCGGAGCTGTGCAGGGCCTGCGGCACGCTGGACCCCCTGGAGGTGCCGGGGAAGCTGCTGCTGGTGGGGGAGTACGGCAGGCTGTCCCGGGCCATCCTGGCCCTGTCCGGCCTGGAGGACGACCCGGAGGAGCAGGCAAAAAACTGATTCGCCGGGGGGACCCGGACACGCTGCTGGCCTACTACATGATGGTAAACCACGGCTGGCGGCCCCAGAAGGTGGCCGGGCTTCCCACCCGGGAGAAGCTCCTGCTGGCACTGTTCGCGCTGAAGGAGATCAAATCGAGGCCGAAGCAGAGGGGAGGCGGGTAAATGGCGGCAATTCGTGAGGAGCTCACGCTGGCGGACCGGTTTTCCGCCACCTTCACCCGTTACCTGGGGATGCTCCGGCAGTCCACCGGGGCCAGCGCGGCGGCCTCCGCCGGACAGCGGCAGTTCAGTGCTGCGTCCGGCGGCACGGGGGACGCCCTGGTGCGGATGGCGGGGGCCGCGCTGGACGCCGCCTCCGCGATAGAGGACGTGGACGGCAGCACCGTCCAGGCGGCCTCCTCCTGCGAGCGGGCCGCCCGCTCCCAGGAGCGGATGAACCGGGGCATGACCCAGGGGAGCGGCGCGGCCTCCGGCCTGGAGCGGCGGCTGGTGGCCCTGGCCAGGGCCTATCTGGGTCTGCGCACCGCCCAGGCCTTCGTGGGGCTGACGGACACCTTCACCCAGACCACCGCCCGGCTGGAGCGGATGAACGACGGCCTCCAGACCACGGCGGAGCTTCAGGACATGGTGTACCAGGCCGCCCAGCGTTCCCGGGGGGCCTACCAGGAGACGGCGGACATGGTGGCCAAGCTGGGCACCATGGCGGGGGACGCCTTCGGCAGCAACGCCGAGCTGGTGGCCTTCGCGGAGCAGATCAACAAGCAGTTCGCCCTGGCGGGCACCAGCTCCCAGGGTATCCAGGCCGCCATGCTCCAGCTCACCCAGGCCATGTCCTCCGGCGTGCTGCGGGGGGAGGAGCTGAACTCCGTGCTGGAGCAGGCCCCCACCATTGCCCAGGCCATCGCCAAGTACATGGGCGTGTCGGTGGGCGGGATGCGGGAGCTGGCCTCCGAGGGGAAGATCACCGCGTCGGTGGTGAAGAACGCCCTGTTCGCCGCGGCGGAGGAAACCAACGCCGCCTTTGAGGACATTCCCCTCACCTTCGGGCAGGCGTGGACCATGGCGGGCAACGCCGCGGTGAAGGCCATGGAGCCCGCCATGGAAAAGCTCACCGGCCTGCTGAACAGCGAGCTGGGGCAGAAGGCGGTCAACGGGCTTATCGCCGGGTTCGAGCTGCTGGGCAGCGTTGCGGCAGGGGCGGTGGACCTGCTGGCGGCGGGGGCCAGGTGGGCGGCGGACAACTGGGGCTTTGTGTCCACGGTGCTGCAATTCGCAGGGGGCGCGCTGATAGCCCTGGCGGCCCTGTCGGCGGCCTCCGCCATGGTTCACGCCGCCGCCTGGGCGGCGGCAAACTGGCCCCTGCTGCTGTTCATTGCCATCATTGGCGCGGCGGTCATGGCCATGTACGCCATGGGCATGAGCAGCGAGGAGGTGTTCGCCACCATCGGGGCGGGCCTGGGCTGGCTATACGCCTTTGGCTATAACCTGGTGGCGGCGGCGTGGAACCTCATCGCCACCTTTGCCGAGTTTTTCGCCAACGTGTTCGACAACCCCATCGGAGCCATCGCCAACCTGTTCCTGGGCCTGTTCAACTTCATCATGGACGTTGTGGGCGCGGCGGCCGGGGCCATCGACGCCCTGCTGGGCTCCAACCTCTCCGGGGCGGTGCGGGGCTTCCAGAACCGGGTAAACGATTTTGTCCACGACAGCTTTGGCGAGAACGACGTCAAGGTGGAGCGCATGGAGCAGATCAGCTATGAGGACACCATGAACCAGTGGGCCAACGCCGGGGCGGGCCTGGGCAGGATGGTGGACAATTTCAGCGTGGACGACCTGCTGGGCGGCTTCTCCGGGGGGAACGCCGGCTTCTCGTCCATGCTGGACGCCTCCGGCGTGCCCGCCGCGCTGGAGGGCATCAAGGGGGACACGGGGGCCATCCGCCGCAGCGTGTCCCTGTCGGAGGAGGACATGAGGCTGCTGGTGGACATGGCCGAGCGGCAGTACGTCAGCAACGTCTACCTCACCGCCCAGACGCCGGTGATCACCATCAACGGCCAGAACACCGGGGACACCCAGGAGGATCTGCGCTGGCTGGAGGACGCCCTCCAGCGGATTCTCGCGGAGCAGGCCGCCAGCCACACGGACTTGAGCTACCAGTAGGGAGGGATTCCCCGCCATGGAAAACAAATACGGCCTGTACCTCTCCCGGGAGGGAACCGCCCTGCGCTTCCCGGTGAACCCGGAGAGCTACCAGATCAGCAAGGACAGCGACAACGCCGAGTACAACGTGCTGGGGGTGGGGCCCATCATGGTGCCCCGCGCCCCCAAGCTGCAAAAGGCGGCCTGGTCGGGGCTGCTGCCGGGGCGGGCGGACTTCGGGGCGGTGGTCACCGCCGGCGGCTTCCGTCCCCCGGAGTTCTATATCGGCTTCGTCCAGAAGGCCATGGACGAGCGAGCCAGGGTGCGCTTTGTGGCCAACCGCTGCATGGAGGACGGCACTCCCATCTTCGACACCAACATGGAGGCCCTGGTCACCTCCTTCCACGTGGAGGAGCGGGGCGGCGAGACGGGGGACTTCTACTACGAGCTGGAGCTGACGGAATACCGGGACTACTCCGCCCGGACGGTGACCCTCCGCCAGAGCGCGCCGGACAAGCCCGCCCAGGCCTCGGCCCAGCCCAACCGGGCCGTCCCCGCCGGACAGCTCACCGTGGGGCAGGATGTGACGGTGAACGGGAACTATTATTATTCCAGCTGGGGCGCGGAGCCCCACGGCGCCTTTTCCGGCTTCCGGGGGAAGATCTCCCGCATCATCACCACCGATCCTAAGCGGGCCTTTCCCTACCACATCACCACCCCCTCCGGCGGTGCCCGGGGCTGGGTGAAGAAAAGCCAGATCCAGGGGGCGGGCCCATGACCTGCGAGCTGATTGTGCTGGAAAAGCGAACGGGAAAAAGCTGGGACATCGCCCCCCAGACGCAGAAGGTGACCTATACCACCAACCGCACCGGATCGCCGGGTACGCTGAAGTTCACGGTGAACGCCGCCGGGATCTCCTTTGTGGAGGGGGACGCCGTCCGCTTTTCCGTGGATGGGCAGGTGATCTTCCTGGGCTGGGTGTTTACCAAGTCCCGGGACCGGTACGCCGTCATCGACGTGACCTGCTACGATCAGCTGCGATACCTCAAGGCCAACGCCAGCTACTGCTTCGTGGGCCGCACCGCCGGACAGATCATCCGGGAGATCGCCCAGGACTTTCAGCTCACCGCGGGGCGGCTGGACGACACGGGCTATCCCGTCCCCACCCTGGTGAAGGAGGACAAGAGCTGCCTGGACATCATCTCCGCCGCCCTCCAGAGCACACTGCTGGCCACGGGGAGGCTGTACACCTTCTTTGACGACGCAGGGGCCCTCTCCCTCCGGGAGGCGGGGGCCATGGTGGCCCAGGGCGTAGTGGGGAATGGCTCCCTGCTGCTGGACTACACCTACAAGACGGACATCGACGAGCACACCTGCAACTCCGTCAAGCTGGTGCGGCCCAACGAGGCCACCGGACGGGGGGACGTGTTCCAGGCGGTGGACAGCGGCAATATTGCCCGCTGGGGCCTGCTCCAGCTCTACCAGACGGTGGACGAGGCGTTGAACACCGCCCAGGCCGCCGCCAAAGTCAAGTCCATGCTGTCCTACTACAACCGCCGCTGGCGGACGCTGAAGGTGTCCGCCCTGGGGCTGGACGGAGTGCGGGCGGGGCAGATGCTGATGATGGACGTGCCCAACCTGGGGGATATCCACCTGTTCGGCCCGGTGCTGCTGGAGAAGGTGACCCATACCTATGAACATGACACCCACACCATGGACTTCGAGGTGCGGGAGCTGGGGGTGTAGCCGTTGGATCTGATTGATACCCTGCACGGGATTGTGGAGGGCTCTATGGGGGCCTACGGCCTGTCCGACCTGGTACTGGGGACGGTGACAAGCGTAAAGCCGCTGGAGGTCACCCTCCGGGAGTCCATGGCCCCGCTGCCCCAGGAGGTGCTGTGGCGCACCGCCGCCGTGGTGGAAAAAAAGATCCCCGTGCTGGAGCATGAACATATCACGGCGGGTTTCCGGCACGGGCACACGGTGTCCGGCCTGGGCCACAGCCACGGGGTGTCGGGCTTGAGCCACACCCACACGGCGGCGGAGGGCCCCACCGGCAGCGCCCTGGGCGGTTCCTTCCAGGCCGGGGAAGGGCTGGAGGGGACATACCCCACGGCGGAGGCCCTGCTGCCCGACGCCTATACCTCCGATGAGCGGCTGGGGCATATCGTCTGCTATGAGGACGGGAAGCCCCTGCCGGTGGAGGACGGGTACATCGTTCTGAACCGGGGGCTGGCGGCGGGGGACAAGGTGCTGCTGCTCCGGGTGATGCGGGGTCAGCAGTTTGTCATCCTGTCCCGGATTTTTGAGAGGGGGACGCCCAATGGCGACGCTGCCGCAGTCTGACATTGACCTGAGCCGGGGCGTGGTGTTCCAGGACCAGCCCTCCCTCACCTGGATCGCCGACCCGGTGACCCGCCGCCTGCGGGGCCGGGGGGACGGCTACGAGGCCGTGCGGCAGGCGGTGGAGATCACCGTCAGCGTGGAGCGGTTCCGCTGGCAGATCTACTCCCCCAATTTCGGCGTCGAGCTGGACGGCCTGCTGGGCGCGGACCCGGGCTTCGCGGCCTCCGAGCTGCGGCGCAGGCTGGAGGACGCCTTTGTGCCGGACAGCCGGATTCTGGGGATTTCGGCGTTTTCCTATGACTTTCGGGAGGGGACGCTCACCGCCGCCGTCACGGTGGACACCGTGTTCGGCCCGGTAAACGCCAATGTGGAGGTGAGTCAGTCATGCTGGATCTGACCGGGAAAACCTACCGCGCCCTGCTGGCGGCCATGCTGGCCCGGGTGCCCGATTCCCTGGACAAGCGGGAGGGCTCCATGATCCAGACCGCCCTGGGGGCGGGGGGCTACGCCCTGGAGGACTTCTATCTGGAGCTGGACAAGGTGCAGCGGGGCGGGGCCATCCAGACCGCCGTGGGGGAGGATCTGGACCACCTGGCGGTGCTGGCCAATGTGGAGCGCTACCCCGCCTCCCCGGCGGTGCGGCTGGGGGTGTTCAGCCTGGACGAGATCCCCGCCGGGGCCCGGTTCTCCACCATCGACGGCGGGGACAGCGTCAACTTTACCGCCGCCGGGCGGGTGGGGCCGGGGCAGTACCGGATGGTCTGCGAGACGCCGGGGGAGATCGGCAACCGCTACACCGGGCCTATCCTCCCCATCACGGTGATCCCCGGGCTGGACAGTGCCGAAATCGCGGACATCCTGGTGCCCGGGGACGACGCCGAGGAGGATGAAGAACTGCGCCAGCGGGCCATCTCCGCCCTGCGGGAGCGGCCCTTCGGCGGCAACGTGGCCGACTACAAGCGGGTGGTGCGGGCCATGGACGGCGTGGGCGACCTCCAGATCTACCCCACCTGGAAGGGCGGGGGTACGGTGAAGCTGTCCATCATGGGGGCGGACTGGATGCCCGCGTCTCCGGAGCTGGTGGAGGCGGTGCAGGCGGCGGTGGATCCGCCGCCCAACCAGGGGCTGGGTTACGGCACCGCCCCCATCGGAGCCATGGTGACGGTCGCCGCCCCGGAGACGGTGGCGGTGGACGTGTCCGCCCGTCTCACCCTGCGGGCGGGGTACGCCGTGGAGCAGATGCAGCCGCTGGTGGAGGCCGCCGTGGGGGACTACCTGCTGTCCATCCGAAAGACGTGGGCGGAGCCGGACGCGGACAGGCTGACCAGCTATTCCTGCTGGGTGTACCTGGCCCGGGTGGTGTCGGCCATTTTGTCCGTCCCCGGTGTGGTGAACGCCGTGGCGGTGACGCTGAACGGAGACGCGGCGGATCTCCAGCTCATTGAGACAGGGGAGCTTCAGCAGGCCCCCGTCCTGGGGGAGGTGGCCCTTCGTGCCGGAGACTGATCTGTGCCAATACTGGCCCCCCTGGTTCCGGGAGATTCTGGACTTCCAGGCCCTGTGCCGGACGGAGGGGGAGGAGCTGCGGGTGCTGGCCGCCTTTATGGACCGCATCCACCGTAACCTCTTTGTGCAGACCATGGACGAGGGCACCGCCGCGGCGTGGGAGGCCATCTTCCGCATTGTCCCCAACCCGGTGACGGAGACGCTGGCCTTCCGCCGGGACCGGATTCTCAACCGGCTGTCCATGCGGCCGCCCTTCACCCTGCCCTTCCTGTACCAGCGGCTGGACGCGCTGTTCGGGCCGGGGAACTGGGAGGTGGAGGTGGACTATCCCAACTATACCCTGTACATCGAGGCGGCGGTGGAGGATCAGCAGTATTTTTCCGAGATGTCCGTCACCATGGAGCTGATCAAGCCCTGCCATATCGTCTACATCAGCCGTCCCCGGGTGGCGGCGGCCTTCCGGCTGTCGGAAACCATCAGCCGGACTGTGGGCGAGTACAACTACATTCTGGGCGGCTGGGCCCTGGGCCGGCTGCCGTTCTTCAGCGGGAGAGAGGAGGAGGTCGTCAAGATGGCGGCACAGCCCAGTATACAGCAGGCGTTTCTGGATCAGGCCGCGGGCTTTGTGGCGGATGATATCAGGTCGGTGCGGGTCAATGGGGAGATTGTCATCACCGCCCTTTCCAAGTCCACCGTGGGCAATGTGGCCAGCGTGGGCTACCGGGTGCTCCGGGAGCAGACGCAGGAGGTAACCCTGATCGAGCTGCTGGATCGAGCGGGGACGGCGCTGACCACCAGCGCGGTTCAGGTTCCGATTGTGGAGGAGGCGGTTGCCTTCCGCCATGCATTTATTGTGAAGGAGGGAGATTGATATGGCAGACAGGCCGCTGCCCACTCCGCTGCCCGCGGATCTGCCGGAGGACTGGACGTCCGGACAGATTGTGGCCCCGGACGGGGCCGATGTGGGGCTGTCGGAGCAGCATGGGTATAATTACCTCATGGGACAGGTAAACGCCGCCCAGAGAGCCTTGAACACCATCAACGAGGGCTTTGACGGCATCTCCGGCAAGCGCACCTGCCGCTTTGTTATTGGCACATCCACCGCCGGGTGGACGCAGGCGGACTGTGATTATTTGTGTGATGGGACCGATGACCAGGTAGAATTGATCGCGGCACTCAATGCGCTTATTGAACTTGGCGGCGGAGAAATTGCGATGTTAGACGGGGAATACAATCTGGCAAGCTCGGATTTTCTTATCAAAGAGGACGTTAAGGATATCTCTATTGCCGGAAGTCCTGGTTCCACGATTTTGAAGCTGGCCGGATCTTTTTCCATGCGCGATTATAAAAGTAGCTGTATCATACGTTTTTATGGGCTTACATTTATATCAGCAGATTCATTGCCGATTCTGAGCGCACTTGGTGTTTGTTTCGACATTCAAAGCTGTGTATTTATGAATGTCAGGGTTATGTATAGTTCCATCTCCTCCTATAGCACCAGTTTCAGATTTCAAAATAATCAGGTGGAGCTTGATCTCGATCCCGTCGACTCAATCACTTCCTCCGTGGACTTAGTACAGGTAACTGACTATAGTGCGCAGAGTACCGATTGCATCTGTATTTCTGGAAACTTTTTCAAAGTTGATGTGCCGTCTCCTTATCCGTCTCTCATCAATGAAATTATCTATACAGATGTCGTATATAACGCTGTAATCATTGAGAATAACGTGGTGATGTGTACAGACCATACTTGGAGTATTATCTGCCGCGGGGAAATGGTGCTGGCAAATAATGAAATCAGCGGAGTAGATCTTATGCTTGGAGCCGCAGGAACGGTATCAGGTAACAAAATTGAGAATGGCAACATTATTGCAGAACGTTTCGTTACAGTGGATAGATCGGCAGCACCGTTGCTCTCCATAGTTGGAAACCAGATAACAAATGCCCCGGTTCGTTCCGCTGGCCCTGTTATGATTACTGGAAACTCATTCCTGAACGGCACTGAGAAACCAGCAATCACTGTGGACAAATATGCACCCAATGCCAAGCCAGATCTGAGTCCTGCCATAGTTGGCAACTTTATCGCAGGTGGCCAAATTGGCATCCATCTGCTCGATGGGGCGCACACCACAGCCGATCCGGATGTATCTCATGCCATCATCAGTAGCAACCGGATCCACGGCTGTGAAACGCCGATTCAGATCGATGCCAGCTGGAGCAGCTGTATGATAACAGACAACCTGTTTGAAGGCAGCATCGTCAACAATGGCACAGGCAACATTATCCGCCTGAACAGCGATGATCCCGGCGGAGGCGGCAGCACCTCCGGCGTGACCAGCTTCAAGGGGCGCACCGGCATCGTGACGCCCCAGGCCGGGGACTACACGGCGGCGATGGTGGGCGCGCGGCCTGACACGTGGATGCCCACCGCCGCTGATGTGGGCGCGGTGACAGCAGAGCAGTTGAATGCCGCAATCCGGGCGGCGGTGCTGGACAGCTGGGAGGGGAGCTACTGATGAGCACGCAGGAGGTGAAGCTGAAGGCCATCGCGGACGCTATCCGGGAGAAGGATGGAACCGCCGAGCCCATTCCCGCCGCTGACTTTCCTGACCGCATACGGGCCATCTCCACGGCCCCGGAGGGCCTGCATACGATTACCGTGGAGGCAAGCGACCCGGACGGCGGGACGGTATCCGGCGGCGGGGTGGCCTCTGGCGGAATGGTGCTGACTGTAGAAGCGGTAACGGCAAACGGCTACAATTTCAGCGGCTGGCAGGAGGGCGGCGCGACCGTTTCCACTGCCAATCCGTACACCTTCGCCGTGACGGCAGGCAGGGTGCTTACAGCGGTATTTGAGGAAAAACCGGCATATACGCTGGGGAAAGACTGGTGGGAGGCGGAATATCCGGCCGCATCCTACGGTTTCTACTGCGTGGCCTATGGCAACGGGAAGTTTGTTGCATTGAGCCACGATAAAGCCTATTACAGCACAGACGGGGTTAGCTGGTCTACATCCTCCCTTCCGGCTTCTACCAGTTGGGGTACATTGACATTCGGAAATGGGACATTTGTAGCAGTCGGTGGTAACGGCATATCTAACAACTATGTGATATATAGCGCAGATGGGGTAACTTGGACAAAAACAACCGTTCCGTTCAACTATTACTGGCAGGACATTGCGTTTGGCAACGGAAGGTTCGTTGCGGTTGGGTACTATAATACCTCTCCAAATAATGCAGACAACAAGAAGGCTGCTACGAGTGTAGATGGAAGCTATTGGTCGCAGATAGCCTTGAGAGACCCATCCCGCTGGAACGGGATAGCCTATGGCAACAGCAAATTTGTCATGGTCGGTATGTATGGACGTGTGCTCTACAGCACAACCGGGTTAAGCAGCTCTTGGACAAGTGCCAATTTGCCGACAATCGACGACTGGAACGATGTGACTTACGGAGACGGAAAGTTTGTTGCGGTATCGCCCATGATGACAAATAATGTCGCCTACAGCCCGGACGGAATAAACTGGACGGCAGTAACGGTTTCAGACATTGTTGGGCTGAAAGGCATCGCATTTGGTGATGGGGTGTATGTTGCGGTTCCAGCCAGCAACTCCAATCCTCAAAGGGCAGCTTACAGCTCAGACGGAGAAAGCTGGACGGAGACAGCACTGCCTCTTTCCGACAAATGGATGAACGTAGCTTATGGGGACGGAAAGTTTGTCGCTGTGTCCAGAGGCGGAAAAATCATTTACAGCAGCACTCAAGGCCCCGCCGTCTGAAAGGAGTGACCCTATGTTCGACCCGCCCTGACTGACCGAACATCAAAAGCCGCCCCTTCCGGGGCGGCGGCAATCCACCGTATTTGACAAAGCGCAGTGCGCAATGGTATACTGGCCATTAGAAGGGCACTGTTACATAAAGGCGGTTAGCTCACCGTTTGAACCCCTGCGCAAATCCCAACGGGGGGAGGTGATGCTGATGGGAAGTGGACGCTGGACGCAAGTCCTGCGGTACATTGTGTGGGCCATTGTCGCGTTTGCGCTGATGGCTGCCACAGCCCAGAAAGCGTGTTGACCGCCCGGATAGCCCCCGAGCGGTCAACGTCGTTAAGTTGATTGTGATGGGCTGACCGCCGTAGCAGTGCCCTTCTGTTGTCATTATACCACACGCCCCCGTTTTGTCAATGATAAAACGGGGGCTGCTTTTACGCCCCCCACAAAAGAAAGGAGCTCAACATGGACAAAACAATCCACAGCATGAAGGCGGCGGTGGCCGCCGCCATCGGCCTGCTCACCGGTTTATGGGGCTGGCTGGGCTGGCTGGTGGTGGGCTGGGTGGCCTGCATGGTGCTGGACTACCTCACCGGGTCGCTGGCGGCGGCCAGGGCCGGGGCGTGGTCCAGCGGCAAGGCCCGGGACGGCATCTGGCACAAGTGCGGGATGCTGGTGGTGGTGCTGGTGGCGGCGGGGACGGACCTGCTGCTGGCGGCGGTGCTGGACAACCTGCCCCTGGCGGCGTTTCCGGTGGAGTACGCCGGGCTGGTGTGCCCGGTGGTGCTGGTGTGGTACATCGTGACGGAGCTGGGCAGCATGGTGGAAAACGCCGCCGCCATGGGCGCGCCGGTGCCCAAGTGGCTGGCCAAGCTGCTGGCCCTGGGCCGGGACGCGGTGGACAGCGCGGGGGACAAGCTCAGCGGGGAGGACGGTGACGGCGTATGACGGCGCAGGAGCGGGTGATCGCCATTGCCCAGGCCCAGGTGGGCTACTTCGGCAAGAAAACCAATGCCCAGCTGGACGACCCCACGGCAAACAAGGGCGGGAAGTTCAACAAATTTGCCCGTGACCTGGACGCCCTGGGGAACTTCTACAACGGGCGGAAAAACGGCTACGACTGGTGCGACGTGTTCGTGGACTGGTGCTTCGTCACCACCTTCGGGCGGACGCTGGGGCAGAAGCTGCTGTGCCAGCCCGACCGCTCCTGCGGGGCAGGGACGGGGTATTCGCTGGGGTACTATAAGGCCAAGGGGCGGCTGTTCTCCGCGCCGGAGCCGGGCGACCAGATCTTTTTCGGGGACGCGAAAAGCACGTGGCACACCGGGCTGGTGGTGAAGGTGTCCGGCGGGTATGTGCATACCGTGGAGGGGAACGCGGGAAGCCCGTCCGCGGTGCGGGCGTGCAAGTACAATCTGGGGAGCAAGACCATCAAGGGGTACGGGAGGCCGGACTGGGGGCTGGCGGCGGAGAAGCCCGTGGCCCCGGAGAAGCCCTCCGGGGCGGATATCAAAAAGGAGGATGCCGACATGAAGTATTACGAGAAGCTGAAGGACGTGCCGGACAGCTACAGGCCCACTATCAGAAAGCTGATGGAGCGGGGGGCGTTGACCGGGCGCAGCGACCCGGACCCGGACAGCCTGGAGGACAATGTCCTCAATGTGTCCGAGGAGTACTGCCGGGTGATGGCCACGCTGGATCGGATGGGCGTGCTGGGGTGAGCAAATCCCCAGGCGGCTGGGGGTTTGCAGAGGGGAGAACGCCGGACCGGCATTCTCCCCTCCGGCGCGATCCGGTACACAGTGCCGGTCAATGCTCCGCCAGTGAAGAACAGGCGTATTCCTCAAGAAAACAGTCCAGCCCCGCCTGATTCGGCAAAAAAATGGAAAAACAGTTGACAGCTCTGTCTAAACCTGCTATGATTGAACAGTCATTTCCCCCAAGATGTTACAAAAGTGTTACAGAACAGCACGACCGGAGGGGGAAATCAGGCGATAACAGGAGTCCTTTTTCCGTCAATGCGGACAAGCCTTTCGCATAGGATAAAGGGACGCTTGTTTTCGTTCTTGTAAAGGAGGTGGGCACAAATGTGCAAAGTGGCGGACGCGGCCATGGCCATGGTCAACCGCTCCATTGAGCTGGCCTGGGAAACCAGGAACGAATCCTACTACATGGATTTCGTCAAGCTCCACAAGCTGCTGTATATGGCACAGTGCTCCATGCTGGCCCAGTACGGCCAGCCCATGTTTGATGAAAAAATCACGGCGCACCAGTGCGGGCCCTATGTGGAGGGACTCCACTTCGTCCCGCGTCTCAAGGGCTTCGGCAGAATCGAGGTCCCCTTCTCTAAAACAGAGTTTGTCCGCCCCTCCTACCGGCGGATGAAGGTCATCGAGCAGGTGCTGGAGGCCTGCGGCCGGGAGAGCACCGAGGATCTGATCCAGAGCACAAAGGAGACCCCCGCCTATTGTACGGCGGCGGAGGAGATCGAGGGCGACTACAGGCCGGAGATTTCGCCGGAGCTCATGCTCCAGAACACAACCTACAGCGTTACCTGAGCAATACTCCGCAGCCCCCGGTTGCGGAGTATTTTATAGCAGTTTTTCTGCCGGATTTTGCAGGTTCAAGGTTTGCCCCGCAGAAAGAGGACGGAAGGATGTGAACGCCATGGAGCACGAAAACGGGTGGAGCGCACTGCTGAAGGACCCCGTCTTTGACCATATGGAGGGCGGCGTGGAGCGTGACGACGCCCGAAGGCTGCTGGCTGTGATTGGGGAAGAATTTTACCAGAAAGAGGTATCCGTCAATATCAAGGAGGACAAGTGGGCGGTTCCGAAACGCCAGGATACCATCGGCTATAAGGCGATGGCGGTCAGGAGCAGTTTGGACGGCTGGCTTCGTGAATTCTCCGGGAAGCGGAAAGCCCCGCCTGCGGGGAAGGATTCCGACTGGCTGGACCGCTTTTTCGATGATTTAGAATTCCGGCATTACGCCTCCCGGCTGCTTGAGTCCCTATGCTCCTGCGCGTGGAGTTCCCTGCCCAGCACCCCCCAGACCGCCTCGTATGAGCAGCGGGAGCAGGAAACCGCGCAGGCCAACGCTGAGGAACTGGAGGACGAGATCGGGCGGGCCGAGATCGCGCGCAAATCCGCGGAGGCGGCCAAGGAGGCGGCCGACACTGCCAAAGCCACCGCAGACAGCATCATGCCCAATATGCTGACCACCCTGGGCGTGTTCATCGCCATTGTCATTGCGGTGGTGGCCTGCTACCTGAGCCTGATTTTGTCGGAGCCCTTTAACGGGAAAGAACTCAAAACCATCAACGTGGTCATGCTCCTGCTGATGGGGCATATCCTGCTGAACATCATCTTCCTGCTGCTCTACCTGATCTCCAAAATGTCGGCCCATCCCCTGTCCTGCCACTGCCTGGTGGGGGACCAGTCGGACTGCCAGAAGTGCGACCCCGAGCTGCGGGCCCTGTGCTGCTTCCGGCACAAGCTCTGGCTCCGGTATCCCTACGTAGTGGCCATGAACGGCGCGTTTGTGGCGGCTTACTGCGGCCTGGGCCTGTGGCATCTGGTGTGGCGGTATTTTGGAGCGTCCATCGACGGGGCCCTGACGGGCACCTGGCAGTACGCCGCTGCGGCAGCGGGAACTGCCGCCGCCCTGATCGCGGCGGTTGTCATTTTTGTGTTCCGGTTCTTCCTGCGCAGCCCCCGCCACAAGTTAGAGGCCGATCAGAAGCGGGAACAGAAGAAACAGGACTCCACGCAGAAAAAAGCGCGCAAAATAGAGAATGAGCGCAGAGCCATCCGCAAGCTGGAAAAGGATTTCAACCAGCAACAGAAACGGATCACGGAGCTTGAGAAGGCCGTGAACCAGATGCAGGCGCAGTTAGCGCGATATCAGCAGGAACGCGACAACACCCCGGTCCCATGACCAGGATGTTGTGCCGCAAACAGGAGGGCACCCGCTCTGTCAGGTGCCCTCCTGTTCTATTTTACCGTATTTCTGTTCAAACTCCCGGATGTGCTGCCGGATCAGCCACTCGATCTCCCGGTTCTTGCTCCGTCCATTGTATTCCGCGATGTATGACAGCTTCTCTAAATCGCGGCGTTCAATCCGAAGCGTGTACCTTGGCAAATTGTCCTTCATGAGTATACCCTCCAATATTTCTATTGACAAGAGTATATGGCATCGGCTAAAATATAACTCAGAAATGACGCATAAATGACGAAGCGAAATTTCTAAAAAACCGGACAGGAGCTGGTAACTCCTGCCTGGTGCGGTGTCCGCTGGGGCGTGCTGTTCAGCCGCTCTCCTCCACGCAGGCCCCCATGAGAATCGCCAGAAAGCTGGCGTTGTTGGGCCTGCGGGCCAGCGGAAATCCCGCCAGTTCGAGGAGCTGCGGACGGTTCTTCTTCCAGGCTGTGGCGGAAACTGTGCGGATGTTGCGCTCCACACGCTGCGGGGTCGTGCGGCAGTGCCGCGCCACATCCGGATAAATCCGCTTGGTGATCAGCTGGAGGCGCGCCGGGTCTTCCAAAGAGAGCTGTACGGCGCGCACCGTACAGGGAAACCCGACGTAGTTCTCGGTAATCCCCAGGCGGCGCAGCAGGCTCCGGATTTCTTGGGCGGAAAGCTCCGGCGTCATTGGCAAATCACCTCCAGAATCCGCTGGAAGTGGCGGACGATTTCCTCCCGATCCCTTCTTGAAAGCCCCCGCAGCCACTCGGCGGACTGGAGCAGGTGCCCTACCAAATCGGCCTTCTCCGCCAACCGGCTGTCGCTGGTGAGGTCATCCAGCGGCAGCCCCAGTCCGTCTGCAATGCGGATCGCGGTGTCCAGGGTGGTGTGGCCGCTGTTTCGGACTGCTTGCAGCGTGGACTTGGGTATTCCAAGCTCTTTTGAGAACTCTCCCACGGATTGGTTCCGGTACTTCCGGATGGCTTCCAGGTTTTTCGCGAATATTTCATGCTTTTCCAACAGAATCCCCCCATCCTCATGACCTAAGCATAGCGGAATTTTGTCGTGTTGTGGTGGCCGGGGATTGGGTTTTGCGTGCGGGGTTTCGCCCGGCCATGGGCCGGCGGCTGTTTGCTTTGGCATAACGTTTCTTCCTTTCTGCTTTTTGGAATCACGTTATGCCAGGAGGCCCCCTGCACGCAGGAGGGGGCCGCTTGTTTTGTGGAGTATCACATGATATGCAACACAAGTTGTGCGCTATTCGCTCTAACCATTGCGATACAGGGACTTTTTGAGGGAGTTAGCGGGTTCGACTCCCGCCTCGCGCACCATGT
>ERZ779624.76-NODE-76-length-43042-cov-8.521832_pt1 | contig 43042 bp, 28 predicted proteins | sample MGYA00514190_ERZ779624 | MGnify/ENA primary metagenome ERZ779624 (study PRJEB29562, sample SAMEA4376706) | mouse gut metagenome | isolation source: Cecum | study: EMG produced TPA metagenomics assembly of the A DSS colitis mouse model was used to assess the microbial... | reverse complement strand
TCTCACTGTTCACCGCGTCGATCTCCTCACGCAGCCTGGAAAGCTTATCCACGGAAGCCTTCTCGTTATCCCACTGCGCCTTTTTCCCGGCAAACTCTTCCTTCTGCTCTGCAAGTTCCTTCTGCAGACCCTTCAGACGCTCCTGGCTGAGACGATCCTCCTCCTTTTTCAGGGCAGCCTCCTCGATTTCCATCTGCATGATCCTTCTCTGCAGCTCATCCAGCTCTGTGGGCATGGAATCCAGCTCCGTCTTGATCAGTGCGCAGGCCTCGTCCACCAGATCGATTGCCTTATCCGGCAGAAAACGATCCGAAATATACCGGTTGGAAAGCACCGCCGCGCTGACCAGGGCATTATCCATAATCTTTACGCCGTGATACACCTCGTAGCGCTCCTTTAAGCCCCGCAGGATGGAGATGGTATCCTCCACTGTGGGCTCCTCCACCAGAACAGGCTGGAAACGCCGCTCCAGCGCAGGATCCTTCTCAATATACTGCCTGTACTCGTCCAGCGTGGTCGCTCCGATACAGTGCAGCTCTCCTCTCGCCAGCATGGGCTTTAACATATTGCCCGCATCCAGAGCTCCGTCGGACTTTCCTGCGCCCACGATGGTATGCAGCTCGTCGATAAACAGAATGATCTGTCCGTCACTGCTTTTCACCTCGTCCAAAACTGCCTTCAGACGCTCCTCGAACTCGCCTCTGTACTTGGCTCCGGCCACCAGCGCCCCCATATCCAGGGCAAAGATCTTCTTGTCCTTCAGTCCCTGGGGAACATCCCCCCGGACAATACGCTGGGCAAGTCCTTCTACCACCGCCGTCTTGCCCACGCCGGGCTCACCAATGAGCACCGGATTGTTTTTGGTCTTCCTCGACAGAATGCGAACCACGTTTCTGATCTCGCCGTCTCTGCCGATGACGGGATCCAGCTTCTGGTTTCTCGCCTTCTCCACCAGATCCTGCCCGTACTTTTCCAAAGTGTCGTAGGTGGCCTCCGGATTGTCGCTGGTGACACGCTGATTGCCCCGCACGGTGGAGAGAGCCTTCAAAAAGCGCTCCCGGGTAATGCCGTACTCCTTCCAGATCTGGGCAATCTCCCGGTTGGGCGATTTCAGCATGGCCAGAAATAAGTGCTCCACGGACACATACTCATCGCCAAGCTGCTTTGCCTCGTCCTCCGCGCCGACAAGCGCCTTATTCAGGTGCTCGCCCACATAGACCTTCCCGCCCTGAACCTTGGTGCGCTTCGCCACCGCCTGCTCCGCCCTGTTTAAAAAGTGCTCCTTCTGGATCTCCATCTTCTCTATCAGCTTCAGGATCAGACTGTCGTCCAGCGTCAGCAGACTGTACAGCAAATGCTCCTGCTCAATCTCCTGATTGCCGTACTCATAGGCAAGCTTTTCACAGCCTTCTACGGCCTGCATGGATTTCCGGGTAAATTTCTGAATGTTCATTTCTTTTCCCTCCTCGTATTTGCCTTGCTTTTACAGCATCCATCCAATATTGTTCCCTTGTTCTATAAGTAATATAACATGATTCGGGCAAAAATCAAGAAGGAAAGTATAAAGTTTTTATAAAACCTCTGTTACTGCTGATTCAGGATCTCCGTGATCTTCTCGATCATTTCGTCCTCTTTCAGGCGGAACTTGATCTCCACTCTTCTGGATGCCGCCATATCCACCTGTCCCGTGGCATTACCCGCCGTGTCCTTCTCATACACAGGACTGCTGCTGGACTTGCTGTTCACCGTGAGCAGCTGCTGAAGCTGCTCGATCTTCTCCTCGCTGAGCCCGTTCTTTTTATCAAGACAGAAACTCGCCACCGCATCGGCCCTGTTGTGGGCCAGCTCCATATTGCTCATATAAGTGCCATGTGTGTCCGTATGCCCCTCGATAATGATTTCCGCAATATAGCCGCGGAACCGGTCCTGCAGCAGCACGTCCAGATACATGGGAATCACGTCCCGCAGCGTCTTTTTGCTGTCCTCGGTCAGCGTGGAGCTGTTGAACCGGAACAGCACATCCGAGGAAAAGGTGATCGAGCCTGTCTGGGCATCCACCTTCATGCTGGAATTGTCAAAGGTAGCCTGCAGCGCGCCTATGATATCCGTCCGGATGCCCACAATGCTCTGCAGCTCATCCTTGGTGGTGGTCAGCTCCTGTCTGGCATTCTCAATCTCCAGGTAAGCCTTGTTCAGCTCCTCCTGGGTCAGCGCAGCCTGCGCATAAGCCTGCTGCAGCTCCGCCAGGGAAGCCGCCAGCTCCTCGTTGGACTTCTCAATCTCGATCCTGGAATTTTCCAGATCCGCCATGGCGGAGTCCAGCTCTGCCTGGGCAGCGTTCAGCTCCAGCCTGGTGGCATCCAGATCCGTGGTCTTCTGTTTATAAATCGCAAGGGTTATCGCTATAATCAGCACAAAGATCAAAAGCAGCGCCGCCATCATATCGGAATAGGACTGCCAATAGCTGTGTTCCGAAAAAGCCTCCCTGTTTCTCTGTCTACTTTTCATACAGGTTCCTCATCTGTTCAAAGGCATAAAGCTGACCGCTGATCTCATCGCTCATCTCGCTGCAGGTTCTGGAAAGCTGTTCTTTCTGCGCCTTCAGTTCCCCGGCAAACCGCTCCTGCCGCTCCATCACCTTAGCCAGCGCCGACTGCACATTGCGGTTTACCTCCACCAGGGTCTTTACCGCCTCTATCATCTCTTCGGTGTTCGCCGCCTGCGCCGTCTGCGTCTCCCCTGCTACCCGCAGCGTACTGCCCAGCTTCTGGAAATCCGCGCCCATGGAGGCCTGCAGCTGACGGCTGAAATTCTCCACCATCCGCTCCACCGCAGCTGTCTGCTCCACGCCATCCCCCTTCATCAGCTCCAGCATCTGCCGAAGGGTATTTGCCATGCCTGCCTGATACACCACCATGGCCGCGGAATTTTCATCCTCCGTCACCGCCGGCGGCTGTGCTGTCTGACGGAATGTGTTCAAAAAAATCTCCAGCTTTTCGTAGGCGTCTGACATAATGCTTCTGTAGACAAAATTGAACACCAGCGAAAAGAGAATACCATACACCGAAGTGTGAAAGGCTACCTTCATACCGGAGAGCAGCGGTCCCACATTGTCCGATATGGTGTAGATATCCTCGCCCCGGAAGGAACCCAGCCCCATGGAAAGTCCCAGGAAGGTTCCCAGAATGCCAAGTCCTGTCATGGTTCCGGAAATGCCGGAGTTAAAGAAATTCATCCCCACCCGGTCCAGGAGGTTTTCATTTATGTATTCCTCCAGCTCACAGGGACTCACAACGCCCCGCCTGGTGCTCTGACTCTTGATCCGGATCCGGTATTTGTTATAGGCCGTCCGCAGCTCCTCGTTTTCAAAGACGTCCTTTTTGTCCTGATATTTATGCCACAGGTTTTTTCCGCCCGCTTCCTTATATTCTCCCTGCAGCGAAACGGCAAATTCCATCAGCTCATCCGTCACCCGGTTCAGCCTGCCGAAGCTTAAGAAGGACACAAAGAACAGCACGCCGATGACCACCAGAAATCCCAGATTGATGGCAAGATTTACCACGGAGGTTCCCTCTCCCGAAAACACGCCGTTCACATACAGAACAAAAGCCACGACAACGGCATACAGCAGGAATAGTACATAATACAGTCTGTTTCTCATCTGTTCTCCCATCCCGTGCCGTCCGCCGATTCGCGGCTCTTGCTCTGCAATATTCCGGCACGTTTACCTCTTAAACGTACCACATTTTTTTCCACAGCTCAATAGTTCTGAAGAAAACTTAAGGAAGCCAAAACTGCGTTAAGCCCCGTTTTCTCACCCCACCGCAATTCCCGTCACCTGGTATCCGGCCTCTGTCACCGCCGCAGTCAATGTCTCGTCGGATACTTCCCCGGTCAGCTCCAGAGTCGCCGTCTTTGCCTCCAGATTCATGGCTGCGGAGCTTACGCCCTCCACCGCCTCCAATGCCTTCTGCACTCTGCCGGTGCAGTGTCCGCACATCATTCCCTCAATCGTCATTACCTTCGTCATTTTTCTTTCCTCTCTTTCTGCTTTTTCTTTCTTTTCGGTTTCTTTTGCTTCTGTTTCTTTTACTTCCGTTTCTTTTACTTCCGTTTCTTTCGCTTCCGTTTCTTTTACTTCCGTTTCCTTCGCTTCTGTTGTCTTCTTCACCAGCTTCGTAAACCCGTCCCGAAAGCCTCTCAGCCGCAGGGCGTTGCCTACCACAAAAATACTGCTCAGGCTCATGGCCGCCGCGCCGAACATGGGATTCAGCCGAAGCCCAAAGGCCGGATACCACAGTCCCGCGGCAAGAGGAATGCCGATGACATTGTAGAAAAACGCCCAGAACAGATTCTGCTTGATGTTGCGGATGACCGCTCGGCTCAGTCTGAGAGCCGTCACCGCATCCCGCAGATCGCTCTTCATCAGAACAATGTCCGCGCTCTCCATGGCCACATCTGTCCCGGCACCGATGGCCATGCCCACATCTGCCGCCGCAAGAGCGGGCGCGTCGTTGATGCCGTCTCCGATCATGGCCACCTTCCTGCCCGCCGCCTTCAGAGCGCTGATTTTGCGCTCCTTGTCCTGGGGCAGCACCTCAGCCACCACCTCATCGATCCCCAACTGCTGCCGCACGGCCTCCGCAGTCCTTTTGTTATCGCCGGTGAGCATCACCATCCGAATCCCCAGCTCTCTGAACTTCTGCACGGCGGCGAAGGAGCTGGCCTTGATCTCGTCCGCCACGTCAATACAGCCCAAAAGCCTGCCTTCCTCCGCCACCAGAAGAGGGGTTCTGCCGTCCTGCGCAATCTGATTCAGCCCCTCCAGCACAATCCTGTCCGGTCGGATTCCGTTTTCTTCCATATAGGCCAGATTTCCCACAAAAAATCTGGTTCCGGCTTTTGCCCCGCTGTCCGTACTGTTCAGAAAATCCACGCTGGCGGAACCGTCCTCCCTCCTTCCGGCCAGGAACACCGAGGTAGGGCCATCCGCGCCAACCCAAAACTCCCCATGCTCTTCCGTACGCTTTTTCGACGGATTTCCGTCTTTCTTCAGCATTGCGAGAATCCGGTCCCTCTCCCCCGGAGGAAGGGACATAGTGGGCCGGGGCGGTATATCCTCCGCCAGAACACCCTCCACTCCTCTTCCGAACACCGCCTTGAAATCCTGTACCTGGGGAATCGATACCTTCTGACTCCTTGCGTGTTCCACAATGGCCTCCGCCAGCGGATGCTCGCTTTTCTTTTCCAGGGCTGCGGCAAGCCCCAGCAGCGTCTCCAGGGACAGATCCTGCACATAGCAGCCCACGCCTGTGACCTTCAGCCGTCCGGAGGTAATGGTTCCCGTTTTATCCATCACCACCGTGTCAATCTCTCTGGCCTGCTGCAGCGCCTCCCCGGACTTAATCAGAATACCGTGTCCGGCTCCCACTCCGGTTCCTACCATGATCGCCACGGGAGTGGCCAGCCCCAGCGCGCAGGGGCAGGAGATCACCAGCACGGCAATTGCAGAGGAAATGGCAAATTCCGCCCCGGCCCCCGCAATCAGCCAAACTGCCAGCGTCACCAGCGCAATCCCCATGACCACAGGGACAAACACCCCTGCAACCTTATCCGCCAGCTGTGCGATAGGCGCCTTGCTGGCGCCGGCCTCCTCCACCAGCCGAATGATCTGCGCCAGAGTCGTATCTTCCCCCACCCTGTCCGCGCGGCACTTCAGGAATCCGGCCTTGTTGACGGTGGCGGAAACCACTTTGTCCCCGGTCTGTTTTTCCACCGGAATACTCTCGCCCGTGATAGCCGCCTCGTCGATACTGGAGGTTCCTTCCAGCACCGTGCCGTCCACCGGCACCAGACTGCCAGGCTTCAGAAGAAAAACATCACCGCTGCAAAGCTCCTCCGTGGGGATCTCTCTTTCGTTCCCCAAAGCGTCCACCACCACAGCCGTCCGGGGCGACAGATCCATCAGCTTTGTGATGGCCTCGCTGGTCTTTCCCTTAGACCGGCTCTCCAGGAACTTTCCCACCGTAATCAACGTGAGAATCATGCCTGCGGACTCAAAGTATAAGTCATGAGAATACTGCTCCACCACCGCCATCTCCCCGTGCCCCAGGCCATAGCCGATGCGGTACATGGCAAAAATACCGTAGCCTATGGCGGCGGAAGCTCCCAGCGCGATCAGACTGTCCATGTTGGGGGACAGATGCCCCAGGGTCTTAAAGCCAACTGCAAAAAACTTCCGGTTCATGTACAGAATGGGCAGCAACAGGATAAACTGTGTCATGGCAAAGGTCATGGCATTTTCATTTCCGTGAAAATATAGATGCATAAAACCGGGAATCGGCAATCCGAACCACTCATTATACATATGGTACATTGCCACATACATAAGCGGAATCAAAAAGCCGATGGAGATCCCCAGCCGCCACCGCATGGCGCCTGCTTCCTCTTTGGCTTTTCTGCTCAGACTCTCTCTGCCGTTCCTGCCCCGTCCCACACCGGATACCGCCGAACCACAGCTTCCGCCTTCTGTAAAACAGGACTGTTGTGCGCCGCCTGCCTCTTTCCCTCCTGCGAAACCGGCTCGATTTCCTGCGCCGCCCGCCGCAAAGGAAGCCCCGTAGCCGGCCTTCTCCACCGCGCTTTCGATGTCCTCCCTGCCCAGGATTTCTTCGTCGTACTCAATCTCCATGGTCTCCGTCAGCAGATTCACCGAAGCTTTTTTCACACCTTTCAGCTTATTTGCCGCCTTCTCCACATGCGAGGAACACGCCGAACAGGTCATGCCCGATATGTGATATCTCTCTTTCATTTTCGGAATCCCCTCCTTTTCCCTCACTTCAGCTTACGGATCAATTCCACTGCCTCTTCCACTATCTCCGTATTCCCTTTTTGGATTTCCTCCACCACACAGGTCTCCATATGCTTTTGCAGCACCAGATAGCCGAAGGACTGAAGCGCGCTTTCCACCGCCGCAATCTGTGTCAGGATGTCGCCGCAGTAACGGTTCTCGTCCAACATTCTCCCAATGCCGTTCAACTGTCCTGTCATACGGCTGATGCGGTTTTTCAGCTGCCGCAGCTCTTCCTCGCTCCTGGGTGTCGCCTTGGTCTGACAGCAGCACCCTTCCCCGGCCTTTTCCGTCTCTTTTCTGTCTACAGTATCTCCACTCATCTTCCCTCTATCCCCTCCCAACATCCATAAACAAGTTATTCCTTCCGGTCTGCTCCTGCACCCGCGGCATCCCGGAAAGAAGGATCATAACACTGCCAATCCGCACAAATACCCCATAGGGGTATTATGCTTACATCCATAATATACCCCCACAGGGTATCTGTCAAGTGTCACTGTTCTGTTTTCATTTCCGGATTTCAGTTTTCAAATACAAAATAATCGGCCTTCACACAGCCTCCTGCACGGCCTTCCTCGTTGATGGCGAAAAGTCCTGCCTTCACGCCCACCCAGCGTCCGGGAGTTGCCTGCACGGTCTCTCCCACAGCCTGAAACTCCGAGCCGTCGCCGCTTATCTCAAAGGAGATATCCGTTTCCTTCTCCACCCGCATACGCAGGTACACCGTCTCCGACTCCAGCTCCGTCAGCTGCTTTCGCTGTTCATCGTTCTTCGTACAGTTCCCTGTTCTCTGCTGCAAAATCAGCTTACCGCCTTTCTTTTGCAGGACAAGGGCCGTATAGCAGCCTCCCAGGGACACCATACCCGCCGCGTCGCCCTCCGCCAGCTTCTCCGTGTGCAGGCAGGCGGTAATCTGAAACTCCGGCGCCGGCCACTTCTGAAGCAGAAGATTGCTGACGTCACAGAGCTGCCGTTTTTCCTCCGCGGGCTGAGCGTATAACGTGAGCCGGCCGTCTCCCAGACTGTACCAGTCTTTCTGATAATTGGCATTCCACTGCCACTGCAGCCCCAGGCTCTCTCCCTCAAAGAAATCGCTGTCCTCCGGCGCACAGACAGGATACTGTGCTCCCACATCCGGCTTCTTATGCCGCAGCACCGGCTCTCCGCAGCCGTCCACATCATTTACGCCGATAACGGGCCAGTCGTCCTCCCAGCGCATGGGCTGCAGATGGACGATCCTTCCTGCGTTTCCCACATCCTGAAAATGAATAAACCAGTCTTCCCCTGTTGGCGTATCCACCCAGGCTCCCTGGTGAGGGCCGTTTACGGGAGAACCGCCCTGGCGCATCACAATTTTTTCCTCATAAGGACCGTAGATGTTCCTGGACCGCAGCACGGTCTGCCAACCGGTCTTGACGCCGCCTGCCGGGGCAAAAATATAATAATAGCCGTTTCGTTTATAAAGCTTGGGCCCCTCTATGGTGGGCTGGGTTTCATGCCCGTCGTAGATAAACTGCCCGTCATCCAGCACACCGGAGCAGTCCGGCTCCATGGGGGACATGTAGAGCATACTCTTGAAGCCGATACGGCTTCTGGCAAACGCGGTGACCATGTAAGCCTTGCCGTCGTCATCCCAGAAAGGACAGGGATCGATCCAGCCCACCACCTTTCTGACATAGGCAGGCTCGCTCCACTTTCCCCAGGGATCCTCCGTCTTACACATCAGGATTCCCTCGTCGGGCATGGGAACAAACACATAATACACCCCGTCATGAAAACGGATGGAAGGTGCCCAGGTTCCGCAGCCGTGTATGGGCTTGTCGTAATCGTTGAGAGCGCTGAAGGGCAGCTTCTCCATGCAGTAATTGATCACTTTCCAGTTTACCAGGTCTTTGGAATGCAGCAGCGGCACAGCCGGCGCGTTGCAAAAGCTGGAGGCCACCAAAAAATAGTCCTCCCCTACCCGGATCGCATCGGGATCCGAATAATCGGTGTACAGTATGGGATTGCTGTAGGTTCCGTCCCCGTTATCCGCAATCCACATTTTCCGAATTTCTTCTCTCTTCATTTTACTTCCTTCCTTTGTAAGATATTTGCAGTATGAGGGGGTGCATGAGCAACATTATACCATAAATTGCCGCGCATGCCACTTTGTTTTTTCAAAATATCCTCCCGCTGAGGACAGGCAGTCAGTCAAAGAGCCGATTTTCAGAATGAACCCGCAGAATCTCCTCCCCTGATTTTACCTGTTCCCCGGCAGCGGCAAGGATATCGCTCCCATATTCCCCGGTCTCCACCGCCACGGACACCCGGGGAGACGCTCCCTCCGCCTCCAGTCCCCGGCGGTCGAATTCCAGCAGCAGCTTTCCCTTCCCCACAATTTCATTTTGCACGATCCGGGGACGAAAGTACCTCCCCAGCAGCTCATCCCCGCAATCCCCCGCCTGAATATACAACTCTGCACCAAACTCCGTGTTGAACAGAAACGCATTGCCCATGGGAAACAGCTTTGTTATCTTCCCGCCCGTGGGCGCATAGATTCTGTCCTCACTGGGCCGGATCACCACCGTGGGCCTCTCGCCGCCGCACATATCCTCCACTTCACCCGAGACGGGGCTGCCTACAGATCCGGCTGCCCCCTCACCCAAAGTCTGTCTTTCCTTCGTATGCCTGCCGCCCGGCTCATTCTCAGGCGCTGCCTCCTTGCCGTCCTCATTCCCCGCCATTGCCAGTCTGCCCACACAGAACCCCGTAAACAACGCAGCCACCATCGCCGTCAACCACAAAACATTCATTTCTGCTCCCATCCGCGCACTGCATAAGAGTATGTACCCTGCCCCTGCGCATCCATATCCGGGTGATACCTCTTACAGATACCATTCAATATCCATATTTCCCCAAAAATATGACAAATATTCACGTCAAAAAATAATTGTTGACATTTCGTAAACACTGGTGCTATACTACATTTGTATTCTAAATGAAAGTCATTGAACTCACATATTTTTGTAAGTCATTAGGACTTTGATGATGGTTTACAAAAATATGTGATTTTTTTGTCCTACGTTTTAGAATCACACGATATATTTTTTAAGGAGGTACCACAATGAATAACGGTACAGTAAAATGGTTCAACGCACAGAAGGGTTATGGTTTCATCACCAACGATGCAACCGGCGAGGAGGTATTCGTACATTTCTCCGCTATCAACGCTGAGGGCTTCAAGTCTCTCGAGGAAGGCCAGAAGGTTACCTTCGACACCGAGTGTGATCCTCAGAACAGCAGCAAGATCCGTGCTACCAACGTTTCTGTTGTTGCTTAATTGAATCATGAACGCGGATTTTCCGCCAAAAAGGCGTGACCCCATGGGCCACGCCTTTTCTGTTGTCGTACGCCTTACGGCGCACGTTTTATGCTGTGCCCTTTATCAGCACATGATAATCCGTGTAATTCTTTCCGTCCTCCCCGCCCACAAGGCTCTCCCGGGAGGCGGTAAAGCCAAGCCGCTCCGCTGCCTTCCTCCGCTCCTTTGCAAAGGCCGGAATCTTGGTGGCAACCATCCCGCATTCAAACAGTGCAAAGGCAGGCAAAACGATCAGCTCCAGGATGCTGCAGATGGGTTCCTCCTTTTCGTAATCGCTCCGCAAGTCCAGCCGCAGCAGTCCGCAATCGTCAAAATAGTCCGCAGCCCTACGGCGGAACAGCTCAATGGTTCCCACGGCACAGGCCGCCTTTTTATCAATCACCGCCCAGCGCACAAAGTATTTGTCCCGGTATGACCTCAGCCAGAAATCAACCGCCTCCTGCATCCGTTCCAATGTGGTATAATGAAAGTCATCTCCGTTGCAGTTATCGCTGTTGAAATACGGCACTGCCTTTTCGTCGGAATACACCGTCAGCAGATCAGGGGCATCGGATGCCTCCACAAGCCTCAGCAGATAATTTTCGTCCTCATAGACAGGACATATTTCGTATGGATTTCCCATAAAGATCAGCGATTTATAGATCGCGGTAATATCCTCTGCGGAAAGCTCCTTTTTCGTATTGCCGGGGGAACCGGAAGCCAGGGCATCCTCCGTCATTTTCGGAATTTTCTCCAGGAAGGCATTCCGGTCTATCCCATACTCCACCGGCATGGGAATATGGCAGGCGCTGCACAGCTCTTTGCAGGCACGAATAAACTTTTCCGCCGCCTCCTGATCCCCGTCCGCCTCATCTGCCGCCTTGATGGCTCTTCCCAGATCGGCAAACCGGTTCGCCGCCTCCCGGTACACATATTCAAAGCAGGCGGGCAGCAGCATGGCGTTGCTGACTCCGTGGGGCACATGAAACAGCGCGCCGATGGGACGGCTCATGCCGTGGATTACCGTGACGGAGGCGTTGTTGAAGGCAATCCCCGCCTCCAGCGCCGCCAGACTCATCTGCATTCTCGCCTCCACAATCTCACGGCTGTCCTTCTCCTCCGTCTTGCCGGCCGCGGCATAGCAGACGGGCAGATACCGGAAAATCCTCTTCACGGCGCTGACCGCCAGCATGTCTGTCATAGGCTGGGCCTTTCTGGAGGTGTAAGCCTCCGCCGCATGGCAGAGGGCATCCAGCCCGGTGGCCGCCGTGATGGCAGGCGGTGCGGTCATGGTAAACCTGGGATCATCCACCGCAATATCCGGCATCAGTGTCCTGCCCTTCAGCAACATCTTGATGTCCGCCTCCGTATTTGTAATAATGGTAAACTGCGTAGCCTCCGAACCCGTTCCGCTGGTGGTGGGAATGGCCGCCATGGGCGGCAGAGTTCCGGTGATCTCCTTCCCGTACCAGTCATTGATGGAGCCGCCTTTTACCGCCACCACGCCGATGGCCTTCATGGTGTCAATGGGAGAGCCGCCCCCCACGGCGATCAGGAAATCGCACCCTTCACTCTCCCACACCGTTCTTCCGGCCTCCACCATCTTGTCCGTGGGTTCTCCCGTCACACCGTCAAAAACCGCATAACCCACACCTGCCTTTTCCAGCAGCTCCGTGACGCACTTTACATTCTGCAGCTTTACCATCACCGGATCCGTGACAATCAGGGCCTTACTGCCACAGCCCGAAATTACCGAAGCCGCCTGCTCCAACGCCCCTTCGCCGTAAAAGACCTGTTTGGGCATGATAAACTGATAAGACATATCGCTCTTCCTCCCATCCTTCCAACAGATTGTGAAACGCTCTTACTCACGCGATTTCAGAAAGCTTCACCGGCCTGTGCTCTTCCACGGACTTCTTTGCCGCCAGGCCGATCTTTACGGACTGCATTCCCGCATGGATTCCCACCGGCACCTCCGTGCCCTTTTCACAGGCATCCACAAACTGTCTCATCTCCTCCGCAAAGGACTCCATATATCTCTCCAGGAAGAAAAACAGAGGCTTTTCGCCTGTCACGCCCTCCGCATTGGAAAGAACTACCGTGGAAAGGGTGTCGTTTGCGGTGGCCGCCATACCCTTGGAGCCAAACAGCTCCGCCCTCTGGTCATAGCCGTATGCCGCCCGCCTGGAATTGTCTATGACGGCAAGAGCGCCGTTGGTCATCTTCATGGTGATGATGGCGGTATCCACATCCCCCTGCTCTCCGATGGCCGGATCCACCAGCACCGCGGACTGCACATAGATTTCCTCCACGTCGCTGTTGGTCAGGAAACATGCCATATCAAAGTCATGGATGGTCATATCCAGGAACATGCCGCCGGAAACCTTTATATACGCGGGATTGGGCGGTTCCGGATCCCTGGAAGTGATCTTCAGCACATGCGCCTCGCCGATCTTCCCCTCGTCATAGGCTTTTCTCACAGCCGCAAAATTATGGTCAAAGCGGCGGTTAAAGCCCACCTGGAACCTGCATTCGGGATGAGCGGCAAGAGTCTCCTCCACCGCCCGGATTCGATCCAATGCATGATCCACCGGCTTCTCACAGAACACATGCTTTCCGGCCTCGATGGCCTCGATGGAAATTGCCGCGTGGGTGTCCGTGGAGGAACACACCAGCACTGCATGGATATCCGGGTCTGCAAGCAGCTCCCTGTAATCCGTGCAAACCTTCTGAACCCCCAGTCCTCTGGCAAAGTCCTCTGTCTCCGCATTCATAAAAGGATCGGCAATGGCCCTTACACAGGCATTTTTCACATGATAGGTGATGGACTGCAAATGTACCTTTCCGATACGTCCCGCACCGATGATTCCGATATTAGTCATTTCATCCTCCATTCCGCCGCCCCCGGGCGGCTCAAAATCAGTTACAGCCCCGCCTTCTTCGCAATATATTTTCTGGCCTTTATGGCGTACTCCAGCGGGTTTGCCACCGCGGGATCCTGCTCCGCCTCCACCAGAACATACCCCTCATAGCCCGTATCTGCAAGAATGTCAAAGACAGGGCCAAAATCCAGGCTGCCGTCCCCGGGCACCGTGAAGGTTCCCAGACGCACTCCCTGCAGAAAGCTTAGGTTTTCTGCTTTTACCTTCTCCACCACCTCCGGGCGGATGTCCTTTAAATGTACATGTCTGGTTCTGTCCGCATACTTTCGCAGCACCGCCAGATAGTCCTCCCCGCAGTAAGCCAGATGGCCGCTGTCAAACAGAAGCCCCACCAGCTCAGGATCCGTGTTTTCCATCATCCTGTGGATCTCCGCCGCCGTCTGCACCACGGTTCCCATATGATGGTGAAAGGTCAGGGCAATCCCATAGTCCGCCGCCACTTTCCCCAGCTTGTTCAAGCCGGTGCACAAAAGCTCCCACTCCCTGTCATCCATCACATATTTGTCCCGAAAAATGGACTTATCCGTCCCCTGAATGGAATGACCCTGCTCAGAGACTCCCACCACCTTTGCTCCCATCTCTTTCAAAAAGGTGATATGCTCGATAAAGCCCTTCTCCGTCTCCTGATAGGGCGCCGTGGTGAGAAAGGTAGAATACCAGGCATTGCAGATCTGCATGCCGCGCAGCTCCAGCGCCTTCTTCAGCACAGTCGTATCCCTGGGATATTTATTCCCCACCTCACAGCCTGTAAAACCCGCCAGCGCCATCTCCGACACACACTGCTCAAAGGTGTTTTCCGCGCCGAGATCCGGCATATCATCGTTGGTCCACGCGATGGGCGCTATGCCCAAACGCACCTTTTCCCTGTTCAACATCAATATTTCCTCGCCTTCTCCAGATTTTTCTTTTTATTTTCAGATGCCTGGCAAACCTTTTCGTTTTCGGAGGTTCCCGCCACGCCCACATGCCACCAGGCTCCATAGCCGTCCGTCATGGTCTTGGGCAGCACTTTGATATCGATCAGCGTGGAACCCGCCTGCTTCAGGCTGTCCTCCAGCGCAGCGTCCAGCTCCTCCATGTTCCTCACCCGATAGGTCTTCACGCCATAACCTGCGGCACAGGCCGCAAAGTCGATGGGCATCAGATCTCCCAAAAGCTTCCCCTCTTCGTTGCGGAAGCGAAACTCCGTAGCCAGGTTCCCGATGCCGTTTGACATCTCCAGATTGTTGATGCAGCCGAAGCCGCTGTTGTCAAAGAGCAGCACATTGATCTTTCTGTGCTCCTGGATGGAAGTCACCAGCTCCGAGTGCAGCATCAGATAGCTTCCGTCACCGCACATGGCATAGACCTCCCGGTCAGGCTCCGCCAGCTTGGAGCCGAAGGCCCCCGCGATCTCATAGCCCATGCAGGAATAACCGTACTCCATATTGTAGGAGTACCGGGTGTCCGAAGTCCACATCCGCTGCAGATCCCCGGGCAGGGAACCCGCCGCCCCCACACAGATGGCGTCCTCCGGAATCCGCTCTCTCACCCTGGCCACCACGGCTGTCTGTGTCAATCCGCTTCCCGTCAGCTCATGGAATTCAGGAATGGTTCTGGGATCCCCCGCAGCGATCAGGGGCTTGAAGTCCTGGCCGTAGGAATAAGAAGCAAGAAAGGCCATCTCCTTCTTCCATCCCTCCCTGGCCTCCTTGATCTCCCCTTCATAGCCGGAACGATACCCCTCCCGGCGCAGGATCTGACCCAGCTTCTCAATGGCAAGCCCGGCATCCGCCACCACCTTCACCGCGCCCAGCTTGTATGCGTCAAAGCGGGAGGTATTTACGGTGACAATCTGCGCATCCTCCCGAAACAGCGACTTGGAACCGGTGGTAAAATCGGAAAACCGTGTGCCGATTCCCAGGATCACATCCGCTTCTTTGGCAATGCAGTTTCCCGCACTGTTTCCCGTGACTCCCACCCCTCCCAGGTTGCAGGGATGAGAGGAAAGACATGCCGTCTTGCCGCTCTGGGTCTCCGCAAAGGGAATCTCAAACTCCTGACAGAACTGCTCCAGCGCCTCCCCGGCCTCGGAATAACGCACCCCGCCGCCGCAGATGACCAGCGGTTTCCTTGCCTTCAGCAAAAGCTCCGCCGCCTCCTCCAGCTCTTCCTGTGCAGGTACGATGCGCACAATCCGGTGAACTCTCTTCCGGAAAAATTCCTCCGGGAAATCATAGCATTCTCCCTCCACGTCCTGGGGCAGGGAAATACATACCGCCCCCGTCTCCGCCGTGTCCGTCAGCACCCGCATGGCGTTTATCATGGCAGACATCAGCTGCTCCGGCCTGGCGATCCTGTCCCAATAACGACACACCGCCCGGTAAGCGTCATTGGTGGTGGTGGCTAAAGAATTGACCTGTTCAAACTGCTGCAGCACCGGATCCGGCTGCCTGGTGGAAAATGCGTCCGCCGGAAACAATAAAAGCGGCACATGATTTACCGTGGCCGTGGCCGCCGCCGTTATCATGTTCGCCGCCCCCGGCCCGATGGAGGACGCACACGCGATGATCTTTCTTCTGTTGTTCTGCTTTGCAAAGGAAGCGGCAGCGTGCGCCATCCCCTGCTCGTTTTTTCCCTGATAGACCTTCAGTCCCCCGGGGCAGCTGTCCAACGCCTCCCCCAGACCGCAGACGATCCCATGCCCGAATATGGTAAAAATTCCTTCTACAAACTTGTTTTCCCGCCCGTCAAAGGACACATACTGGTTATCCAGAAACCGAACCAGCGCCTGCGCCGTCGTCATATACGCCATATCTGACCCACCCTTCTTTTTTTCTCTTCACCCTAACCACTCATGCTCCGGCTCCACAATGCGCGTCTTGCGCCAGGGATCGCCCTCCAGGTGCCGGATCAGCCATGCATAGTACATCCGATACCCAGGAGCCGCCACCTGCTGATGAGCGTGCATGGGCGTGATCGCAAGACATCCCTGGTCACCCACCCGGAAGCACTCCTCCCCGTCAAAGCCCACCCCAAAGCCCTGGGGCTTATCAAACTCATAATAGTACAGCTCCGGCTGGGGATGGTAGTGAGGCGGATAGCTGGACCAGCAGCCCGGCTTGTGGAACACCTCCCCCATCACCATATTGGAATAGGGCGCGGTCTCATAGTCAAACACAGTCAGCACCTGCCTGTGGGCAGTACCGTCCCACTGCTCCTTGCCGAACTCCTCCAGAGTGCACATCTCGGGCGTATAAAACACCGTGTCAAACCCGTCCGGATTCGTAGTCTGCTGGATCAGCAGCCTGCTGTCCTCCTCCGCCGTGACAATCATCTCTTTCCTGCGGCAGCAATGCAGACAGTAGGGTTTATCCAGAAAGACACTGCGTCTTTCGCCGCTTTCTCTCCGTCCCTCAAAGGCAAAGACAACCTTTCCCGCAAGCAGCAGAATCGCCGTCTCCCTCTCCTGCTCCAACAGCCTCACCTTCTGTCCCGCCGCCAGCTTCTGCACGCGCACGTCCATCAGCATGTGACTGTTCTTTCCCTTCTCCTCACAGAGAATTTTCTCTCCTTTCGCATTGAACTCCGGATTTTCGTACATAAGAATACCTCCTTCCCGCCCTTTGCGGGTATTCCTGAAACCAGTTCTTATTCCTTGAAATAAAGATGCCTACTGCAGCACCACCATTTCCCCATACTTCTCCTTCTCTTCCCGGATAAACTGCTCCACCTGTGCAAGAGTGGGCATGGCCGCAGAACAGCTGTGCGCGGAAATCAGCATGGAGGCCGAGGCGGAACCATACTCCAATGCCTCCGGCACGCTGCATCCGTCGATCAGCGCCCGGATAAAGGAGGACGCATAGCCGTCTCCCCCGCCGAACCCCTTCAGGGCGTTGGTGGGAAAAGGTTTCACCGCATAGTGATTGCCGTCGCAGGTATAGGCCGTGGAACCTTCCTTTCCATGCTTGATTACCACAATCTTACAGCCGCAGTCCTGCCAGCGCCCGGCGCTTTCTTTGTCATTCTCGCAGACACCAAGAATGTGCTCCGTCAGGTCAAACTCCTCCCTGGAGCCCAAAATCAAATCGCTCTGTGCTGCCACCAGGGAATAATAGACGGAAATCTCATCTCTGTTTTTCCAGGTGTAGGCCCGGTAATCAATGTCAAAGATCACTGCCACACCGTTCTTCTTTGCCAGCATCAGCGCCTTCAGCGCAGCCTCCCTGGAAGGGCTGGCCGCAAGAGCGGTTCCGGAGATCAACAGCGCCTTTGCCTTTCTGATATATTCCTCGTCCACGTTCTCCGGCTCCAGCATCAGATCCGCCACCCCGTCCCGATACATTAAAATCCGGCTCTCCGAGGGGCTGATAATTTCCGTGAAGGTCAGGCCCAGATTTTCCCCGTTTCTGCACCGGGTAATGTGGCTGGTATCAATGCCCTCCTTCTGGAAATAGTGGGTCACATAATCCCCGAACTGGTCGTCGGACACCCGGGCGATAAACCCGACCTTCTTGCCCAGCCGGGCCATGCCCACCGCAATGTTAGCGGGCGATCCCCCCAGATACTTGTTGAAATTGCTGCTCTCCTCCAACGGTCGGTTCAAATCCACCGGGTTAAAGTCGATTGCCACCCTGCCCAGCAGAATCAGGTCATATTCTCTGGACTGGTCAAATGATATGTACTGCATTTCCATACCCCCTTGCACATTTTTATCAATTGCCGAAAGTAATTTTCCTTCCAACAGAGCCCTCCATGGCGATCCGTCTGCTCCAATCCCCAAGCCTCTCCACGATCAGCCCGTCCAACTCCCCATAAGGCATGAGAAGCTCCTCCGCACCGCGCCCGTCGGGACTCTTTGCCGTAAATTCCCAGGTGGGAGCAAAGGCATACCTGCCCCGGATGTATTCCTCCACCCTGCGGTCAAACTCCGTGTCCGTAAAAAGCCTGCCCCGGAACATGTCACTGATGAGAAATCCGTCCCGGCCCGCGTTTTTGCCGCAGGCCGTGTCCCTGTCGATCACCAGCCGGAAATACTCCGGCGCAGGCAGAAGCGCATGTTTTCCCGGCTGTACATACAGCACCGGATGACTGCCTTCATATTCCGTCACACCCTCAATCCGGCTGTTCAAAAATTTTCCGTGAAAGCTGCTCTCCACCCCTGCAATCTTCCCATCTTTATCCAGATACACAAAGGCATGCTCCAGATCGTAGAGATGCTGAATATCAAAATCATAATAGAAGGCATACTCGATGACGCATCCTCCCGCGGGTGTCTCCAAAACCCGTCTGCAGGATGGACTTTTCCCACTGACTCCCCCGGCTTCCCCGCTGGAATCCCGAAACAGGGTATAGCCGATTCCCTGCAATGCAAAGGGCTCCGCCCGGTCATAGCGCAGGTGGGGCACAAAGGCTCTCGCCAGTTCTTCGTCGCCGGCCTGCCTGCGCTCCCCCTTCTGCGTCTCACATTCCCACTGTCTGCTCTCTCTCGTTTCGTTTGCCTCCGGCTCTGCCCTTTTCCCCATTTCTCCTCCCGCCTTCTGTCGCCGCACCTATTCCCGGAATTATCTTACCCTCAATACCCCCATGTTCCGCAAAATAAATCCCTCAGTGATAGCAGCTCACCTTGTCCCGGATCCGGATCTCCCGGTCAAAGGGCGTGTAGGCGGTGAGGTAAAGAGTCGCTGCGCCGGGTGTCTTCTCCTCGCTGTCCTCCTTGCCCTCGGTGAAATGGTGCTCTCCGAAGCAGGGGCCCACAATCAGCGTGTCCTTCCCATTTCCGATCTCCGTAAAGCCCTGCTTCACCACCACCGTCTCGCTGCCCGTCAACGGCAGATCCACATAATCGTTGGTCAGGAAATCCACACCCGAGAAGGCCATCTCAATCCGCCAGGGAGCGCCCTCCACGCCGGAGGTCTTCACCCGCACGTCAAGCCCGTTCTCCGCTTCCTTCACCCACACGTCAATGTGCATGTCAGGCCCAAGCTTCTGATCCCGGGAGGCGTTATCCATCTTCCACCAGTCGCTGGTAGGCGGCTTTTCGGCAAAGGGGAGGTAATACCAGCCCCGCATCACCTGACTCAAATGGTACTCACCCTCCGACAGCCGCTCCATCCTCTCGCTCTTGAAGGCCCTGTGCTCGCAGAAGCTTCCCGCCACCTTCATCTCCAGCTTCATGGTGCCGTTGTGGAGGTACAGGAAATTGGACTTCCCGTTCATCACCGTGTAGGTGAATCTGCCCTGCTGCCCCCTGGCAATCCCGGACTCCCGGTAAAAGCTCCCAAAATCGGGCCGCCTGTAGCTGCCCTCAAACTCCAGCCTCCGGTATTCCGGATTCAGCATAAACCAGATGAGAAAATCGGGAGAAGTGATGTGACGCCTGTCAACAATATCAAAAATGGTGTTGCACATCTGCAGAAACTCCGGAATATGGTACTTCATTCCCATTTTCAGATATTCCATGTAATAGTCTTTGGGATAGATCAGTCTGTCCTTATCAAACCGGGTGGAGTTTGCAGTGAACACGCTGTCGTCCGGCTCCCAGTAGGTCAGCATCATCCGCAGATTGCGGACGGCATTCTGCTCATAGGAGGGATCTCCCGTGGCCTCGGACAACAGAATCATGGCGTCATTGTTGACTCTGTTGTAATTCCCGGCCGACTTTTCCGCAAACTCCCCGTCCTCGTTGCAGTCGATTCCCTCATTCAGATAGGTAAAGGCTGCCGTCTCCATCTCCTTACAGTCAAACAGCCTGCTGCAGCTCATCAGCAGGGAAGCGATGGCCCACCTGTGGTTCGGGGTGTGGAAGCCGCCCTGTAAAAGGCCGTATGCCCCCTGCCGCACAATCTGCTCCACCTTTCCCAGAATACAGTTCTCTTCCTCCGTCAGCTCCGGCTCTGCCTCCCTGTCCCTTCTGCCCTTCAGATACTGGTATAACGGCAGAAGCTTCTTGATGCAAAACGCCGTGTCCGGGGCGGAAAAGAAGTTGCAGGTGATGTAATCGAACAGCCCGCTCTCATGCTGGACTCCAGTCACATAGTCCAACCCCTTCAAAATGCTGTCATACACCCTCCCGTCCCGATAAAAGCAGGTATCCTCATTACAATAGGCCGCCGCCATGCCGGCGATCCGATAGATGGCAAACTTGGCCTGCACAATCCCCGTCGGATCCGCAAAGCCGCCGTACCTGGGGCTCTCCCGATCCAACACCTGAATCTGCAGGGACTTCACCACCCTGTCCTCCGTATCCCGGAGCATCTTCTGATAATGCTTCTCCATATCCCTTCTCCTTTGCCTGCGTCTGCAGGCTTTCCTGTCAATCCTCTGAATATCTGCGGGCTTTATTTGCAAAGCCGCAGTTTTGCCGCGCCGATGATTCCCGCGTCGTTATCCAGCTTCGCCGCCACCAGTCTGGTGTTTTCCGCGGAATCCCTGGAATAGATCTTATCCCGCACCATCTCCTGCAGAAGCGGCATCAGGATATCCCCCGACCTGCTGATCCCGCCTCCGATGCAGAGCACCTCCGGCTGCAGCAGATTGATAATGTTGGCAAGTCCCTCGCTGAGGTACTCCGCATACTTTACAATCACCTTCACCGCCGTCTTATCCTCCCGCCGGTATGCGTCAAAGATCAGCTTGCCGTTCATATGCCCCTGGTTCTCCCGGCACAGCTCCCACAGCAGGCTCCTCTTCTTTTTTTCCATGGACTTCTGCGCCTGCCCGATCAGCGCCTCTCCGGAAGCATAGGCCTCCAGACAGCCCTTTCTGCCGCAGTTGCAGGGAACTCCGTTGTAACGGATGGTCATATGTCCCAGCTCCCCGGCGGCATAATTGATGCCCCGCAGGATCTTTCCGTTCTGGATAATCCCTCCGCCCACGCCGGTTCCCAACGTCACCATGACAAAGGAATCCGGCTTTTTGCCAAGGCTCAAATACTCTCCCCAGGCCGCGGCGTTGGCGTCATTCTCAAAATAAATCTTCTTGGAGGTCTGTCCCTGCAGAAGCTGCCTCACATTCCCCTGGCAGCAGGGCAGGTTGTTGGCATACTCAATCCTTCCCGTCCTGCTGTTTGCCGTACCCGGCACCCCCACTCCGATGGTGCGGATTCTGGAGGATGAAACCTCGTTCTCCGCCATCAGCTCTCCGGCAAGCTTCACCAGCACCTCCGACATGCCCCGCGCCGTCATGCTTCTGTCCGTAACAATGCTCTTCGTCGCCGCAATCCTGCAGCTGTCGTCCACCAGTCCGGCGGTGATGCCGGTGCCTCCCACGTCAATTCCGATATCATACATAGCCCACACCTCTCCAGCTTTTTTCTCAAACCTCAAGCAGAAGCGTTTTGATCTCAAAGGAACGGAACCCGAGACGCACCCTTCCCCCGGCCAGCGCAAGCTCCTCCTGAACCTCCTCCAGCATATTGCAGGCAAAAACCCGCTTTACCCTGTCGGGAACCAGAAGCGTGGTCTCCCCGGCGCACCCCTTTGCTTCATACAGCCGCAGCACAACGCCGTCTCTTCGGTCAAAGGCCGGCTTGCAGGTTTCCAGAACCACATGGCCCCCCTGTAACCGGAAGAAAGAAACGCTTTCTTCCACGGCATCCGCTCCCACCGCCTCCGGGGTCACTTCCCCGGTAAAGCCGGAAGCGGTGACACTCACATTGCACTCGTAGGCTTCCTCCGTCACCCTGCTTTCCGAAAACGGCCCGGAAAAGGGCAGAACGGAATAGGTAAAACGCTGAAGACCCTTATCCGCCCTCATATCCGGAATCACCGGCGCCCGAAGCAGGGTCAGGGAAAGCCTGCTGTCCTCCGCGGACATCCCGTACTTACAGTCGTTTAAGAGGGCAAAACCGTTCTCTCCGTCCGTCAGCACCGCGTACTTGTGGTGACAGGTCTCATACAGATCCCTCTCGTACTGCCTGGACTTATGGGTGGGGCGTCTGATATAGCCGAACTGGATCTCCGCCAGCACCTCCCGGGTAAAGACCGTGGTGGGGAAATCCACCTTCAATATCCTGTGGTTTTCCTGCCAGTCCACTTCCGTCTCAAAGTCGATGCGGGGGCTGTCCGCCCGAAAACGGATCCGCTGCCTTGCCGTGAAGTAGGGCTCCCGCCGCTCCACCAGCACCGTCATCCCGCCGGAAGTCTCCTCCGTCCGAAGGCTGCAGCTGCCCTCCAGCCTCTCCGGAGCCTGCTCGTACATCCGTCCCAGCTCCCAGGCATCATAATCTATATTCACATCCCGGTACAGTTTCCACTGATTCAGCGGTTTTTCCGCATATTCATACCCTGTCCTGCTGTCCCTGAGACTGACAATCTGTCCCTGACCGTCCAGCCTGACCCGGTAGAAGGAATTCTTAAAGGCAGCCCCATCCCCGTCAGGAATCGCCCTCTGCCCCTGTGCTGTCCCAAGGTCCTGTTCCCGGGATACACCTTCCCCATCCTGTCCCAGCCTCACATATCCGCAGGGCGGCAGTTTCACCCCCCGGAATGCTCTCTCCCAGCTTAAGGAATTAAACAGAACCCTTCCGGCAGCCAGCCTGCAGGACAGCTTTTTCGCAAGCTCTCTGCTCTCCCGCTCCACCTGCTCCAGGGCTTCCTCCGCCTCCCGGTTCACCCGCTCTATGGAGCTGCCCGGCAGAATGTCGTGAAATTCCTGTAAAAGAAGAAGCCCCCAGAGCTGTTCCAGCTTCTCCAGAACCGCTTCCTCCCCGGAACCATCCTCCCACCGGCCCGTCAGCCGCAGCAGCCCGGCCAGAAACTCCGCCTCCCGCAGCGCGTACTCCGCTCTGCGAACTCCCCGCTTGATCCTGGCCTGGGCGGTGTAGGTCCCCCTGTGCCACGCCAGATACAACTCGCCGTAGTAGACATTTCTGACGACGCTTCCGTCCAGCCTGTCAAAAAAGGCGGCGGGACTTTCCATGGTGCACCTGGGAGCCCCCTCCAGATCCCGGCAGCGCTCTGCCGTCTCCACCATCAGCTCCGTAGGGCCGCCTCCACCGTCCCCGTAGCCGAAGGGAAACAGGAAGGTATCTATGTCCTGCTTCTGATTCCGATCCTCCTCCCAGCGCTGCCTCAGTGCGCCGGAATGAAAAACGGCATTGTTCTTTTTATAGATATGGGACAAGGTTCTGGTGCCGTCAATCCCCTCCCACCAGAACACATTGTAAGGAAACTGCTCACACTCCGGGTCGCAGCGCAGCAGCTTCTGGGTGGCAAAATATGGCACTCTGCACCCCTTCATAATCTGCGGCAGCGCGCCGGAAAAACCAAAGGTATCCGGCAGCCAGGTCATCCTGCTGTCAACCCCAAGCTCCCTTTGGAACCAGCGCTTCCCCAGCACGAACTGCCTGACCAGGCTCTCGCCTCCCGCCAGGTTGGTATCGCTCTCCACATACACCGCGCCCTCCGGCACGAACTGCCCCGTCTTCACCTTCTCCTTTACCCGCTCATACAGCCCCGGGTAATATGCCTTCAGGTACTCCAGAACCGTGGGAGAACAGAGCAGGAATTTATAGTCCGGATACCGCTCCATCAGCGCCACCTGGTTGGAATAGGTTCTTGCCGCCTTCCGCTTCGTCTCCTCCAACGGCCAGAGCCAGGCAAGATCCAGATGGGACTGTCCGAACACCGTATACTCCGGCACCGTGTCCCCGTTTCTTTTTTCCAAAAGCGGCGCAAGCAGCTTTGCCGCCTCCCGGACGCTGTCGCTGCGCTGCGGCTCCTTCGCCTCAAAATCTGCCGCAAAGGTAAACCGCTGCAATGCCTCCCCGATCTTCATGGTGCGCAGATCCCTGTCCGGCAGCACCTTCCACAGCTCATACAGCGTGTGGTAATCCGCATACGCGGCAGCCATCTCTTCATTGTGGATGCCGAAATGGCTGCTCCCCACCACACACTGACAGTGGGGGGGCTCCGGCACCGTCACATCGTCCCGCCGGAAGATTCCTCCGCTCTCCGGCCGGACGCCGTGTCCCGCATAGCATTCCGCATAAATCTCAAAGCGCTGGCCGGGCTCGGCACAGCCCGTCAGCTCCACCATGGCGTGCTGCTTGTCTATGGAACCCGCCTCCACGCCGTTTACAAATACCAGCATCTCCGGCCCCGGCCCCAGATGCAGCAGAATTCGCTTTCCCGCCGCCTCCTCCGGCATTGTAACCTCCGTCCGAAACCAGCCGTACTCCCATTTCCTTCCCCACTGCGTCCCCTTTGGGAAAGGCCGGAAATTCCCGGCTGCAGCCTGCTCCAGCGTCAGCTGCTCCATGGTGGTAAAGCCGGAAAGTGCCGTTTCCTCCAGCTGCGTGTAAAGATTCCGCCCGAAGGCCTCATCCCACATCTTTAATCTTTCATCCCACTGCCTTCCAAGCTTCATACCCATATCCCTCACTCAGACCATCGTTCTGTACTCCATCAGGAACAAAATCGCCAGCGCCTGGCCGTAAGGCATGGGCCGCAGCTCGATCTCCTTGTAAAAGTCCTTTGACAAACGTCCCATGGGGGTGCCGTAGGACACCTGGTTCACCACGCCCTCGTCGGATATGTAGTCCAGAATGGGAGCCGCCGCCCTGGCCGCGGTCTCCAGACAGGATCTGTCCGCCAGACCGTCCTTCACCGCCTTCAGAATGCCGTAGGCAAAACCGCAGGTGGCGCTTGCCTCCACATAGGAATCCTCGTCGTCCACCAGAGTGTGCCACATGCCGTCGGGCGCCTGATATGCCTGCAGACTGGCAATCTGTGCCTTCAGCGTATTCACCAGAAGCCTCTTCACCGGCCGGCTGCAGTCATGGATCGCCAGGAACTCCGGAATTGCCATGGTAATCCAACAGTTTCCTCTGCCCCAGAATGCCCCCGCAAAGTTATTCTTCTCCTGAAAGCTCCAGCCGTGATACCACAGCCCCGTGGCCCTGTCACAGAGATATTTGTCGTGCAGCAGAAACTGGTACTCCGCCTCCGCCTTCATTTCGTCATCCTGCAAAATCCGCCCCATATTGGCCAAAAACAGCACCGTCATATACAGCGTGTCATCCCACAGCTCCTGCTCGTTTACGCTGTCCGAGGTCTTGTGCTGGAAACCGCCCTCCTTTGTCCGGGGGAAGGATTCCATGATCTCTCTGGCCGCCTCCACGCAGGGCCGCATGTACTTTTCCTCCCCGGTGTACTCCGCCAGGAAGGACATGGTCAGATAAGGCGCCGCGGTGTTGACGTTCAGCGCCGGGAACCCGATCCCGATCTGCCTGTCATAATATTTCTTCAAGGTATCCAGATAGATTTCCTTCTTTTCATAACAGAACAGCTTCCATAAGCCGAACAGCCCCACTCCCTGGGTCCACTCCCAGTACTGATACCTGGCAATATCGTCCCCCGCCAGATTGTGGCTCTCCATGTTCTTCAGGAAAATATCATCAGTCTCATACAGGATATGGGAAAAGGCATCCACCATCCTGTCAATCTTTTCTGTCATCCGCCGAATCAGCTCTTTCTTCCCGACACACCTTTCCTCCAGCCGCCCGATGAGCGCCTTCAGCTCCTCCGGCGTCTTCACCGTGTAATCCGGCTGCCAGTCCGGCTCCTCCACGCTGTGGAAATATCTGGGGGACCAGTCCAGCCACACGGAGGTAATCCCGTATCGGTTGGCCCCGGCCACGTCCTTCTTCAGGTTATTTCCGATCATGACGATAAAGGGCTTGTCGGCCTCCGTCAGCTTCATCTTCCCCATGGCCGTATCGAACATGGACCTGGCAGGCTTCTGCTCTCCCACCACCTCCGAGACAATCCACTCCTCAAAGCAGTATCCCAGACCGTTCTCCCTGTAGACATTCTGGAAAGACTCCCATTCCCCGTCGGCCACAAGGGCAATGCGGTAGCCCTCCTCCTTCAGCTGCCGGAGCACCTCTCCCGCCCCGGGAATAAACTCCGCTGCTGTGACGATTCCTCTCTCGTCAAAAACCTGGGTTCCCTCGTCGATAATGGTATCGCCGCTGTCCGTAAATATAATCAGGTTCTTCTTCATAAGCCACTCAACCTCCATGATGCCGCTTTTCGGCGTCTTGCAATCCGGCGGTCTGAAAATTCCGCCAAAAACACCACTGTTGAACCAATCTTACCAAAGGTCAGTTTCCATTTCCACGCATCTCTTGTTTTTTTATCTTACCAGATTGCACTTTTTGCTTTTATCCTCTGTGATTTGTTTATCCAATGCACAATATTTACGAAATTGTCGCTGTGATTTTGTCTATTTTGTACGAGTTCAACGAGCTTTTACGCAAACTATGCATATCAGAAGGCTTCTCTATTTCCCGCCCTCCCGCCTGAACTTTGAAGGTGACATCTGCAAAAATTTGTTGAACGCCCGGTTAAACTGGGAAAAACTTTTAAAACCGCTCTGAAGCGCTATTTCCGTAATCGGTATATCCGTGGAGAGAAGAAGCGTCTGCGCGTTGCGCACTCTGGTCATGGAGATATAATCCGTCAGCGTAAAGCCGGTGACCCGCTTAAACTGATGAGACAGGTAATAGCTGCTGACGTAAAACTCCTTTGACAGCGAGGCCAGGGAGAGATCCTCCGTATAGCGGTTGTGGATACAGGCAGTGATACCGTAGATCTTGTTGGTGATGTTATCGAAGTCCACCTGATCCGTGTACACATTTTTATCCCTGTACTGGTAAATCAGGCTCAAAAATTCTATAAATTTCTGATGAATGGCCAGATTGGACAATTCGTTGGGGCTCTGAGAAAGATAATAAATGTCGTTCAGCTTTTCGAAAACCGCCTTTTTGTAACGTCCCTCAAAACGGTAGATGGGCACCTCGCCGTCAAAAATGCTGTAGATGCTTTTCATACATGACTCCAGGCCGTTTGGCTGGGACGGTATGGCAAAGTTGATAATGAGGCGTTTGTTCGGCGCGCCCTCCGGATAGGTTGTCTTGTGCAGCAGCGAGGGGCGGATGGCCACGATATCACAGCAGCGCAGGTCATGCCAGGCCCCGTTGATCAGATGCCCCGCCTGCTCGTCCAGAAAGATACACAGCTCATAAAACTGATGAAAATGCTGGAATTCCATGTTGATAATATAGGAACGCTCGTCCCAGTCAAAAAAATAAAAAAAGGAATTTCCCGGCTTGTTGATCTCGATCATTTTACTTCCTTCATATAATACTGTATTGTCAATCAGCATCTCTTCCTCCCTATCCCCTGTGACAGTCAGTTTTCCTGTTTTTGCTTTTTCAACTCTTATCTTTCATCAAAAGAACACAAAAAACAGTAAAAATGTACAAATTCAATCTATTGTTTTTAGCAGTATTGTGCAAAACACAAATAAATTATAAAACAAAAAAGCAAAATTTGCAATATAAGCACCAAAAAAGACAACAGATGCGTAGCAGTTCTTTCCACTCAATTGTTATACTGACTGTAGAAATTGTTGATGGGTTCAGCATTTCTAACTAAATAAAGGAGGATGTTTTTATGAAAAAAAGACTCATTGCGCTGCTTTTAGCAGGCACAATGGCCGTTTCTCTGGCAGCCTGCGGTCCGGACAATAGCAATCCGAGCGACAGCGTCTCCAACGGTTCTTCGGAAGATGTGCAGCAATCAACACCGTCAGAATCGACCCCGGAGGAATCCACCCCGGAAACGACCCCTACCCCTGAGGCACAGGGCTACAGCGAGGCTCCCATGCTTGCGGATCTGGTACAGGGCGGAACCCTTCCCAAGCTGGAGGACAGACTTCCCGCAGCGGACGATATCTTTGTAGATACGGCAGACGCGGCAGGAAATCCCCTGGAGATCGGTACATACGGCGGTGTGATCAATCTGCTGGGTGCAGGCGGCAGCTGGGGCCTTTCCAGACCCGTTCTGGAAGGTATCATCCGCTACAATTCCGACGGAACCTACTACGCAAACGTCATCAAGAGCTTTGAACACAACGACGACTACACGGTATGGACCTTCAAGCTCAGAGAAGGCATGAAGTGGTCCGACGGCGAAGATTTCAATGCCGACGACATCACCTTCTGGTACTATATGTGCCATCTCACCAACTACGACACCAAGAAGAGCTGGGCTGCTCTGAAAGAGACCGTAGACGGGGAAGACGCATGGGCAAACCTGGAAAAGGTTGACGACTACACCGTTACCTGGACCTTCGCAAATCCCAAGTTCCCCGCTGACTTTGTTGAAAACGGCGACTTCAAGTGGTGCTGGGCTCCCGAGCACTATCTGAATGACATGATTCCGGATTCCGTCTATGTAGAGAATCCCTACTGGGAAAAGACAGGCCTCAGCGACGAGCAGGTGCTCCTCAATGCGCAGGCAAAGGGCATCGACGCCGCAACCGTCAGCGACCTGGGCAAGGCTGTCACCTACTACTGGTGGAACGAGGACGGCATTCCCAACCTGAACTCCTATGTGCTGACCACAAAGGAAGGCAACAATTCCAGGGATGCACAGCTCTGCATTCTGGAGCGCAACCCTTACTTCTGGAAGGTTGACGCACAGGGACAGCAGCTTCCCTACTGTGATGAGATCCACTTTAACGCAACCTCCGAGGACGGACAGGATCAGCTGATGTTCCGTTCCGGCGAGCTGGATATCATCGAGGTGGCAATGCAGGATATCTCCTCCCTTCTCACCGACCTGGGCGACAAGGCACAGCTTCGCACCCTGGCCAGCACGAACTGGGGATCCTATCTGCTCACCTTCAACTACACCTGCACCGACAAGAACTATGCTGATCTGTTCTCCAACGTGAAATTCCGTGAGGCTATGTCCATCTGTGTGGACCGCGACCAGGTTTCCGGTCTCCTTTCGGAAGGCTTCCTGGAGCCCGGCCAGTGTGCTCCTCAGGAAGGAAACTTCGGCTACGACGCAGAGTGGGAAGCAAAGTGGACGGACTACAGTGTAGACAACGCAAAGAAGCTTCTGGAAGAATGCGGCCTTGTGATGGGCAACGACGGCTTCTATGATTTTGCAGACGGCACGGACTTTACTCTGACAATTTACACCTATACGGATTCCGGCGCTGCGGATGCTTATCCTGTTTTTGAGCAGTATTATAAGGCAGCAGGCATCAATTGTGCCACAAAGGATATCGAAGTATCCGCATTTGACACGGAAGTTGACAACAACAACTGGTATGCAATCCTTGGACCTCACACTGCCATCGGCGGCGTTTCCCTGAAATCCAGGGTACAGCCCTTCGTTCCCATCGCTCAGTCCGCTGAGTGGTACGGCGAGTACGGCACCTACTACGGCACAAACGGCGAGCAGGGCGTGAAGCCTGAGGGAGATATGGCAAAGCTGGTAGAGATCTATGAGAAGTGGAAGGCAACTCCCGACTCAGCCGAGAGAGATCAGTACACTCTGGATATCTACAATCTCCACAAAGAGAACCTCTGGACCATCGCGTACCTGAAGGCAGCCGGCGCTTACAGCCTGGTCAGCTCCAAGGTTCACAACTATCCGGATCTGTTGGTATCTGACGACCTGTATCAGTACCAGAACATTATCCACTACTGGACACTGTTCAAGACAGAGTAAAAAGCGTCTCTTCGTGACGCTTTGGTCACGACGTAATTTCTTATAAGACAATGACTTCCGGAGGCGGGGACCCGTTCCCATGCCTCCGGATTTTTCAAGAAAGGGAATTTTCCAATGGAAGAAAATGCGTACAAATCAGAGAGCATGCATGAAGGCGTTCCGAAGAAAACCCTGTTGGAGTCTGTGAGCGATTTCTTCAAAAAGGATCTCGTACAGTACATCGTGAAGCGCATTCTGATGTTCGTTCCCACATTACTTTTAATTTCGATTCTTGTTTTCTTCGTTATCCAGCTTCCCCCCGGAGATTATGTTTCCGCCCACATTGCAGCGCTTGCAACGGAGGGTGAAATCGTAGACGCGGATTACGCCGCGCAGCTCCGCGCGGACTACGGACTGGATCTGCCCGTTCATGAACAGTATATCAAATGGATCAAGGACATAATCTGGACTCCCACGGATTCCACCTACTATCGGCTCTATGGCTCCCATCACAACTGGAAGTATTCCTTCGCCTATGGGCGGGATGTGTGGGATGTGGTGGACGACAGGCTGGGACTGACGATTCTGGTTACTGCAATCATCATGATTTTCCAGTATGCCGTATCTCTGCCCATCGCAGTCTACGCTTCCACTCACCAGTACTCCGTCGGAGATTACGTCTCCTCCGTCATCGGATTTCTGGGTGCGGCGATACCAAACTTTATTCTCGCCATTGTGCTGATGTACCTGTCCTATAAATGGACGGGAAATGCAAACGTGGGCCTGTTTACACAGGAAATGCTGCAAAACGGCATACACCTGTATAATTTCGGTGATTTCCTGAAAAGAATGATCATTCCGATCCTTGTCATCGGCACCAGCGGCACCTGCGGTATCATTCGTTCCGTGCGGGCTCAGATGCTGGACGAGGTCGGCAGACAATACACCCTGACTGCAAGGGCAAAGGGCGTGCCGGAGCGCACCATCATCATGAAGTACTGCTTCCGCGCTGCCATCAATCCCACCGTCTCCGGCCTGGGCGGCGTACTTTCCAGCCTGTTCTCCGGCTCCACGGTAACTGCCATGGTGCTGAACATGCAGATCCAGGGACCCGTACTCTTTAAAGCCCTTCAGGCGCAGGATATGTATCTTGCCGGGGCAATCGTCATGGTTCAGGCAGTTCTGGTTGTCATCGGTATTCTGTTCTCCGATATCGCACTGGCATTCCTGGATCCCAGAATCCGTTACTCAGGAGGTGGCAGATAATGTGGAAAAAGAAACAGAAAACCAACGATGATTATTATCTTGCTTCCCAATGGACCCTGATGGGCAGAAAGCTGAAAAAGCATAAGCTTGCAAAATTCTCCATGCTCATCTTGCTGATCCTCTATGTGTGCGCTCTGTTTGCGGATTTCCTGGCGCCCTACTCGCTGGACGAGTTTGATGCCCTGTACAAGAACAGCGCTCCCTCCACGATTCACTGGACCTATGAGGGCGAGTTTGTGGGACCTCATATCTACAAGCTGGAGAAGACCATTGACAAGACGGACTTTTCCGTGACCATCACGGAGGACACATCGGAATATTATAAGCTGCGTTTCTTCGTACACGGCTCGGAATATAAGATCCTGGGACTGATTCCCTGCGACATCCACCTCTTCGGTGTGGGCGAGGGAAGCAATGGCGGAAGCGGCGCGAAGATCATGCTCTTCGGAACGGACTCTCTGGGACGGGATATCTTCTCCCGGGTACTTCTGGGAAGCCGTATCTCCCTGACCATCCCTTTTGCCAGCGCCGTCATCAGCTTCTTCCTGGGCGTTACCATCGGTTCCATCTCCGGTTATTTCGGAGGAGCCATTGACATCGTGATCCAGAGAATCATCGAGGTCATCGGAGCCGTTCCTCAGATTCCTCTCTGGATGGCCCTCTCTGCGGCAATTCCTCCGGGAATCTCCACCGTAAAGATGTATTTTTACATAACCATCATTCTCTCCTTTATCAACTGGACCGGAATGGCCCGGGTAGTCCGCGGAAAATTCCTGTCCCTGAAGAATGAGGATTATGTCATGGCGGCAAGACTTTCCGGCGTATCCACCTGGAAGATCATCTGGAAACACCTGGTTCCCGGCTTTATGAGTTACCTGATCGTTTCGGTCACTCTCGGCATTCCGGGCTCCATCGTGGGCGAGACGTCCATGTCCTACCTGGGACTTGGCATCAAATCTCCCGCAACCAGCTGGGGCGTGCTGCTCCAGGAGGCAAGCTCCGTCACCGATGTCGCAAGCAATCCCCATAAGCTGATACCCATCATTTTTGTGACCATCGCAGTTCTTGCCTTCAATTTCCTGGGAGACGGAATCCGCGACGCCGCCGACCCCTATAAATAAAAGAAAGCTGCTTCCAGATATGGAATTGACGCCCGCCAAAGCGGGCAAGGAGAGGAAACATGAACAAAGATAATATTCTTGAAGTCAAAGACCTCCATGTTGACATTCATATGACGGAGGGACTTCTGACAGCAGTCCGGGGCGTAAACTTTGAAATGAAAAAGGGTGAGACACTGGGTCTGGTAGGTGAATCAGGCTGCGGCAAATCTCTGACCTGTAAGGCTATTTTAGGCATCAACGACAAAAAATGCGTTCCCAGCGGACAGATTCTGTTCGATTCGGAGGGACTGGGCCAGACCGATCTCCTTTCACTGGATCAAAAGGGCCCGGAAATCCGTTCCATAAGGGGCAAGGAGATTTCCATGATCTTCCAGGAGCCCATGGTGGCCTTTTCCCCCATGTATACCATCGGGAATCAGATCAATGAAGCCACAAGACTCCACATCACCAAGGACAAGAAAAAATCCAAGGAAATCTCCCTGGAGGTGATGCGCAAGGTGGGCATCGCCAACGTGGAAAAGCGCTATAACCAGTATCCCCACGAGTTTTCCGGCGGTATGCTGCAGCGTGCCCTCATCGCCATGGCGCTGGTGTGCAACCCCAAGATGCTGATCGCTGACGAGCCCACTACCGCTCTGGACGTTACCATCCAGGCACAGATCCTGGAGCTGATGAAGGAACTGCAGAAGGATTTCAACATGGCAATCCTTTTCATCACCCACGACCTGGGCGTTGTCGCAAAAATGTGTGACAGGGTGGCAGTAATGTATCTGGGCAAGATCGTGGAGAGCGCGGATGCATCGGAGATTTACGCAAATCCCCAGCACCCCTACACAAGAGGACTGATCGGCTCCGTACACAAGATCGGCTCCAAGAAGGAGGAGCGACTGTTTTCCATCGAGGGAACCGTTCCTCTCGCCATGAACCTGCCCAAGGCCTGCGGATTCTATGACCGCTGCGACGTCCGCATCGAGGGACTCTGCAACCGTGCGGAACCGGAACTGGTGGAAACGTCCCCCGGGCACAAAATTGCCTGCTTTAACTGTCCCCACGAAGCCTGCCGCGCTGAGAGGGCCAGGGTGGAGGCTATCCTGAAAAAGGAGGAGGCTAAGGCATGAACAAAGACAATATCATGGAAGTCAAGGGCCTGCACAAGCGCTTTACTTCCAAGGGTGTTACAGTAAAGGCGGTAACGGATGTCAGCTTCAACGTAAAGCCGGGAGAAACCATCGGCATCGTAGGCGAATCCGGCTGCGGAAAAACCACGCTGGGACGCTGTATCGTGCGGGCCTACGACGCCTCTGAGGGCCAGGTCTTCTATCGCACAAAGGACGGCGAAGAGCTGGACTTCCTGAAGGTGGATAAAAAGAAGATGAAGGAAATCCGAAAGGAAATCCAGATGATTTTCCAGGATCCCTACTCTTCTCTCGACCCCAGGATGACGGTTCTCGACATCATCAAGGAACCGTTGAAGGCAAACTTTCCGAAAATGCCCAAGGCCGAGATGGATCAGCGGGCAAAGACGATTGCGGAGAAGGTTGGCTTGAACCCCATGTACCTGATGCGCTATCCCCACGCCTTTTCCGGAGGACAGCGCCAGCGTATCGGCATCGCCAGAGCGTTGGTCATCGAACCTCAGATCATTGTCTGCGACGAAGCCGTCTCCGCCCTTGACGTATCCATTCAGGCACAGGTCATCAACCTGCTGCGGGATCTGCAGAAGGAACTGAACCTGACCTACCTGTTTATCAGCCACGACCTCTCGGTGGTGGAGCATATTTCCGACAAGGTAGGGGTTATGTACCTGGGCCGCATGGTAGAATTCGGTCCGGCAGAAGAAATGTTTGAAAAACCCATGCATCCCTATACGGAGGCTCTGCTCTCCGCGGTGCCCGTGGCGGACCCCGGCATCCAGATCGAGCGTATCCCCTTAAAGGGAGAGATTCCAAACCCCGCAAACCCGCCAAGCGGCTGTTACTTCCACGAAAGATGTCACTACTGCATTGACAAGTGTAAGACGGACTCGCCTGCGCTGGCAGAGATGCCTGACGGAAGGCTCTGCGCATGCCACAGAGCTAAGGAACTGAACCTCCGCGGCTTTACCTACGATGAGGGGGCAAGGACACAGCAGTCGGCCGAATAGTCCCCGTTTTCTTCCTTTTCTCCTGTTGACAAGGAGCGGGAATTCGGCTATACTTTATCCAATATCTGGAATTCCTGTGAGGGAGTAATTGACGGCTGCTGCCGGGGCAATATCAACACAATGACGGATTTCGTCTGGTATTGCCGAAACAATTTCGATTGTGACAATGAGACTCATGGACATTTATACCGCGCATGTTTCCTGCGCCGGGTATAAGCTGTCCGTGAGTCTTTTACTGTCAGGAACCGCCCGGAATCCAGACAAACAGGAGGGATAAGGTTGAAAAAATTCGTTTCAACCTCCCTGATTTGAGTGCGCGCTGAAGCGCGCAGACGGGAGCAAAAATGAGTCTGTTTACCTTGTTTGTCACCGCAGTGGGATTATCCATGGACGCCTTTGCCGTCTCCGTGTGCAAGGGACTTGCCATGAAAAAACTCTCACCGAAAAAAGCCCTTATCATCGGGCTCTGGTTCGGAAGTTTTCAGGCGCTGATGCCCGGCATCGGCTATCTGCTGGGCACGCGCTTCGAAAAATATGTGACGACCTTTGACCACTGGATCGCCTTTGTTCTGCTGGGACTGATCGGCTTCAACATGATCAGGGAAGCCCTGACGGGGGAGGAAGAACAGACCGACGACTCTACAGACGCAAAAACCATGTTCCTGCTGGCCGTAGCCACCAGCATCGACGCCCTGGCCGTAGGAATCACCTACGCCTTCCTGCAGGTTCAGATCCTGCCCGCCATAACCTTCATTGGCGCGGTCACCTTCGGTCTCTCCGTGGCAGGCGTAAAAATCGGCAGCGTGTTCGGCCTGAAATACAAGTCCCGAGCCGAGATCGCAGGCGGCGTCATCCTGATTCTCATGGGTACGAAAATCCTGCTGGAGCATCTTGGCGTGCTGTGAGACCTGAAGCTTTATTCCAGCCCGAAGTCAACCGGATAGAGCTGCGGCACCTCCGCTGCCGGTTTCGGTTCGGCCACAAGCCTGCCCTCCAGAGTGCTCAGAAGTACCGTGGCGTTTTCCAGCATTCCATTGACTGCTTCCTCAAACGCCTTCATCTCATCGGTTTTCTGCCCCACGGACAGATCAAAATCCACAGACCAGGTCTCCACCTCCGAGGGCTGACCGCCCTCCAGCGCAAACCGTGTACAGGTATAGCTGCCGAACCCCTGGTACATGGCGGGCTGATACCGGATCAAATAATCCTGTCCGTTTCCCTCATATAACAGAATGGCACTCCAGCCAATGTGAGGGATACCTGCTTCCTCACTCCACAGCACGGTTTCGTTCTTCCCCAGCACCTCCAGCTCATAGAGCTCCTGCTCTGCCGTTTCACGAACCCGGAATCCTTCCGCCTCGCCGTCCCGATCCAGGTCGGCATCCAGCCACCAAATCACCGTGTCAAGCGCTTCCGCCAACACCGTATCCCCCTGATGCCTGCTGATGAAAGCTGCTACATCCTCCTGTCGGATATCAATATAGTCCGAAACTCCGGTATCCGCCTCCAGGTAAATATACATGGGACTGGCCTTCGGTCCCACCTCCCCTCCCCCGATCTTCAGGGTGAACTTTTCGTCGATCTCATAGACACGGATATACAGTCCGGAGCCCGTCTCATAATGGCGAAACCCATCAAAGTCTTCCCAGGTAAGCGCTTCCCCCTTCCGGGCAAGCTCTACCACCTGCTCCAGCGACAGGGGCTGTTGTGAGACAGCCTCCTGACCGGCAGGATTGGTCAGAAAGCACACCGCTGCTGCCCCACAGGCCGTCACTGCCGCCGCAACGATCCAAAAGGCAGGCTTTTTGTAGTTCAGCACGGCCCTCACTCTCTCCTTTACCCCCACTTCTCCGAAGGACAAAGGACAGGCGGCAACACTTCTGCGGCCAGTGCTGCAGGCCAGCAGTGCCTGAGAATAGTCCGCCCGCTGTTCCCTGTCAAGCTCCCTGACCACCCGTTCATCGCAGGCCAGCTCGATGTCCCGGCACAGCAGCACATATGCCAGCCACATCAGCGGATGAAACCAGTAGACAGCCAGCAGGAGAAAACCAAGGGGCTTCCACCAGTGATCCCCACGGCGAATATGAGCCTGCTCATGGGCCACCACATAGGTCAACTCTTCTTCGGACAACCGAGTGGGAAGATAAATCTTCGGTCCAAGCATCCCCAGCACAAAAGGAGAAGATACCCGCTCACTCCGGAAAATATTCTCCCGCACCATCACCGCCATACTCACCCGCCTGTACAGCGCCCCATAACGCAGGAGAGAATAAAGCACCAGAGCAGCGACGCCGGACACCCAGAGCACGGCCAGAACCGCCACGGCATCCACCACCGCCTTCTCAGGCTCCGGAACACGAACCTCCTGCTCTGCCAGATACTCGTTCACCCGATCATCCACAAGCGCAAACCCGGTGTGTACCGTAATGCCGGAACCGGCCCCCGTCTCCTCCGATATGGTTCGGGCGCTGGGAAGCAGACTCAGACTGCTCTCCACCGAGAACGGACAGACCAGCCGGAGCGCCACGACTCCCCAGAGCAGTACATGGCTCCACCCCGGCGCCTTTCTCAGGACAAACCGCAGCACCACCACCGCCAGAATCAGCCAGCCCGCAGAAATACTTCTGTTCAGCACCTCCAGAAAAAGCTCTGTCATGCCTTGCCTCCCTTCCGAAAGCGGTCGATCATCTGCTGTACCTGATCGATCTCCTCCTCTGTGACGCTCCGGTGCTTTGTGAACGCCGCGACAAAGGCCGGCAGCGAGCCCTCAAACTTTTTCTCCACCAGCTCGTCTATCTCCGCCGCCTGCACCTGATCCTTTGTGACCAGAGCCGATACAACACTGTTTTCATTCTTCAGAATCCCCCGTTGGGACAGACGCTTTATAACCGTATAAGTGGTAGTGGGCTTCCACCCCAGCCGCTGCCTGCAAATCTCCACCAGCTCACTGCTCCTCACCGGTTCATGCTCCCACAAAATCAGACAGAAACGATACTCACTTTCAAATACCTTTGGTGTTTCCATAAAAAAACCCCTCTCTTCCGTTTCTCTAATGCATTAGAGTATACTTCCACTCTAACAGATTAGAGAAACGGTGTCAAGGGTACAATCAAATCCCTCTGATCTGATCCAGTATAAAGGGATCTCTGATTTTCTGATCCTCCGAAAGGAGCACAATCTTTGACAGAATCTCCGCCGTCTTGGGATCCTCATCCACAAAGGGCAAAAACAGCTTTCCGCGCTTCTGGCTGTGCACCGGCAGGATATTCAGCATGGCGCCGCCCTCCTGGTGTACCACCCCGCTGCCCAAATGCACATTGTAAGTTCCTCTGGTTCCCCGGATCAAGGCATGGCTGTCCTTCAGGGTTACGTTTTCAATCCGAAACAGAAGCAGATTAAACTCCACAATCGCCCGGCGCATCTCAATGGTGGAATGGCTGGTCTCAGGATCCACGCCGCCCGCGTGAGCCACGCTCACCGCCAGATCCACATCCCGCATGACCTCGCTGTAGATCAGATCCGGCACCTCCTGGATGGTCAGCTGCCTGAAGGTCTTACGGTCGGAAAATTCCACCCACTCCAGCGTGGGCGCTTCCACGTCGCTGGGAGAAAACCAGTCTGCCAGCGCGTAAATCCTGGCCACAATATTTTCCTTATAATAGATCTTCTGCAGCCCCTCCTCATAGTCTGCCACCCAGCGCCGTCCTCTCAGACAGCCCACCGTCTTGCCCGGCTGAATCTGGTTTCCGGCAAACATTCTGGAGGCCTTTTGTCCCAGCTCCTCCGGCAGCTTCACATAGAGCTCCCGGAACACCTGCTTAAAGGGCTGCTTTACCTGGCTGTCAAACAGATACCTCTGACAGGAATGCCACACCCCGGCGCGGTACAGATCCAGAGGATGGGCAATGTGCAGCCTCTGATCCTCTTTCAGGCGGCTCCTTCTGCCCTCCCAGTCCACAAGCACAAGCCCTCCGGCAGCTTCCGTCTCCGGAAATCCCATGCGGTCTCCGGCCACAAAAACCAGGGGTTTTAAAATCGCGCTTACCACGGCGTTCTCCAGAAGCCCCACCACCTCCGCGGCCGTAAACTCCTCCCCGCTCTCCATGGACTCCTCCATCATCTTCCTGGTCCGGGAGTACTGTTCCTTCAGCTTCTTGTTGGCATCCTTCACCTCCAGCACATAGGCCTTGCTTCCAAGCCGCGAAGGCACTGATTTCAGCATCTTTCCATCCTTCCGGCACAAAATGGCGCTCTTGCCTGCCTCGTCCACCTGCAGACAGATCTCCACGTCCTCCACCGCATGCCACTCCATGTAATCCGCATATTCCTGCGTAAGACGGCTCTCCATCTTCAAAACCAGCCGGGTCACATCGGAAAATCCCGCGTGGACGCTTAAGTTCACCAGTGCCGTCCGGGCAGCATTTGCCTCGCTCACCCGCCTCTGCGCGCCGAACTGCTTTGCCTCCTTTTCGTACTTTCTGATAAAATGATAGCGCTCCAGCAGATCCTTCTCCCGATCCTTTCCAAAAGGAACCAGGCCATAGCTCATGAGCAGATCCTTGTTCCGCTTTGCCTCAATCTGCTCCCTCAGCTCTTCTGCAGTGACCTTTCCGGTGGCCGCATCCGCGTATTTCCTGGCGCGGGAATGCTTCTGCCCGTCGGAGATATATTTTGCAGCCTTATACAACAGACTGAAATTTTTCTCTCCAAGCAGTTCATACACCTCCCGGAACCAGTCGATGTCAAACGCGCCGTTTCGCAGCTCCTCCGCGGACAGAGGCGTATACCTGGCGATCATGGCCTTCTTCTGATCGTCGAAGTACTCATCCATATGTGCCATAAAATAATAGCAGCCGCTCTTCATTCCCGCCCAGCCCAGCGCTTCTTCTATCACGTCGATCCACTGCGGCGCGTACATGGCCACCTCCGCCAGCCGATCCGCCCGGATACTCGTCTCCTTCAGCCGCCGCTTCAGATCTGCTCCGCTGTCGCCCTCCACAGGATAGGAAGCCTTCAACAGATGACACAGCACCTCCTTCCTGGTCAGGCCCTGGGCATACCGCCAGGAATAGTAGGTCTCCCGTCCCAGCGTATCCTTCCCCAGCGCCATCAGAATACGAACCAGGTACTCCGCTCCCCTGATATAGGTGATGCCTCTGATATCCCCGGAAAACTCCGTGGGCGCCTCCCCACGGCGAAGCTCCGTATCCACAATCACGGGTACAAGACTGTCATACAGTTGGCCGATGAGCCTGCCGCACCAGGTCTCCTTCCCCACAAGCTCCTCGCCCTGCTCCAGAATTTCCTCTGCCATGGCTTCCCCAAAAAAGTACTTCCAGAGCTGCCGGTTTCCCCGCCTGCCATACTCCCCCTTTACGACCTGGGTAACAGCCTGCAGGCAGTTCCTCCTGCCAAAATAATTCAGAACGGCCTTGTACAGAATATCCTCTGAGACCATTCCCAGATGATATGCCTTCAAAAACCAATAGGGTGTAATGGGTGTGATCGCCTGGGCGTTCAGGGAGTTAAAAACCTGAAGGGAAGGTTGGAACCGGCCGCTCTCCCGCTCCTCCGCACATTTCAACTCAAGGCTCCAGGCAGCATAAAACGCCTTCGCAAAATCCTGATCCGTGCTCCAGCAACCCAACCCCTCCAGAAAACGGTTGAGAAACAGCAGGCTGCCCACCGAAACGGAACGGGTATGAGACGGTCCGTTCCAGGCAGTGCTGAACTCTATGGTCTTGTTCTTTCTGTCAACCACACCGCAAAGAGCCTGCGCCGCCTGCAGCCCCGTCCGCAGTAAAAAGTCCTTATCCAGGAACTCATAGCGGTAATTTCGCATCACCCCCTGTACCTGTCCGAAATACTCCAACGCAAGCGGCAGCGGCTGGAACGGGAACTTCCCCAGCACAGACCGGTAGAACCTGTGCGTATTCTCATTCTCATACGCCTCCCCCTGCCTCCAGAAAAACCTGGCCTCCATCTGCAAAAACACGGAATAACTGCCGATCTCCCGCTCATAAAACGTCCGAAATTCCTGTTCCAGCGGATAGTTTTTCAGCCGGAATCCATCCACATAAAGTCTGTCCTGCTTTCCCTCCGCATCCTGCTTCCTGCGCACATATCCATTGGATAAAAGCTTACGCTCTCCGTTTGCCGTCTCATATTCGTAATCCCTGTTTTGGCGGATCAGCTCATCCAGTTTTTTCAGCTTCCCAATGATCTCCTGCTCCGACAGGGCAACACATTGCAGAAGCGCCTCATTCCCTTCCGCAGTCTCCGGAATCCGCTCCGGCGCATCCGGGTCGTAAACTCCCCAGCCCTTCTGTACAGGAGACTCTTCCTTCGCTCCGCCCAGAATCTCCTCCAGCAGAACCTTCTCCTTGTCCGTAGGGGTCTTGATCTGTTCTGCCAGGGTTCTGACCCGGGCATAAAACGCCTCCTTCCCCTTCTCCTTCGACAATCTCAAAAAAAGATCCAGCGCGGCACTGCGCTTTTCCTCATTTTTATCTCCCAGCAGCCGCTTCAGGCACTCCTCCATGTCCCCGTCCTCCTGGGACATCAAAAACTCCAGAAGCTGATTTCTCAGCCGACTGCGCTTAAAACGAAGCATATCCTCAATCAGGCGGTAATCCTCTTTCTCAAAGGTCAGCCGCTTTACCAGCGCCACGGCTCTGTCCGAGGTAGATACCTCCGCGTTCCCCATGTAGCCGATCAGAAGCTCCCTCTGGGTTCTGTTTGCCGGGCGGTATAAAAGCAGGTTCAGCAATTTGGCCCGCTCGCTGCCGTAGCCGTCACTGTGCACCTCCCCCAAAAGCTCTGCCGATTCTGTCATCTTCTCCTCGTCTCCCAGCACATAAGCCACGAAGGCCAGCTGGCGAACCGCCTCCGAGGGCTTCAGTTCCACCCGGTACCAGGGAAAAATACAAGGATCATAGACCACGCCCTTTTGGGGCAGACTTTTATAAATGCTCCGGAACTTCTCATACTGAAGCTCCGCCTCCTCCCGATCCGCAAAATAATCTGTCAGAACCGGCTTTTTCGGCTCCGCAAGCTCCCTTCCATTATCACGTTGGCCATAGAGCAGTCCTGAAATCCAGCCGCTCAGGGCGATGTGAAAGGCCGGCATAAACGCCGCCACCAGCTCCAGATCCTCCGTGTGCTCCAGAATCACCTTCTTCGCCGCCTGCATCTTCAACTGATCGTCAAAAAGACTGAGATTATAAAAGGAAGCCGTCAGCTTCTGGTTTTTCGTGCCGTGTTCGATCAGTTCCAGCATAGCCGCAACGGCATTTTCCACCTCTTCGAAGCCCAATGCCCACAGCGCTGCACTGATGGCGATAGAATCATTGCTCTTTAGCTGCTCCCTGCAGAACTCCTCCTCCCGAAGGCAGCGCCCCATCAGCCCCAGAAGCTTCCCGTTCACCCGATCCACGTTCTTTTCGTCAAAAATACCTATCCAGGTGGATACCGACCGCTTCACGGAGGAGTACCGCAGCAGATCATTGTCCTCAATCACCTGTAACAGCGCCAAAAACGCTTCCCTTGTCCCCTCATCCATGGCCTCGCAGATGGCCTGCCGAAGCCCCTCCTGCAGCCTGGCCGCCAGAAGCAGGTCACAAACCAGCTTCTGAAGCTCCTTATTGTCCGAGCGCAGAATCCCCAGGATCATCTCCCGGTCCAGATAAGCGGCATTGTTTTCACTCAAAATCAGATCCTTCAGGGCATCTATCACCGCCTGGTTGCCCCGGTCGATCTCCGCCGCATAGATCAGGCTGAAATTCCGGGTAAATCCCCAGTCACTCCTGATATAATCCAGTTTTTCCTCGTTCAGGCGGCGATAGATAAAGTCCTCCAGCCGCTCGCCGCAGTAATACAGCTTTTCATAAGCATTCAGCAGAGTGAACGCCCAGCTCACCTGCGCCCAGTACGCACGGGTGCGCACCGTCCTGCGCTGCCAGCCATAGGAAAAAGGAAATTGATTCAGCTTGTCGATGATGTAGAGATAAGATTCCCGGTAGTTTGGAGGAACAAATGCCTCCAGAAGCTCCCTGTGCCCCCCAACGCCGGAAACCATCCCTTTCCCTTCAAACCACTGGGACGGCTTTTTCTCCCTCTGTTCCCGGAACTGCCTGACAATCCGGCTCATCTTCCCCTCTTCACTGTAATACTGGCGCATGATCTCCTGTGCCAGCGTCCTGTCGTGCTCCGGCAGCCTCTGAAGCCTCCTCTCCAGCTCCTCCTGCCGCCTTTTCCTGATCACCTGTCTTGTACTGTAATCAAACTCAGCCACTTTTACTCCCTCCTGTCCGCCCCCGCGGGTATTATTCCAGTTTGACGGTATTGTTCCAGTTTTCTGGTATTGTTCCGATTTGCCGGTATTGTTCCAGTCTGTCGGTATTGTTCCGATCTGCCGGTATTGTTCCGGTCTGTCAACACACCCTTCCCGTTCTACCACATTCTCCCTGCCAGCATTGTCAGTCTGACAAAGGTAAACACGCTGTCCTCTGTTACACAAACAGGGTCCTCCAATTTCTCCAGAGGCTCTCCGTCCTGAAAAATGCGGTAAATGCCGTCCTCAAAGCATTGGATGGCATTTTCCTGTGCCGCAGAAAGCACCGCTTTTTTCTCGCCATAATTAACGCCGAAGCCCACCTTTCCTGCCTGTGCCTTCTCCTGGATCTCCTCCCTGGTCAGACAGGACAGAAGCTCCGAATGTTCCATCCGCCGATTATACTCCTCCACCCCCGTCTGAACTACCGCCAGGATCAGCTCCCGCACCGTGGCAGGGCAGCCGTCAATCTCACAGACGGCAGGCTGTACCGATGCCTTCCGCTTGCCCAAGGCCTTCAGATTTACATTGATTTTCATAAAAAATATCACT
>ERZ779624.74-NODE-74-length-43333-cov-7.911110_pt1 | contig 43333 bp, 39 predicted proteins | sample MGYA00514190_ERZ779624 | MGnify/ENA primary metagenome ERZ779624 (study PRJEB29562, sample SAMEA4376706) | mouse gut metagenome | isolation source: Cecum | study: EMG produced TPA metagenomics assembly of the A DSS colitis mouse model was used to assess the microbial... | reverse complement strand
GCAGGATATTGTCGGTGTGGTAGCACTCACCGCCGTCCAGGCACAACTTGTCTAAACGCAGAGTCAGAACGACAGAGCGAAGCCGCCAAGCTTGCTTGAGCGGCGTGCGGGAAGTCGTTATGACGAGCAAAACACCGAGAAAAGCGAAGCCGAATTATAATAATTATGGAAAGGAAGAAAATTATATGAAGGTACTGGTTATTAACTGCGGCAGTTCCTCTCTGAAGTTTCAGCTGATCGACTCGGAAACGGAGGAATGTCTTGCAAAGGGATTGTGTGAGCGAATCGGGATAGAGGGAAGCATGATTACCTATGCGCCCCAGGGAGGGGAGAAGGAGAAGACAACGACGCCCATGTCCGATCACACGGAGGCGATTCGCCTTGTGCTGGAGGCGCTTACAAATGCAGCTACAGGTGTGGTAAAGAACCTGGACGAGATCGGCGCTGTGGGACACCGCGTGGTACACGGCGGGGAAAAATTTGCAAAGTCCGTCATCATCGACGGGGAGGTGCTGAAGGCAATTGAAGAATGCAATGATCTGGCGCCCCTGCACAATCCTGCAAACCTGATCGGCATTAACGCTTGCCGAAAGCTGATGCCGGAGACGCCTATGGTAGCGGTGTTTGATACCGCGTTCCACCAGACCATGCCGGAGGAAGCCTACTTATATGGTCTTCCCTATGAATATTACAGAAATTATAAGGTCAGAAGATACGGATTTCACGGCACCAGCCATTCCTATGTCTCAAAGAGGGCGGCGGAGGTTCTGGGAAAGCGTTATGAAGATCTGAAGATTATTGTATGCCATCTGGGTAACGGCGCAAGCGTATCCGCCGTGAAGAACGGCAGATGTGTGGATACCTCCATGGGACTGACTCCTCTTCAGGGTCTGATTATGGGCACGCGTTCCGGCGATATTGATCCGGCAATCGTTGAGTTTATTGCTCATAAGGAAGGAAAGAATATCGACGAGATCATGAACATACTGAATAAAAAGTCGGGTGTGTTGGGGCTGTCGGACAACCTTTCTTCCGATTTCCGTGACCTGGAGGCCGGCTATGACAGAGGGGACGAAAATGCCATCCGTGCCATGAGAACCTTCTGCTACAACGTGGCAAAGTATGTGGGAGCCTATACGGCGTCCATGAACGGAGTGGATGTGATCTGCTTTACGGCGGGAGTGGGTGAAAACGGCCCCCTGGTGCGAAGCATGATCTGCGAATATCTGGGGTATCTGGGAATAGCACTTGATCCCGAGCTGAATAACAGGCGGGGAGAGGATATCGCCGTTACCACGCCGGAGAGCCGGACTACGGTCATGGTGATTCCCACCAACGAGGAACTTGCCATCGCAAGAGAGACGGTGGCACTGGTGTGAATTGAGAAAAATTAAGCCGGTCTTCACAGATAAAGAAAAAAATCTTAATCTTTACTTTACAATTTTGATACAGCTTTCGGGTTAAAATAAGCGTATAAGGATTGAAGGTCAGAGATTGCAAAAGATAAGGATTCTGGAAGGAGAGGGCTGGAAATGAGGAGCACCGGTAACGAAGCCGCACAGTTGTGGACATATGGGAATGAGAAAACAGGGACGGAATGGAGTGAGCGGAAAGAATCCGGTATGAGGCAGGATCTTTCGATAAAGGCGCAGCAGGAAGCGGGGCAGAGGGCACATCAGGGCCAGTCCGTTCCGCCACGAAGAAGGCGGTCAGAGGGCCCAAACCGACAGGAACAGATAAAAAGACAGAATTATGCACAACAGCTGCAGCAACAGGTCAGAAAAGGAAAGCGGCTGACGGCGGCACTGTTTTTTACCTGGTGTTTCCTGGTCGTCAATCTGATCTTCCTGCTGGTTCTGTACCGGAAGGTGAGAAGCATGGATGAGCTTCTGGAGCAGGCCGTACTTCAGACCCGGGTTTCTGCCGCGGTTGATCAGAAGGAGCAGGCAGGGCATACGGATTCCGGGATCACTACCGATGCGGCCGATGCGATGGGGCAGGCGGTTCAGACGGTGAAGGAGGATTATCCTGATATCTGGGGGCTTGACCGGGTGGACAGTCCCAGGAAGCGCACGGAGCGTCAGGTTCTGGACCGACTGGCGGAACTGGCAGAGGAAAACAGGCTGATCGATGAGATCTACGGCGACCGGAAAAGCTATCCTGACAAGCTTCTGGAGGCCTTGGCAAACAATCCGGAGATGGCGGGGTTCGTGGCGGGGTATCCCGACGGGAAACCGAAATCCACAGGGCTTACGGAGAGCGAGAAGGAAAAAGATTTTCCGCTGTTTCTTCAGTGGGATCCCCGTTGGGGATATGATTCCTATGGGGATGACAGCAATATAGGTCTGGCTGGATGCGGCCCTACCTGTATTTCCATGGTGCTGTATTACCTGACCGGTGACGAAAAGCTTACGCCGGATGTGATAGGGGAATACAGCATGAAAAACGGCTACTATGTGTCCGGCGTGGGAACGGCCTGGGCATTGCTGGAGGATGTTCCGGCCATGTACGGCGTCGATGTGGTGCAGCAGGGCATTAAGGAAGAGAATCTGAAGCAGGCTCTGGACTGGGGCGGTGTTGCTGTCTGCTCCATGAGCGAGGGGGATTTTACGGCGGCGGGTCATTTTATCGTGATCTACGGATATGATTCAGAGGGATTTCTGGTGAATGATCCGAACTGTGTGGCGAGAAGCCGGCAGCATTGGAGCTGGGACAGCCTGCGGGGGCAGATCAAGAATATGTGGCTCTATCAGAAGGGCTGAGGCGTCTGGAACCCTGTATGACAGAACCACGCTTTCATCGGAAAAGGTTCCTCGAAATTTAGTGTTGACAAATCTGTGGACACTATGTATAATGAGTCAGTGTGTGAAAAGAGTTTTATACACAGGAGCCGATATGTTATTGAATTTATCTGATGTGTTAACATCCGAAGGCAGACAGATGAGTGCTGAGGTGCTGCTAGAGATGACATGCTTTAAGAACGGGACGGAAAGCTTTGAGATTATGGAGAAGTCCCCTGTAGCTTTCACCTTTATCAATATCGAGCCGGAAAAGGCCAGGGTGGAGGGAACGGTGAGGCTGGTGTTCCGGACTGCCTGCGACCGATGTCTGACGGAGGTGCCGACGGTTCTGGAGCTGAGCTTTGAGCGGGTGGTCGTTTCGCCGGAGATTGGCACGGAGGATGAAGACGCGGATGACCTGAGTTTTATGGAAGGTTATCAGCTGGACGCGGAGACTTTTGTGTACAATGAAATCATGGGTAACTGGCCTGCTAAGATTCTGTGTAAGGAAGACTGTAAAGGGCTTTGCCGCGTATGCGGACAGAATCTGAACGAGAGGGAGTGTGGATGTGATACCTTTGTCCCCGACCCGCGGATGGCAGTGATACAAGATATTTTCAAACGGGGATAAGGAGGTGTAAAGATGTCTATTTGTCCTAAGAATAAATCTTCCAAGTCGAGAAGAGACAAGAGAAGAGCAAACTGGAAGATGAGCGCTCCCACTCTGGTAAAGTGCAGCAAGTGCGGCACGCTGATGGTGCCTCACAGAGTTTGCAAGGCCTGTGGTTCTTACAATAAGAAGCAGGTTGTAAGCGTTGACTGATGAATCGATGAACGCAAACGGGAAGGACGTCCATGGCGACGTCCTTTTTTGTGGTAATTTTTGTCTTGATTTTTGGTATCGTGTTTAGTATAGTAAAATAGTGTATGGGAAAGAGTCGATACGGAAGGAATGATCCAATGGCGGAAATGGTAAATGTGGCGGTTGATGCCATGGGCGGGGACAACGCTCCCGGCGAGATCGTCAAGGGTGCGGTGGAGGCCGTCAACGAGGACAGGCGCGTCAAGGTTTTTCTGGTCGGGCGGGAGCCGGTGATCAGGGAGGAACTGAAAAAGTATACCTATCCGGCGGAGCAGCTGGAGATCGTACACGCGGAAGAGGTCATTGATACGGGGGAGCCTCCCGTTATGGCCATCCGCAGGAAAAAGGATTCCTCCATTGTGAAAGCCATGTATATGGTGAAGGAGGGTCAGTGCGATGCGCTTGTGTCCGCGGGAAGCACCGGGGCCGTGCTGGTAGGCGGACAGGTGATCGTTGGCCGCATTAAAGGTGTGGAGAGACCGCCTCTTGCGCCGATTATCCCCAATGCGGAGGGAGTCAGCCTGCTCTTGGACTGCGGGGCAAATGTGGACGCGAGACCTTCGCAGCTGCTGCAGTTTGCAAAGATGGGCAGCGTCTATATGGAGAGCGTTCTCGGTGTAAAAAATCCCAGAGTCGGTCTGGTGAACATCGGGGTGGAGGAGGAAAAGGGAAATGCCCTGACCAGGGAAACCTATCCGCTCCTGCAGAGCTGTCCGGAAATCAATTTTATCGGTAATGTGGAGGCGCGGGATATCCCTGCGGGGGTGGCGGATGTCCTTGTGTGCGAGGCTTTCGCGGGCAATATTGTGCTGAAGATGCTGGAGGGCGTCAGCGATGTCCTGATCAAGAAGATCAAGGGCGGCATGATGAGCAGTCTCCGCAGCAAGATAGGCGCCCTGCTTGTGAAACCGGCGCTGAAGAAAACGCTGAAGGGTTTCAGCACGGAGGAGTATGGCGGCGCTCCGCTGCTTGGACTGAACGGACTTGTGGTCAAGACCCACGGCAGCAGCAAGGCCATAGAGATCAGACATTCTATTCTTCAATGCATAGCATTTAAAGAACAGAATATAAATGAAAAAATCAAAGAACAGATTGTTCTGGAAGATTAAGGAGATGGAAACACTATGGAACTGGAAAAATTGAAAAAAGTAATTGCAGAAGTTTTGAATGTGGATCCGGATGAGATTACGCCGGAGACCACCTTTATGGATGATCTGGGAGCGGATTCCCTTGATGTATTTCAGATCATTATGGGGATCGAGGAGGAGTTTGACATCGAGATCCCTGCGGAAAAGGCGGAGAAGATCACTACCGTGGAGGAAGCGGTGGAGATGATTAAGAGTGCGCAGAATTGACGGCACGGTCATCATGGAAAATTTGAACAGCAGAAGATCTGCTGTCATGAATAGGAGCAGTACGCCTGGCGGACTGCTCTTTGCTTTGAAAAGAGGAAAGAAATGTTGGAAGGATACACCTTGAAGAACCTGGAAGAGCGGATCGGATACAGGTTTCAGAATATTGCCCTTTTGAAGCAGGCACTGACGCACAGCTCCTTTACCAATGAACAGAGAATCAACAAGGCAGGGGACTATGAACGCCTTGAGTTTCTGGGCGACGCGGTGCTGGAGCTGGTATCCAGCGATTTTCTGTTCCGGGAGCACCCGGAACTGACGGAGGGAGAACTGACCAAGCTTCGTGCTTCCATGGTATGCGAGCCTTCTCTGGCGTTCTGCGCAAGGGACCTGGAGCTGGGAAAATTCATGCTCCTGGGAAAGGGAGAGGAAAGTACCGGGGGAAGAGAGCGGGACAGTATTATCTCCGACGGCATGGAGGCTGTCACCGGAGCCATCTATGTGGACGGAGGGATGGAGCCGGCCAGAGCATTTATCTACAGGTTTATCCTTTCTGACCTGGAGGATAAGCGCCTGTTCTATGACAGCAAGAGCAATCTTCAGGAACTGATCCAGGGAAGACTGAAGAAGGATTTCAGGTATGAGCTTCTGGAAGAGAGCGGACCGGAGCATAACAAGATCTTCCGGGTTTCCGTCTGTATGGAGGAAGAGTGTCTTGGAGAGGGCGCGGGAAGAACGAAAAAAGCGGCGGAGCAGCAGGCGGCGTACAGGGCGCTGTTGCTTTTGAGGGATAGAGGATATGTATTTAAAAAGCATTGAGGTGCAGGGGTTCAAGTCCTTTGCAAACAAGATAACCTTCCAGTTTCACAACGGTATCACGGGTATTGTGGGACCCAACGGAAGCGGCAAGAGTAACGTGGCGGACGCCGTGCGCTGGGTGCTGGGAGAGCAGCGGGTCAAGCAGCTTCGCGGGGCCAGCATGCAGGATGTCATTTTCTCGGGCACGGAGAACAGGAAGCCGCTGAGCTACGCGTATGTGGCTATCACACTGGATAACGCGGATCATCAGCTGGCCATCGACTTTGACGAGGTGACGGTGGCAAGGCGAATTTACCGTTCCGGAGAAAGTGAATATCTGATTAACGGCAGTCCCTGCAGACTGAAGGATGTGAATGAACTGTTCTATGACACCGGTATCGGCAAGGAAGGGTATTCCATCATCGGCCAGGGTCAGATTGACAAGATTCTCAGCGGCAAGCCGGAGGAAAGGCGGGAGCTCTTTGACGAGGCGGCAGGTATCGTGAAGTTCAAGCGCCGCAAGGCGGCGGCTCAGACAAAGCTGGAGAACGAGAAACAGAATCTGGTGCGAGTCAGCGATATTCTCTCGGAGCTGGAAAAGCAGGTGGGCCCTCTGGAACGGCAGTCGGAGGTGGCAAGAATCTATCTGCGCAAGAAGGAAGAGCTGAAGACACTTGACGTGAATGTGTTCCTGCTGGAGAATAACCGTCTCCGGGAGCAGCTTGGGCAGGCAGAGGAAAAATACAGGCTGGCCAGCGGCGAGCTTTCGGAGAGTAACGAAAAATACGAGGGGATCAAAGAGGAGTACGAACGTATCCAGGCGGAGCTGGAGAATCTGGAGGAAGCCATCGAGCAGGCCAGAAGCACGGTGACGGACACCGGGCTGATGCGGGGAAGGCTGGAGGGCGAGATGAATGTCCTGAAGGAGCAGATCAACTCCGCCAAAGGAAGCGAGACTCACCTGACCAACAGGCGCTCCGCGCTGGAGGGCGAGATTGCCGCAAAGGAAAAGGACAAGGAGGATATCCTGACCGAGAAGGGGGAGACCGACAGCCGGGTGCGGGAGATCGAGGCCACTGCGGAGGCGGAGAGGGTAAAGCTGGAGGAACTTCAGGGAAAGATTGAGGAGCTGAACAACGCCATTGAGGCGGGGAAAAATACCATTATCGGGGAACTGAACCAGCGGGCGGCCATCAAGTCCAAAATGGGACGCTTTGACACTATGATGGAACAAGTCAATATCCGCAGGGCAGAGCTGAATTCCAGATTGCTGCGGGCTAAGTCCGACGAGGCGGCAAGAGAGGAAAGCCTGAAGAAGCTGGAGGCTCAGTTTGAGGCGGTGACGGAGGAACTGGGGCAGCTGGCCCAGCAGGAGGCCTCCGCGCAGCTGGAGCTGGGGGATATCCGGGAGACGCTGACCAGGAAGGATGCAGGCCTGCGTGAGGCTCAGAACGCCTATCACATGGAGAAATCCAGGCTGGAGGCGCTGACGAATCTGACAGAGCGCTATGAGGGCTACGGTGGCAGCGTCAAAAAGGTGATGGAGCAGAAGGACAAGGATTCCGGCATCATCGGCGTGGTGGCTGACATTATCAAGGTGGAAAAAAAATACGAGACTGCCATCGAGACCGCTCTGGGAGGAAACATCCAGAATATTGTCACCGACGATGAGGAGACGGCAAAGCGCATGATTCGTTTCCTGAAGGAAAACAGGCTGGGCCGGGCAACCTTTCTGCCTTTGACCAGTATCACAAACCCGCAGGAGTTTAAAAATCAGGATGCACTCTCCGAAAAGGGTGTGATCGGGATGGCGGACGAGCTGGTAAACATTGAGGAGAGATACCGCAATGTGGCCAAGGCCATGCTGGGCCGTATTGTGGTGGTTGACCATGTGGATAACGCCGTTAAGATTGCAAAAAAGTTCGGCTACGGTATCCGTATGGTCACGCTGGAGGGAGAGCTTCTGGTGCCGGGCGGCGCGATCAGCGGCGGTGCCTTCAAAAACAACAGCAATCTGCTGGGGAGACGCCGGGAGATTGATGAGCTGGAAAAGAACGTGAAGAAGCTGCTGGGAACCATAGACCGGGCTAACCGGGAGATCGATGAGACCAAGGCAAGACGCAACAAGCTGCGGATGGAGCTGGAGACGCTGAAGGCGGATATCCAGAGAAAGTCCATCGAACAGAATACGGCCAGGCTGAATATCAGTCAGGCCAGAGAGCGCATGGAGGAGGAAGTGGAGGCGGAGGCTTCCCTGAAGCTGGAAGAACAGGAGATTGAAGGGAAGATCTTTGAAATTAAGAACGACAAGGAGTCCATTCAGCAGGAACTGGCGGCCAGCGAGGCGCTGGAGAGGAATACACAGGAGCAGATCGTAGGTTTTCAGGCCAGACTGGAGGAGCAGAGAAAGCAGGAGACGGAAGCGGCGGCACTTGTGGCGGACTGGGAGCTGAAGGTGGAAAAAATGCGTCAGACCCAGGGCTTCAAGCAGGCCAATGTGGAGCGTATTGAGGAAGAGATCGGCCGTTCCAGAGCAGAGCTTTCCGAGATCCTGGAGGCGCTGGAGGAAAACCGTCTGGAGGCGGAGCGGAAGAGACAGAATATTGCAGAGATTGAAAAGACCATTGCAGCGTCCTTTGACGCGCAGAATGAATCGGAAGGAAGGCTGAAGGAAAGTATTTCCCGCCGGGAGGAATTGTCCGCAAGGCAGAAGAACTTTTTCCAGACAAGAGAGGAGATGGCGGAGCGGATAACTGCCCTGGATAAGGAGGTTTACCGTCTGAACGCTCAGAAGGAAAAGCTGGAGGAAAGCCTGGAGTCGCATATCAATTATATGTGGGACGAGTACGAGATCACATTAAGCGACGCGGCTGCCATCCGGGACGAGGAAATGACAGACCTTCCCGCCATGAAGCGTGAGATCGCCTCGCTGAAAGAGCAGATCAAAAAACTGGGCGATGTCAATGTAAATGCCATCGAGGATTATAAGAATCTGATGGAGCGATTTACCTTTATGAAAAATCAGCATGACGACCTTGTGGAGGCGGAAAAGACGCTGGAGGGTATCATAGAGGAACTGGATGCCGCCATGAGAAAACAGTTTACGGAGAAATTCGGGGAGATCAACCGGGAGTTTGACAAGGTGTTCAAGGAGCTGTTCGGAGGCGGAAAAGGTACCTTGGAGCTGATGGAGGAGGAAGACATTCTGGAGGCAGGCATCCGCATTATCGCCCAGCCGCCCGGTAAGAAGCTGCAGAATATGATGCAGCTGTCCGGCGGAGAGAAGGCATTGACCGCTATCTCGCTGCTGTTTGCCATTCAGAATCTGAAGCCCTCCCCGTTCTGTCTGTTGGATGAGATTGAGGCCGCATTGGACGATTCCAACGTGGGCCGCTTTGCAAAGTACCTGCATAAGCTCACAAAAAACACTCAGTTTATTGTGATTACCCACAGAAGAGGAACCATGGAACAGGTGGATCGCCTCTATGGTATTACCATGCAGGAGAAAGGGGTATCCACCCTGGTGAGCGTTAACCTGATTGACAAGGATCTGACGGATTAGTGTGAAATATAAAATTTCCCGATCCTGATTTGAACGCCTGCTGAAGCAGGGGATTCTTCATTCTGATTATCAGTAAGGAGGCCGGTTATGAGCGAGGAAAAAAAGGGTTTTTTTGCCAGGCTGAAGGAAGGCCTGACCAAGACGAGAGACAATATCGTCCGGGGAATTGATTCTGTCTTCAGCGGTTTTTCCGCTATTGACGAGGATTTTTATGAGGAGCTGGAAGAAATTCTGATCATGGGCGATATCGGGGTACATGCCACCAATGATATCATTGAGCGTCTGAAGCGGCAGGTGAAGGAAAACCATATCAAGGAGCCGGCGGAATGCAGGCAGCTTCTGATCGACGGAATCAGGGAGCAGATGCGGGTAGGTGAGACAGCCTATGATTTTGAAAAAGAGCAGTCTGTGGTTATGGTGATCGGTGTGAACGGCGTGGGCAAGACCACTTCTGTGGGAAAGCTGGCCGGAAAGCTGAAGGATGCGGGAAGGAAGGTGTTGATCGCCGCGGCGGATACCTTCCGTGCGGCGGCGGGAGAGCAGCTGGCAGAGTGGGCCAGGCGCGCCGATGTTCCCATGGTGGGGGGCAGCGAGGGCGCGGATCCCGCAAGCGTGGTGTTTGACGCGGTGAATGCGGCAAAGGCCAGGGGGGTTGATGTACTGCTCATCGACACGGCGGGACGTCTGCACAATAAAAAGAACCTCATGGAGGAGCTTCGGAAGATGAACCGCATTATAGACAGAGAATACCCGGACGCTCACAGGGAAAACCTGATTGTGCTGGACGGAACCACCGGACAAAACGCCATGATACAGGCGAGAGAGTTTGGCCAGGTGGCGGAGCTCACCGGCATCATTCTGACAAAGATGGACGGAACCGCAAAGGGCGGTATCGCCGTGGCGATCCAGTCCGAGCTGGGGGTGCCGGTAAAATACATCGGTGTGGGCGAGACCATTGAGGATCTGCAGAAATTTGACTCGGATGAGTTTGTAAACGCATTGTTTTCATAGCTGGCATGGAGGATGAGTGATGGAAGAAGAGAAAATGTTGACACTTGAAAAATTTGAGGAGGCGGCAGAGGTCGTAAAAAAGGTGACGCTGGAGACAAAGCTGATTTACAGCGACTTTCTGAGCGCCCAGACAGGGAACAAGGTTTATCTCAAGCCGGAAAATCTGCAGTTTACAGGAGCCTATAAGGTGAGAGGCGCATATTATAAAATGAGCACACTGTCTGCAGAAGAGCGCGCCAGAGGGTTGATTACCGCTTCCGCGGGCAATCATGCCCAGGGTGTTGCCTATGCGGCAAAGTGCTACGGGGCAAAGGCTACCATTGTGATGCCTACCACTACGCCGCTGATGAAGGTAAACCGCACGAAGGGCTACGGCGCGGAGGTGGTTCTGCACGGAGACGTGTACGATGAAGCCTGCGCGAAAGCGTATGAGATGGCAGAGGAGCATGGTTATACCTTCATTCATCCCTTTGACGATCTTGCGGTTGCCACCGGGCAGGGAACCATTGCCATGGAGATTGTAAAAGAGCTTCCCCTGGTGGATTATATTCTGGTGCCCATCGGCGGAGGCGGGCTTGCCACGGGAGTATCTACCCTTGCAAAGCAGCTGAATCCAAAAATAAAGGTCATCGGCGTGGAGCCTGCGGGGGCAAACTGTATGCAGGTTTCCCTGACAGAGGATAAGGTCACTACGCTTCCTGGGGTAAATACCATTGCGGACGGCACGGCGGTAAAGACTCCCGGCGCAAAGCTGTTTCCCTATATCAAGCAGAACCTGGACGGCATTATCACAGTGGAGGACAGGGAGCTGGTAGCCACCTTCCTGGATATGGTGGAAAATCACAAGATGGTGGTAGAAAATTCTGGTCTTCTTGCGGTTGCCGCCCTGAAGCATCTGGACGTGAAGGACAAAAAGGTTGTGCCGATTTTAAGCGGCGGGAATATGGATGTGATCATCATGTCCTCCGTAGTGCAGCAGGGCCTGATTCTGAGGGACAGAATCTTTACGGTGTCCGTGCTTCTGCCGGATAAGCCGGGTGAACTCCACAGGGTGTCCGGCATCATTGCCGGAGTCAGCGGAAATGTAATCAAGCTGGAACACAATCAGTTTGTCTCTATCAACAGAAATGCTGCGGTGGAGTTAAAAATCACCCTGGAGGCATTTGGCACCGAGCATAAGAAGCAGATCATGAAGGCGCTGGAGGAAGAGGGATATTGCCCGAAGCTGGTAACTACCATGATTTAACTTTTGTTAATTTTTGAAAGCTGAAAAGAAGTGAAATGATTCACCGATAAAATCCGCATATTATAGATATGCGGATTTTTTTGACTCGATTGAAAAGCTCCGGGTCTGGATAAGACAGGAAAGGAAAGGGAATGTGAAATGACAATGACAAAGGAACAGCGGAATGAGATCAGATTCGAGGAAAAAAAGACGATGAAGCGGCGCGTGCTGGATTATATTGTCATCACCATAGGAGCATTTCTGTATGCTGTCTCGGTAAGCTTTTTTCTGGATCCCAATTCCCTGGCGCCGGGAGGCGTCACAGGTATTGCCATTATTTTAAATCACATAACGGGTCTGGAGACCGGAACCTGGCTGTTGGTCATCAACATTCCGATTCTGGTGCTGGGAACCTGGAAGTTCGGACTGCGGTTTATTCTTTCGACCATGTACTGTACGGCGCTGACCTCCGTGTTTGTGAACCTGCTGGCTCCCTTCGGGGCACTTACCAGAGATCCCTTTCTGGCGGCGCTGGCAGGCGGGGCGCTGATGGCTGTGGGATTGGGGCTTGTGCTGAAGTCCGGTGCTACCACCGGCGGAACGGATATCATCATCAAGCTGATCCGCCTTCGATATGCGCATTTGAAGACGGGCAGACTGTTTCTGCTCACGGACGCGGTAATTGTCACCCTTTCTGCGTTTGTGTTTCAGAACATTGATGTGGCGCTGTATGCCGGCGTGGTGGTCTTTATCAACTCCGTTCTGCTGGATATGGTGTTATATGGGCGCGACGGCGCTAAGCTGATCTTCATTATCAGTGACAGGCCGGAGGCCATCACAGGGCGGATTCTGTCAGACCTGGATATCGGTGTGACCTATATCACCGGAAGCGGGGCCTACAGCGGAAAGGCCAAAAATGTGATTATGTGCGTAATGAAAAAGCAGCTTTCTCCCAAGGCGGAGGAGGTGGTCAGAGAGGAAGACCCCGGGGCATTTATGATTGTCACCAGTGCCACGGAGATTTTCGGGGAAGGGTATAAGAATATTTTCAGTGAGAGGTTATAATTGTGTATTGACAAAATTTCACCGGGGGGGGGTAAAATGATAAGGAAGATTATGCCTTTTTCAGGCGTGTAAAAAAAAGGAGGAATTCAGATGGGCAAAAGAGGGAGAAAAGCGATTGGTAAGGTAAGACGCATTGGAATGATCGGTCTGGCGGGAGGGGTGCTTTTGAGTGGAAGCCTGCAGGTAAATGCGGCGACGCTGAAGGATATCTTTGACGAGCACTATTATGCGGATACATACCGTGATTTGAAGGAAATCTTTGGCTATGACCGGGAAGCACTCTGGAATCACTTTGTTACCTATGGGCTTGGCGAGGGCAGGAATATGAACGGCCTGATCGACGTGGCAAAATACAGGGAGGAGTATGCCGATCTGGATGCGGCCTTCGGGGACAACTGGGACGCCTATCTGAACCATTACCTGACCTACGGTGCAAAAGAAGGCCGTGATACAGGGACGGATTTTAACGCGCTGGACTATGCCGGAAGGTATGAGGACCTGCAGGATGCCTTCGGGGAGGATGTGTTATCGCTGTGGAAGCATTATCAGGCTTTTGGCGTGACAGAGAACCGGGAGGCACGGGACGAACAGGTTGTGGTAGCGGAGAAGGAAGCGGCCAAGGCAGCGGAAGAAGCCAGGAAGGAGCAGGAGAATCAGAAGCCGGAAGAGGGTTACACTAAGAGGGAAGAATCTTTTGACGGTGGCTGGTACATATATGAGTATGATGACACGGGGAAAGAAATTAAACTTACAAAGTATACTGCTAAGGGTGAGGTAGACGATTGGTATATATGGGAATATGACAATAATGGACATGAAATAAAAGTGACATTGTATAATTTTGATGGCGGTGTTGATTCCTGGACTATATCCGAATGCAATGATGCCGGAAAAGTAATAAAGGCGACATTCTATTCTGCGGATGGGAAAGTGGAAGGTACGATGGAATATGATAGTACAGGTGGATGTGTATCAAAATTTTATGGAACCGATGGTAGTCTTGAAGCTGTACATGAAACGGATAGTTCTGGCAAAAGTGTTTTATACACTGCGTATGAAGGCGGTTGCATTACACGAATTACGGAATATAATGATAAAGGAATTGAGAGTAAAACAACGGAGTATTATAGGAACGGTAGTATATCTTTTGTATCCGTCTGTGATGACAAAGGAAGAACCTTGAAAAGAACATATTATTCAGAAAACGGCGGTATTATCTCCGTATCATATTCTGAATATGACACGGATGGAAATGTAAAGACTACAGAATATAATGAAGATAATGAAGTGATGAGCTGGGTGACTGTCAAATATGATAAAGCGAATAATACAGAAAAAACCACACATTACAATAAGGATGGAAGTATTTTTTATTGGGTAGTTGCGGAGTATGATGATGAAGGCAATCGTATAAAAATAACGGCCTATAATAAAGATGGAGAAGAAGATGATTCTTTCCTGATGTAATTAAGACATCAAAAAGGAGAACAAGGCTTAATTTTAGCAAAGGGCATTCTTTTAAACTTTTAAAGGAATGCTCTTTTTCTATGCTTCTTGTAGAAGAAAAATATCTGGTGTATATCAAAACACAAAAACAGATTGTTATTGTATTATTTGTGGTTATTTGTTATACTTGATTTTAGAAGACAGAATCTGCCAAAGTTAGGGGAGATGCATATGCCGAGGACAGTGAGCATCGGGTGTCAGGACTTTGAGACCATCCGAAGGGAAGGTTATTTTTATATCGACAAGACCCATTTCATCAGAGAGTGGTGGGAGCGGGGGGACAGTGTGACACTGATTGCCCGGCCCAGAAGGTTTGGAAAGACTCTGGCCATGAGTATGACGGAGAAGTTTTTTTCTGTTGACTATGCGGAAAGAGGCGACTTGTTTGAGGGACTGTCCGTGTGGGAGGAGGAGAAATACCGGAGTCTGCAGGGAAGTTATCCCGTGATTGCCCTGAGTTTTGCCAGTGTAAAGGAGAAGGAGTACAACCTTGCCAGGAAAAAAATCTGTCAGCTCATTACGGATGTATACACCAGATATGCTTTTTTACTGGAATCGGATTGTCTGACCGAGCTGGAGAAAGATACCTTCCGGAGAAAAAATGTCCTTATGGACGATGTGGACGCGACACTTTCGCTGCATCAGCTGTCCTGCTTCCTGTCCCGCTATTACGCGAAAAAGGTGATTATCCTGCTGGACGAGTATGACACGCCCATGCAGGAGGCATATGTGAACGGCTACTGGGAGGAACTGGTGGCGTTCACCAGAAGTTTGTTTAACGCTTCCTTCAAGACGAACCCCTATCTGGAGCGTGCCCTTATGACAGGGATAACCCGTGTGAGCAAGGAATCCATCTTTTCGGATTTGAATAATCTGGAGGTAGTGACCACCACGTCGGAAAAGTATGGGGACAGCTTCGGTTTTACGGAAAAGGAGGTATTTGAGTCGCTGGAGGAGTTCGGACTGTGGGAGAAGAAGCAGGAGGTAAAGGTCTGGTACGACGGTTTTACCTTCGGGAACTGCCGGGATATCTATAATCCCTGGTCCATCATCAACTACCTGGATAAAGGGAAGGCAGGGGCCTACTGGGCCAACTCCAGCTCCAACAGCCTGGTGGGAAAGCTGGTGCGGGAGGGTGATAAAAACATTAAGCAGGATTTTGAGAGGCTGCTGCGGGGGGAAGAACTGGGTCTGGAGCTGGACGAGCAGATCGTCTATAACCAGCTTTTCACCAGGAAGAATTCGGTCTGGAGTCTTCTGCTGGCCAGTGGTTATCTGAAGGTGGCGGATGTCAGCTTTGAGGAGTGGACGGGAAGATACCGTTATAGGCTGGCCTTAACTAACAGGGAAGTGCGGATTATGTTTGAAGGGATGATACGCGACTGGTTTTCAGAGAGCGACGCCAACTATAACGACTTTATCAGGGCGTTGTTATTGGATGACGTAAAGGCCATGAATGTTTACATGAACAGGGTGGCGCTGCAGACCTTCAGCTATTTTGACACCGGGAGGAAGCCATCCGGGGAGGAGCCGGAGCGCTTTTACCATGGTTTTGTGCTGGGGCTGATGGTGGAACTTTCCGACAGGTATGTGCTCACCTCCAACCGGGAAAGCGGATTTGGAAGGTATGACGTCATGCTGGAGCCGCGCGGGGCGGAGGGAAGCACTCCGGCAAAGCATGGAGCGGGAGCAGGAAGCCGGAGCGGGACGTCCTTGAAGTCCGGCACGCAGGATGCGATTATCATAGAGTTCAAGGTACAGGACCCGGAGGAGGAAGCGGAGCTTTCCGACACGGTGAAGGCCGCGTTGGGGCAGATCGAGAGAAAGGACTATGAAGCGGGGCTGAGGGCAAAGGGAATCCCGGCGGAGCGGATCAGGAAGTATGGATTTGCGTTTTGCGGCAAGCGGGTATTGATTGGGCGAAGCGTGTGAAACCGGGACAAAGAACATGGAAATAAAGCGAAAGAGCAATTTATTCCAGTTTTCCTGAAAGGGGGAAGTTATATGCCCAGGACAGTGAGCATCGGGTGTCAGGACTTTGAGACCATCCGAAGGGAAGGGTATTTTTATATTGACAAGACCCATTTCATCAAAGAGTGGTGGGAGCGGGGGGACAGTGTGACGCTGATCACCCGGCCCAGAAGGTTTGGAAAGACTTTAGCCATGAGTATGACGGAGAAGTTTTTTTCTGTTGACTATGCGGAAAGAGGCAACTTGTTTGAGGGACTGTCCGTGTGGGAGGAGGAGAAATACCGGAGTCTGCAGGGAAGTTATCCCGTGATTGCCCTGAGTTTTGCCAGTGTAAAGGAGAAGGAGTACAACCTTGCCAGGAAAAAAATCTGTCAGCTCATTACGGATGTATACACCAGATATGCTTTTTTACTGGAATCGGATTGTCTGACCGAGCTGGAGAAAGATACCTTCCGGAGAAAAAATGTCCTTATGGACGATGTGGACGCGACACTTTCGCTGCATCAGCTGTCCTGCTTCCTGTCCCGCTATTACGCGAAAAAGGTGATTATCCTGCTGGACGAGTATGACACGCCCATGCAGGAGGCATATGTGAACGGCTACTGGGAGGAACTGGTGGCGTTCACCAGAAGTTTGTTTAACGCTTCCTTCAAGACGAACCCCTATCTGGAGCGTGCCCTTATGACAGGGATAACCCGTGTGAGCAAGGAATCCATCTTTTCGGATTTGAATAATCTGGAGGTAGTGACCACCACGTCGGAAAAGTATGGGGACAGCTTCGGTTTTACGGAAAAGGAGGTATTTGAGTCGCTGGAGGAGTTCGGACTGTGGGAGAAGAAGCAGGAGGTAAAGGTCTGGTACGACGGTTTTACCTTCGGGAACTGCCGGGATATCTATAATCCCTGGTCCATCATCAACTACCTGGATAAAGGGAAGGCAGGGGCCTACTGGGCCAACTCCAGCTCCAACAGCCTGGTGGGAAAGCTGGTGCGGGAGGGCGATAAAAATATTAAGCAGGACTTTGAGAGGCTGCTGCGGGGGGAATCTATCTCTGCGGAGTTGGAGGAACAGATTATTTACAGTCAGTTGGATGAAGATCAGCAGGCGATTTGGAGCCTTTTGCTTGCCTGCGGTTATCTGAAGGTAAAAGAGATCAAAACCTGTTCTTCGGATTATGAGGAGTGGTCGCAGGTCTATGAACTGGAGCTGACAAACTTTGAGGTGAAGGTGATGTTCCGTGCCATGATCCGCAGGTGGTTCGGAAAGGTTTCGGGGGTGTATAATGATTTCCTGAAGGCTTTGCTGACGGATGATCTGGAGGGCATGAACGAATCTATGAACGAGATTGCCGGAGTGCTGTTCAGCAGTTTTGACACGGGAAGAAATCCGTCCGAGCGGGCTCAGCCAGAGCGTTTTTATCATGGTTTTGTGCTGGGACTGTTGGTAGAACTGACTGGCAGGTATGTCGTCAGTTCTAACCGGGAGAGTGGTTTGGGAAGATATGATATCATGCTGGAACCCAGGGAGCAGGGGGAAAAGGCTTATGTGATAGAGTTTAAGGTGGTGCATACCGGAAGGGGGGAGACGCTGGAGTCTGCGGTGAACGCTGCGCTGAAACAGATTGAGGAAAAGAAGTATGTATCTGTGCTGAAAAGCAAGGGCATACCGACCGAACAAATCAGAAAGTATGGTTTTGCGTTTGCGGGAAGCACTGTCCTGATCGGCGGAGGATGAGGGCGATCAGGTTTGCCGGAAAGTGTGTAACGGCACACAAAGAAGTAAAAAGAAATAGAGAAATGGAAAAGAATCAGGGAGGAACAGGAAAGAAAATGGAGATTTTAAAGAAGGTATCCGGGTACATAGTTGCCGTATTGGCGCTGGCAGCGGGTGTGCTGGCGTTCTATTTTGTGGATGTGGAGGGGCTGCTGTGGGCCCTGCAGAAGGAGCCGCCGGTGAACAGCAGTGATATTGTAAGTGCGGACTCGGATGACTGGCTGGGGGATGTTGCAGGCAGAGAGGCGGGTGAAGGAATCCGGTGTCTGACCAGCGGGGAAGAGTGGGAAGAATTAAACAGGGTGGAATATGTGACGGTAAAGCCCGCACATGTGTATAAAACGGGTGTTTACAAGCTGGCTGACTGGGCGGATCCCTCCAGGCGTTCCAGAAACGGAACCTACAAGGGTTCCAAGGCCAACACAAAAAAGATGCCCTTCGATTATCTTTGGGGTTACGCGCCTTATCTGGGAATGGAATACAACCCTTACTATATTGTGGAGCTGGAGGACGGTACCAGGATTCTGACGATGATGAGCCGCAGCGCCGCAAGCCGGGCTGCCCGGGGTAAAAGCATGCCGCTTGGTGTAAAGGAGTATTACGGAGGAAATTCAACCGCGCTGAAGGAAGTCTGCGAGTCCATGGGTGTGTCTATGGAGTATTATCTGTGTGCCATTGATGAGGAGTGGATCGGAGAGCGGGCTCTCTTCATCCTGGTGGGGAAAGCTGTGTGCGGTGTCGCGGCTTTGGCGCTGGTTGTGGTGATAGATTCGGTGGTGGAAAAGAAACTGAAGAAAAAGAGCGAGGTCTGACGATTGCAGTACGGATGCAGGGAAAAGAGCGGGTGTCAAGAAAAAATACTTGACACCTGCTCTTTTCTGTAGTAAGATACTCAAGGCTGATTAAGTGTTTGCGGGAGTTTTGCGGAAATGAACAGGCTTTATGAACAGACAATGTTATTCGATTTTTACGGAGAACTTCTGACGGAGCATCAGCGCAGGGTGTATGAGGATGCGGTATATAATGACCTTTCTTTGAGTGAAATCGCGGAGGAACGGGGGATCAGCAGACAGGGCGTACACGATCTGATCAGAAGATGTGACAGGATTCTTCAGGATTATGAGAGCAAGCTGCACCTGGTGGAGCGGTTTGCAAGGGCCAGAAGTACCGTTGAGGAGATTCGCAGGCTGGCCTGCGACGGTGAGGAAGCCGCCTCGGGAATTGCAGGGGACGGAGAAAAACTGCGGCGTATTCAGGCGCTGACAGGGGAGCTTCTGAAGGAACTGTAGCAGGTTCTGCATTGAGAAGAAAGTGAGTCCTGCGTGGGAAACGGATTGTATCCGGTTCACGGCAGGCAGTTTGGAAAGAGGAGTCACAGGTGGCATTTGAGAGCTTAACGGACAAACTTCAGAATGTATTTAAGAACCTGAGAAGCAAGGGCAGACTTACAGAGGAGGATGTGAAGGCAGCGCTGAAGGAAGTGAAGATGGCGCTGTTGGAGGCAGACGTAAGCTTTAAGGTAGTAAAGCAGTTTGTCAAATCCGTGGAAGAGCGTGCGGTTGGGCAGGATGTGATGAACGGGCTGAACCCCGGGCAGATGGTCATCAAGATCGTTAACGAGGAACTGATCGCCCTCATGGGCAGCGAGACGACGGAAATAGCCATGCAGCCCGGAAAGTCCATCACCGTCATCATGATGGCAGGGCTTCAGGGTGCAGGTAAAACCACGGCCACGGCGAAGATTGCCGGAAAGCTGAAGCAGAAGGGAAAGAAATCTTTGCTTGTAGCCTGCGACATCTACCGTCCTGCGGCGATAGAACAGCTGCAGATCAACGGACAGAAGCAGGAAGTGGACGTATTTTCCCTGGGGACAGATCACAAACCTGTGGAGATTGCCAGGGAGGCTGTCGCCTATGCGGAGAAAAACGGCCATAACGTGGTGATTCTGGATACGGCGGGACGTCTTCATGTGGATGAGGACATGATGGCGGAGCTTCAGGAGATTAAGAGCAGTATTGCCGTGCATCAGACGCTTCTGGTGGTGGATGCCATGACCGGTCAGGATGCGGTGAATGTGGCCAAGGAATTTGATGATAAAGTAGGGATCGACGGTGTGGTACTCACCAAGCTGGACGGTGATACAAGGGGCGGTGCGGCGCTCTCCATCAAGGCTGTCACCGGAAGGCCGATCCTGTTTGTGGGTATGGGCGAAAAGCTTTCCGATATGGAGCAGTTCTATCCGGATCGGATGGCGAACCGGATCCTGGGCATGGGAGATGTGCTTTCCCTCATCGAAAAAGCCCAGGAAAACATCGACCTGGACGAGGACAAGGGCCGGGAGATGGCGGGCAGGATGAAGAAGGGGAAATTCGACTTTGAAGATTACCTGGAAAGCATGCGTCAGATGCGGAACATGGGCGGCCTGTCCAGTATCCTTGGGATGCTGCCCGGGATGGGTATCAAGGGCGGAGATCTGGAGTCAATGGTGGATGAAGGGCAGCTGAAGCGCACGGAAGCCATTGTCCTATCCATGACAAAAGAGGAGCGGAGAAATCCCAAGCTTCTGAATCCGCAGAGAAAGCACCGCATTGCGAGAGGTGCGGGTGTGGATATTGCCGCCGTAAACCGTTTTATAAAGCAGTTTGAACAGACCCAGAAGATGATGAAGCAGTTTGGCGGCGGAAAGCGCAGGCGGGGAGGCTTCGGCGGATTCCCGGGCATGAAGGGTGGTTTCCCTTTTTAAATCAGGTGAATGTGTCTGCAAAAAGCAGGCATTCATAATAGAAAAATTCATGTATTCAAATGGAGGAAAAAGCAATGGCAGTAAAGATCAGATTGAGAAGAATGGGACAGAAGAAGGCGCCTTTTTATAGAATCGTGGTAGCTGATTCCCGTTCCCCCAGAGACGGAAGATTTATTGAGGAGATCGGCACCTATGATCCCAGCACCGATCCCAGCACCTTCAAGATCAACGAGGAGCTGGCTAAGAAGTGGCTGGCTAACGGCGCACAGCCTACCGAGCATGTCGGAAAACTCTTCAAGGCAGCTGGCATTGAAAAATAATTTTCATTCTTTGGAGGTGGCTTATGAAGGAGCTAATTGAAGTTATCGCAAAAGCGCTTGTAGACAATCCGGATGAGGTTGTTGTAACCGAGAAAACCGAAGGCAGAGATACAGTCATTGAACTTCATGTAGCTGCATCCGATATGGGTAAGGTTATCGGCAAACAGGGAAGGATCGCAAAGGCAATCCGCTCTGTTGTGAAGGCGGCATCGTCCAGAGACGACAGAAGAGTGGATGTTGAGATCGTATAGCTTGCGGCAGTGTTTTGCAGAGAGGCGGGAGGAACAGGCAATGTGCATGTCCCTCCCTGTTCTTTCTTTTCCGGATTAAACCGGGGAGAAGTTCAGGGAAAGGCGAATGCATGGCGGGGCCTGCCCGAAAGGTGTAGGAGAGATGGAAGAGTTTTTTCAGATCGGTATCATAACCTCCACCCATGGTCTGAAGGGTGAGGTGAAGGTGTTTCCCACCACGGACGATCCCGGTCGATTCAAGCGTCTGAAGAAGGTCATTGTGGATACGGGAAAAGAACGCATTGATCTTGAGGCTGAGGGAGCAAAGTTTTTTAAAAAGTTTGTGATCCTGAAATTTAAGGGTCTGGATGATATTAACCAGGTTGAGAAATATTGTAAGGCGTCTCTTTTTGTGACGCGGGAAAACGCGGTCAAGCTGAAAAGGGATGAATATTATGTGGCGGATCTGATGGGGCTTACGGTGCAGAATGAGGACGGAGCGGAGATCGGCGTGCTCAGAGAGGTGATGGAAACCGGGGCGAACGATGTCTATGTCATCGATCTGAAGGACGGAAGGGAGCTGCTGCTGCCTGCCATCAGACAGTGTGTCCTGGAGGTGGATGTGGCTGCGGGCTATATCAGGATTCATATTTTGGAAGGATTATTGGACGAGGAACAATGAAGTTTCACGCATTGACTTTATTTCCGGAGATGATCGAGCAGGGCTTGAAGCCGGGTATCATCGGAAGAGCGGTGGAGAAGGGGCTGATTTCCCTGAATACCGTGAACATCAGAGAGTACACCAGGGACAGGCACGGCAAGGTGGACGATTATCCCTACGGAGGCGGGGCCGGCATGTTGATGCAGGCGCAGCCCGTTTATGATGCATGGAGGGCGGCTGTGGGAGACCGGAAGCCGCGCACGATCTATCTGACACCTCAGGGCAGGCCCTTCAGCCAAAGTATGGCGAGGGAGCTTGCAAAGGAGGAGGAACTGGTTTTGCTCTGCGGCCACTATGAGGGGATCGACCAGCGTGTGCTGGAGGAAATCGTGACGGATTATGTCTCTGCAGGCGATTATGTGCTTACGGGGGGAGAGCTTCCGGCCATGGTGATGATAGACGCCATTGCAAGGCTGGTGCCGGGGGTATTGGGAAACGAGGATTCCGCAGAGGAGGAAAGTTTCCACAATGATCTGCTGGAATACCCCCAGTACACCAGACCGGAGGTGTGGCACGGCAAGAGAGTACCGGAGGTGCTTTTGTCCGGCAATCACGGAAAGGTTTCGGAATGGCGGCTGGAGCAGTCAAAAGAACGCACTGCCGGGTTCCGGCCCGACCTGTATGAAAAATACCGGGAGAAGCAGCGGCTGATTCTGCGGCTTTCAAAGGATAAGCGGAACAATATCCACATCATGGAAAGCCTTGCCAGAGGGAAAGGAGAGATTCTGTATCACCAGGGCGGAGACCTGCTTGTGCAGGACAGGGCGTCGTCTGTCTGTATGCTGACGGCAGAGAACCCGGAGACGGCAAGGCAGCTGATCCAAAGGCTGCCCGGGGAAACAAAGTGGGTGATTGTCTCCCGGGAATTCGTCCGGGATCTGCTTGCGGAAAGCGGATGGGAGCTCTTTGGCAGCTGCAGTCAGTATCTGTATACGAATAAGGTTTCTCTGCCGGTTCGGTATCGGGAGATCCGCAGACTTACAGAAGAGGATGCGCCTTATGTGGCGCAGCATTACATCCACGATACGGAGGAATATGTCAGGGAACGAATCCGGGCCGGAGCCATGTACGGAGCCTTTTCCGGTGAGAGGCAGATTGGTTTTGTGGGAATCCACAACGAGGGCAGCATGGGGCTTCTGTATGTGGAGGAGGAATTTCGCAGAAGGGGCGTGGCAGAGGCATTGGAGGCGTTCTGCGCAAACCGTCTTCTGGAGAAGGGCTTCACTCCCTATGGCCATATCATGGAGGGAAATACTGCTTCCGAGAGACTTCAGGAAAAACTGGGTTTTTACCGCGCATCCTGCCGTTTGTATTGGATGGGCAACGGGGCTGCGGCAGATGACGAATGATGACGAATGATTCAAATAATGCTTGCATTTCCTGCGCTGATATGATAAAATCTGAATGTTGCAAAATTGAAGATGGTCCTCTGTTACAGGAAATGTATTAAGAACATCCATATTTATAAGGAGGCTCGTTATGAGTGATATTATCAGAGAAATTGAAGCAGGACAGATGAAGGAAACTGTCGATGCGTTTGCAGTCGGTGATACCGTGAAGGTTTACGGCAAGATCAAGGAGGGCAACCGCGAGAGAATTCAGGTTTTTGAAGGCGTTGTGCTGAAGAGACAGGGCGGAAGCAACAGAGAGACCTTTACTGTCAGAAAGCTTTCCGGCGGAATCGGTGTGGAAAAGACCTGGCCGGTGCATTCTCCCAATGTTGAGAAGATCGAGGTCGTGAGAAGAGGTAAAGTAAGACGTGCAAAGCTGAATTACCTGAGAGACCGCGTTGGTAAGAAGGCAAAGGTGAAAGAGCTTGTCAGATAATAAGTGCAAGGCAAAGGGACAATTACTTTTGTAGTTGTCCTTTTCTGTTTTGGGCAGTTATGATATAATGTAATATGGCTTGAAAGATAGGAAGGGTGCTTTTTCAAAACGGGAAAACGGATCATATGGCGAAAAGGAGCAGGGGATTAAGCTTTTATAAAAGAAGAAAAAAGATCAGTTCCGCAATGATCCGGGAGGTGTTCAGCTGGATATTCGGAATACTGGCGGCAATTTTTGTGGCGGCTGTGCTGGACTTTTTCTTCGGCATGACTACAAATGTGGTGGGGGTATCCATGGAGCCCACTCTTTATAACGGACAGCAGATTTTCATAGATCGTTTCTTTTATGTATTGTCGTCGCCCAAGAGAGGCGACGTGGTGGTATTTCTGCCAAACGGTAACGAGAATTCTCATTACTATGTAAAGCGCGTGGTAGCCGTGCCGGGGGATCGGCTGGTCATTCAGGACGGCACTCTTTTTGTGAACGGAATAGAAAGCGAATGGGTGTCGGCATATATTTCCGACCCGGGAATTGCGGGAAACGAGTTTACATTGGAGAACGGCGAATACTTCTGCGTCGGGGACAACCCGGGCAACAGTGAGGACAGCCGTTCGGCAAACATAGGTCCGGTGGAGGACACAGATATTATAGGAAAGGCATGGTTTCGTACCGGATGTGAAGAGCAGGGTATGGGCTTTGTAAAATAAGAAATGAATTATCAATGGTATCCCGGTCATATGACGAAGGCCAGGCGTATGATGCAGGAGAATATAAAACTGACGGATTTGGTGATTGAGCTGGTGGACGCAAGAATTCCCGCAAGCAGCCGCAATCCGGATATCGGGGAGCTGGCGCGGAACAAGGCGAGGATTGTGCTCCTGAACAAGGCGGATCTGGCGGATCCTGTCTGCAACAGAGAGTGGATGGCTTTTTTTGAGGAGCAGGGCGCGTATGCGCTGGAGGTCAACTCCAAAAGCGGAGCAGGGATCCGGGCCATTGGCGGGCTGGTTCGGGAGGCCTGCAAAGAGAAGCTGGAACGGGACAGAAAACGCGGAATCGTAAACCGTCCTGTCAGGGCCATGGTGGCGGGGATTCCCAATGTGGGAAAATCCACCTTCATCAATTCCTTTGCGGGAAAAGCCTGTGCGAAGACCGGCAACAAGCCGGGAGTGACAAAGGGGAAGCAATGGATCCGCCTGAACAGGAATCTGGAGCTTCTGGATACTCCGGGCATCCTCTGGCCCAAATTTGAGGATCAGGAGGTGGGAATGCGGCTGGCGTTTATCGGATCCATGAACGACGAAATCGTCATTATGGAAGAACTGGCCTGCGACCTTCTGAAGCAGTTGAGATTGCTTTACCCGGACGCTGTCTGTGAACGGTACGGCATAGAGTGGCAGGATTCCGAGACGGCGGTGCTGGAGGCGATTGCCAGGAGCAGGGGATGCTTTCTAAAAGGAGAACGGCTGGATCTGAAAAAGGCGGCAGATATACTGACAGATGATTTCAGAAGCGGGCGGCTGGGGCGCATGACTCTCGAGAGGCCGCAGGGACAGGAGAATATACAATGAACAAGGTATTGAAGGAAATCATAAATACACTGCTGTATCTTCTGGCAGTGTTGTGTCTGACCTGGCTGGTGATTCATTTTGTGGGCCAGCGCACGGAGGTGGAGGGAAGCTCCATGGAGGCCACCCTTTCCGACGGCGATAACCTGATCGTAGACAAGATATCCTATCGGTTTCGAGATCCGGAGCGCTTTGACATCATTGTGTTTCCGCCCGGAAACAAGGAAAATACGTTCTTTATCAAAAGAATCATCGGTCTGCCCGGGGAGACGATTCAAATCGATGAGCAGGGAAATATTTATATTGACGGGGAAAAGCTTGTGGAAAGCTACGGCAGGGAAATCATAGATCCGGATCACATAGGACTTGCGGCAGACCCCATTGTGCTGGGAGACGACGAGTATTTTGTCATGGGGGACAACCGCAATAACAGTACGGACAGCAGGTATCCTACAGTGGGAAACATACATCGGGACGAAATCATCGGACGTGCCTGGGTGCGCATCTGGCCGCTGGCGAAATTCGGGGTGCTCAGGCACCAGTAGGAAAGGCACTTTCAACCATTGATTCATATGTGCGCCGAAACGCACAGGGGATACAGAGATGAAAAGTATTGAAGAGATCAAAAAAGAGCTTCAGGCAGCTTCCGCAGAAGGGCTGCCTGAATTTATAAAGGAATATACCGGCGATTCCCGGGGCGGTGTGAAAAAGCTGGTGGAAACGGCGGAAAAGAGGGCGGCTGCGTTTGTAAAGGAGCGGGAGCGGATAGAGAAGCTTCGTTTTTATGAGGAAAAATACAGGGAGTTTGATTATATCTGCGGCATCGATGAGGTGGGAAGAGGGCCGCTGGCAGGTCCGGTGGTGGCGGGAGCGGTGATCCTTCCCAGAGATTGTCGCATTCTTTATATTAATGATTCCAAGCAGCTGTCCGAAAAAAAGAGAGAGGAGCTGTATGAGGTCATTCTGGAAAAGGCGGTTGCCTGGGCGGTGGGATATGCGTCCCCCAAGCGGATCGACGAGATCAACATACTGCAGGCAACCTATGAGGCAATGCGGCAGGCGGTGGGGAAATTGACGCCGGAACCTGATATTCTGCTGAATGACGCAGTGACCATTCCCGGAGTGGCCATCAGACAGGTTCCCATCATCAAGGGCGATGCGAAGAGTATTACCATCGGTGCGGCCAGCATTGTGGCAAAGGTGACAAGGGACCGGCTTATGGTGGAATATGACAAGACCTATCCGGAATATGATTTTGCGGGAAATAAGGGTTATGGAAGCGCCGGGCACATTGAGGCGCTGAAGAAACACGGTCCTTCGCCCATTCACCGCCGCAGCTTTATCAGAAATTTTGAGGCGGACAACGAAGTAAAACCACTTTCATAATGGATTGGCATGCGCAGGGGAGATAACTATGAAGCTTTCACAATTGTTTACGGGCGGGCCGCAGGTGGAAGAGAGCGGACGGGTAAATCAGAAACAGTCCGCACGCACGGCTGATGTAAACAGTCAGATCCGTTCTCTTGTGCCCGGTCAGACCATTCGCGGGGAGATTGTATCCAGAAACGGCGGAGAGGTACAGATCAGGGTGTCGGAGGACATGGTGCTGAATGCCAGGGTGGATCAGAGCATTTATCTGGAGCAGGGAAAGAACGTTACCTTTGAGGTAAAGAACAACGGCAGAGCTCTTTCCTTAAGCCCGCTTTTTACCAATGTAGCTACGGATGCCAACGTGCTGAAGGCTCTTGAGATGGCGGGGATTTCTGTCAACGAGACCTCTGTGGCAATGACGGAACAGCTGATGGAGGCCGGCCTTCCGGTGAACAAGAGTACCCTGCAGCAGATTTATCGGGAGATCAACAGTTTTCCGGGATATGAAATTTCGGATGTCATCAATCTGCACAGGCTGCAGATGCCGGTGAATGAGGCCAATATGCAGCAGATGGCGTCTTATCGAAATCTGACACATCAGCTGATCAGCGGCCTGACGGATGTGCTGGAAGCGCTGCCCCAGGCCGCGGAGAATATGCTGGCCGCCGGAAATGCCCAGGGAGCGGCGGAGCTGTACAGGGCGCTTTTTCATATGGCGGGAGAGCCGTTTTCCGTTCCGGGAGAGCTTTTTTCGGCCGCCGTTTTGGAAGGGCTGCCTCCGGAAGCCGGTGAGGAAGTGCTGCAGGCGGTTCTCTCGGAGATGACCGGTGAGGCGGCGGAGCTTATCAATCCGGAGAACGGCGGGCCGGTTTTGGCGCCCGGGGAGGAGACTGCCGGGAAGGAACCGGCGGAAGTAATTCCCGGAGAGCAGACCGTGGGAGACGGGACGATAAATAAAGGAGACGTAAAGGGAATGGTTCTTTCTCCGGAGGAAAGAGGGGTTCTTGCAGGGAAGCTTTTGCAGACTCTGGAGGAGCTTTCCCTTTCTCACCGTGAGAGCGCCGTCTTTTCGGAGGAGATCAGGCAGTTCGGGGAGGGAGCTCTCTCTGCGGAGCAGCTTTTTGAGCTGTCCGGAAAGCTGCTGGAGGCGGGACAGGGTTCGGAGAAGGCGATGGCCGCGCTGCATCGGCTTTTTTCGGGAAAAGAGTTTGAGACGGTGCTGGCGCGGCAGCTGAAGGCCGGATGGACCCTGCAGCCGGAGGAAGTGGCGGAGCAGAAAAAGGTGGAAGAGTTCTACAGCCGGCTTGACAGGCAGCTGAAGGGGCTGGTCAGAACGCTGGAGGCGGGAGGACAGGCGGGGAGCGCCGCCCACAGAGCCGCCGCCAATGTTTCGCAGAATGTGGATTTTATGAATCAGATCAATCAGGTGTACGCCTATGTGCAGCTTCCCCTGCGGCTGCAGCATTCCGATGCCCATGGAGACCTGTATGTCTATACCAACAGGCGCAGTTTTTCTGACAGGAACGGTTCGGTCAGCGCGCTGCTGCATCTGGATATGGAGCAGCTTGGGCCTGTGGATGTGTATGTGGCGCTTCAGGATACCAAGGTCAGCACCCGGTTTTATGTGGCGAATGACGGGATACTGGACTTTATAGAGGAGCACCTGGATATTCTGACCCAGCGGCTTCAGAAGCGGGGATATGACTGCAGCTGTTCCATGACGCTTAAGGATGCGGGAGAAGAGGAAGCGGAGGGAGGACTTGCGCCGCTGCTGCAGCAGGAAAAAGGGATTATGTTGTCTCAGTATGCTTTTGATGTGAGAACGTGACGGGGGCGGATTTTCGCATGGACGAGAAGAAAGAGGAAAAAAAAGTCAGGCAGGCCATTGCGCTGGAATATAATCCGTCGGAGGATGCGCCCAGGGTGATTGCAAGCGGAAGAGGAATTCTGGCGGAAAAGATCATTGAGAAGGCGAAGGAGAGCCAGGTGCCCGTCCATCGGGACGACAAGCTGGCGGATACGCTTTCCCGGCTGGAGATCGGAGATATGATTCCGCCGGAGCTGTATGAGGTGGTGGCGGAGATCCTGATCTTTGTGGATTCCATGGATAAGCTGAAGAAAAAGCTGTAAGCGGTGCGGAACCTGCAGGGGATGCTTATGAACAGAAAAGAGGTAGGGACTGTCTGGGAGCGGAAAGCCGCGGAATATCTGGAGGCTCACGGAATGAAGATAAGGGAGCGAAACTTCCGCTGCAGGCAGGGCGAGATAGACCTGATCGGCAGTCATGAGGGATATCTTGTGTTTGTGGAGGTAAAATATCGTGGAAGCCGTGAGATGGGATATGCGGCGGAGGCGGTGGACTCCAGGAAACAGAGGAAGATCTGCAGGGCGGCGGACTGCTATCGGTATTTTCACGGATTGGGGGACAATACTCCCGTCAGGTATGATGTGTTGACAGTGCAGGGAGAAGAGCTCCAGTGGCTGAAAAACGCGTTTCTGCATGTCCGTGGGAGAGGCTGAGGACGCCTGGAGCTTTGTTTTGAGGCAACGGGAATCGGAGGAAAAGGCGGGAATGGTTACTTTGGTGCGAGAGAGGCGGCCCGGCGGCCCGGTGCTGATGCAAAATTGTGCTGCCGTGGGCAGGGGGGAGGAACAGCTGGAATATCTGACCTTCCCGTTGCTGGAGGGCACGGGAATGGTGAGACATCTGTTTTCCACCAGACTTGGGGGAGTCAGCAGAGGAGAGTTTTCCTCCATGAATCTGAGCTTTACCCGGGGGGACGATGAGAACTGTGTCAGGGAGAATTACAGGCGCATCGGGAAGGTGCTGGGCTGTGAGCCGGAGGATATGACTGCCGCCCACCAGACCCATACGACCAATATCAGAATAGTGACGGCTGCAGACAGAGGAAAGGGAGTCACCTGCCCCAGAGACTACGAAAATATTGACGGCCTGATGACGGATGAGCGGGGAGTGGTTCTGGTGACGCATTTTGCGGATTGTGTGCCGCTGTTTTTTGTGGATCCGGTGCACGGGGCTGTCGGACTGGCACATTCCGGCTGGAGAGGGACGGCAGGCAAAATGGGAGCCGCAATGGTGAAGGCCATGGAAGGAGCCTACGGCACAAGGCCGGAGGAGTTGTATACCGCAGTGGGTCCGTGTATCTGCGGCAGCTGCTATGAGGTGGATGAAGACGTTGCAATGCGGTTTCGGCAGTTTCCGGGTGCGGTGAGCCCGGGAAAAGAGCCGGGGAAATATCAGCTGGAGCTGCGGGAGGTGAACAGACAGATATTGCTTGGGGCCGGGGTGCGGGCGGAGCGGATTGCCGTGGCGGATATCTGTACCTGCTGCAACAGTAATGTTCTGTTTTCCCACAGGGCAACCGGCGGGCGCAGGGGGAATCTGGCGGCTTTTCTGGGGCTGCGCTGACTGCTGTGGATTGCAGGTTTAAGGAAATCTTCAGAAAATTCAGGAGAAACAATTAAAAGGATTTTGGTTTACTGGGATAGAAGGGAAAATCATGCGCGTAAGACGGCGCAGAAACGAGGTGCTGACAGTGGCGAATATACTTGTGTGTGACGACGACAGGGAAATAGTGGATGCGATTGAGATCTATCTGAGCCAGGACGGCTATCAGATCTTTAAGGCCTACGACGGAGAGCAGGCTATTGAGGTGCTGAAGAAGGAGGACATTCACCTGCTGATTATGGATATCATGATGCCGCGGCTGGACGGTATTCGGGCGACCCTGAAGATACGGGAGCACAGCAGTATTCCCATCATTATTCTCTCCGCAAAGTCTGAGGATACGGATAAAATACTGGGCTTGAACATTGGTGCGGACGACTATATCACGAAACCCTTTAACCCGCTGGAGCTTGCCGCCAGAGTGAAATCGAACCTCCGGCGCTACACCTCCCTGGGCAGTCTGAGCGCGGAGAACAAATCCGTCTATCAGGTGGGAGGACTTGTCATCAATGACGATACCAAGCAGGTGACAGTGGACGACGAGCCGGTGAAGATGACGCCTATAGAGTACAATATCCTGCTGCTTCTGGTAAAAAACCAGGGCAGGGTATTTTCCATTGACCAGATCTATGAGAGTATCTGGAACGAGGATGCCATCGGCGCGGATAATACGGTGGCGGTTCACATTCGGCATATCCGCGAGAAGATCGAGATCAACCCCAGAGAGCCCAGATATCTGAAGGTGGTGTGGGGAGTTGGATATAAGATTGACAAGCAATAGAAATGAGGAGCCATGAAAAAACGGAAATGGAAAAGGTTTCTTGCCGGGTTTGTACAGCATCTGGTGGCGGCAGGGATATTGCTGGCGGTTGCGGGTCTGCTCCTGAATTCCTATATTGAGGTAGAGTCCATCGACGGTCCCCAGGTATACAAGATTTTTCCGGCGGACAGCGGAGTGGAATTTGAAGAATCCGCGGTTTATCACGACCTGTTTCGAAACGCCGTTTCGGATATCACGCAGCTGGTAATGATAAAGGATCAGCTGGAGACCGACGGTGTGTTTTCTCCCGCGAAAAAGATCGACGTGACGGAATATGCCCGGAAGACAGGCGTGGATAACGGCTGTCTTGTCACTGCGGTCTATGAGCTGGACGATCTGATCAAATGGGGAAAATACGGAATAGAATATACCAACCGGATTATGAGTATGACAGAGTTTATCAATTACTTTGGTCAGGTGATTTTTCCGGAAAATTTTACGCTGGACGAGTATGGTCAGCTGTGCTTTGACGGTTTTTACAGAGTGGGGGAGGATTCGCTTCCAACGGGACAGTTTCCGGTGGATGAACAGGGAGATGTGCCGGAGGGGGCGGAAGCTGCTTACTACGGGAAGAGCCTTGAAGAGATAACCGTGATCTGGGAAAAGATGCAGGAGCGGATGTCGGAGCGGGGGTTTGACATACAACAGCTGGAGGACATGGTGTTTGCCTACATTATGTCACAGAATTTAAGCGGCATCGAGGTGTCCCATGAGGATGGCAGAAGCCAGGTCATGTTTCCGCTGCTGAACTGCCGCTATGCCACGGTTGACGGGGAGAAGCAGCTGATCCGCTATGCGGATAACTGGGTGGATTATCTGCGGCTTCAGAGCAATGCGGCGGCAACGATTGAAAGTCTTGCCATAAATTTCCAGCGCTACCAGATCTGTAATGAGGCGTATCAGGAAGATAAGAGCAACGCAAAATATATGGTGCGTATGATGACAGAGGACGGTATGCATACCTATACCAACGTCTCTGCGCTGAAGGATGCTCCGGATGAGGCGGTAACGGAATTTTTTTCCGAATACCGCAGGTATCTGATCTATTATCCGGACAGTCTGGTGTTTATGGGAAACACCATTCTGAGCGAGGAGGAGATTTTCGGCTATATCAGCACCTATGATTATGTCTACTCTGACACGACTCATATCTGGCTCGGAGTGGATACCGGGTATTCCGTGGAGGGAGACACTTTTTATAATGCCAACGCGCTTTATCAGAGAATCGTTCCCAACGCGGGAAGACTTCTGGCATTGATTGCCTTTCTTGGCGTAGTGTGGCTGGCAATCGGGATTTATCTGACGGTTACCGCAGGGATGGCCGTGGAAAGGGACGGTGTGGAAACAAAGCATTTAAGTCCCTTTGACCACCTTTGGACCGAGGCGCTTATGCTGTTGGCGGGAGCCTTTGTCTGCGGCGGAGTATATGGCTATCGGATTCTGCTGGGCATAGCGGAGAGCGCAGGAGTGGCGGTTCCCGAGCTGATGGGATTTCGGCTTACCTGGGTATATCGCTACGGGATTTTTGCGCTGTATGGCATTTATCTGAGTCTTTGTGCCGGGATTGTGTGGTACAGTCTGGTGCGCCGTACCCAGGCCAGGAATCTTTGGACGGGCAGTCTTCTTTACCGTATCGGCACGGGTATCGCAAGGGCGGTCAGATTCATTTTCCGGCATAAAAATACCGTGACCAGCGTGCTGCTGCCCTATAACCTGTTTTTGTTTGTAAATCTGGCGGGTGTGGTGGCGGCGTACCGGTATCGGGAGCAGCAGTGGACTGCAGCGGCGATTCTGGTGGGAATCGTGACCTTTGACAGTATTATCGGCGTGGTTATCTTCCGGCGGGGCGGCGAGCAGAATGAGATCGTAGAGGGCATCAACCGGATCCGCGGCGGAGAGGTGGACTACAAGCTGGAGGCGGACAGCCTGCACGGCTCCAACAAAGAGCTTGCGGATGCGGTGAACAATATCGGAGAGGGTATCCGCAAGGCGGTGAAAACCAGCATGAAGGACGAGCAGATGAAGACGGATCTGATCACCAATGTCTCTCATGACATCAAGACGCCCCTGACGTCCATCATCAATTATGTGGATCTGTTAAAAAGGCTGAAGATAGAGCAGGAACCGGCGAAAAATTATATTGACATTCTGGATAACAAAGCCCAGCGCCTGAAACAGCTGACGGACGATCTGGTGGAGGCGTCCAAAATCTCCTCCGGAAATATTGTGCTGAACCGAGAGAAACTGAATCTGACAGAACTGATCAATCAGGGGATCGGGGAGTTTTCCGAGAGACTGGAGGAGAGAGGTCTGCAGGTGGTGTTTGAGACGGATGATATTGCGGCCTGCATTTTTGCGGACAGCCGCCGCATGTGGCGTGTGGTGGAAAATCTGCTGAACAATATCTGTAAATATGCCATGGAGAACACCAGAGTTTATTTTGACATGGAAGTGGAAAACGGCAGAGTCAGAGCATCTGTCAAGAATATCTCCAAGCAGCAGATGAATATACGTCCGGAGGAGTTGACGGAGCGCTTCATCCGCGGTGATTCCGCGCGGAGCACGGAGGGGAGCGGGCTTGGCCTTTCCATCGCCCAGAGCCTGACCCGGGTGCAGGGCGGAGAGTTTGAGATTTATCTGGACGGAGATCTGTTTAAAGTGACGCTGAGTTTCCCGGAGTATGCGGAATCTGACCAGGAGGAGTACATCCCGGAATAGATTCCGCACGCCGGCAATGGGCGCTCAGTCCATGTTTATCTCCACATTTCTGCGGCTGTTGTAGGCGTCCAGGACACCGTGTATTTTTTCCGTGGGGGCCATGGTGTTGGCCAGGGATACGTCGTGATTCATGAAGTCGATCAGGGAGGCGATGAATTTGCTCATATCCGCCTCGATGAAATAAGGCCTGGTATAGATCTCAGGAGGAAGCCAGGTCAGATCCGTGGTCACCACCTTGTCAAAATAGCCCTGTTCGTATGCCTCGTCGAAGGCCTTCAGGCCGTCGGTAAAAAGACCGAAGGTGCAGCAGATGAATACTCTTCTGGCGTTCATTTTCTTGAGCTGCTTTGCGGTGTCAATCATACTTCCACCGGAGGAGATCATATCGTCGATGATGACGATATCCTTGCCGTCTATATTGTCGCCCAGGAATTCATGGGCGACGATGGGATTCTTGCCGCCGACGATGGTGGAGTAATCTCTGCGCTTGTAGAACATGCCGGTATCCACACCGAGAACCGTGGCAAAATAAATGGCGCGGTCGAGAGCCCCCTCGTCCGGGCTGATGACGATCAAATGATCCTTGTCCACAATCAGATCATCCTCCGCGTTCAGCAGCGCCTTGATAAAATTATAGGGTGTGGTGAAATTGTCGAAGTCACTCAGGGGAATGGCGTTCTGCACCCTGGGGTCATGGGCGTCAAAGGTGATAAAGTTGCTGATTCCCATGGCGCTCAGTTCCCGGAGGGCATAGGCACAGTCCAGAGATTCCCTTCCGTTTCGCTTGTGCTGCCGTCCCTCGTAGAGAAAGGGCATGATGACGTTGATCCGGTGCGCTTTTCCGTTGCAGGCGGCAATGACGCGTTTTAAGTCCTGATAGTGATCGTCAGGAGACATGTGATTGACATAACCGTTCATTTTGTAGGTGATGCTGTGGTTGCATACGTCCACCAGCAAAAAGAGATCCTTGCCCCGGATGCTTTCGCTGAAAATGGCCTTGGCCTCGCCTGTGCCGAAGCGCGGCGCTGCTACGGGGACGAGATAATCCTTTTCACTGTATCCCTGAAAGGCAGGGTCGTTTTTAACCTTGTCATTGTGGATGCTTTTTCTGAATTCTACCAGATGATTGTTGATTCGACGGGCCATTTTCTCCGCGGAGGGAAGAGCGATCAGCTTCAGCGGCGCCACGGGCATGGCATTTTCCAGTTCGCGTAAATTGGGCATGTTTTTTCTCCTGTTAAATATTCGTTGACCGACAATTAATTTATAACATTATGCTAGTGACACGTCAAGATTTTTCTAGTAATATAAAAGGGTGAGAAAGGGTCGGGTTATGCAGAAAGCACATGTTGTAAAGAGGGTTCTTCCCGGCAGCATCGCGGAGGAACTGGAGATAAAGGCAGGGGACAGGATTCTCTCCATAAACAATACGGAGATAGAGGATATTTTTGATTACCAGTTCCTGGTGCAGGATACTTATGTGGAGGTTCTGGTGGAGAAACAGGACGGCGAGCAATGGCTTCTGGAGGTGGACAAGGAGGCGGATGAGGATCTGGGGATCGAGTTTGGCAGCGGGCTGATGGATGAGTACAGACACTGCTGCAACAAATGCATTTTCTGCTTCATCGACCAGATGCCGCCCGGCATGCGGGAGACGTTGTATTTCAAGGACGACGATTCCAGGCTTTCCTTTCTGCAGGGAAATTATGTGACGCTGACCAATATGTCCGACCACGACATTGACAGGATCTGCCGTTATCATCTGTCTCCCATCAACATTTCCTTTCACACCATGAACCCCGGGCTGCGATGCAGGATGCTGAACAACCGTTTTGCGGGGGAAGCCCTGAAAAAGGCAGACCGGCTGATGGAGGCAGGCATTCGCATGAACGGGCAGATCGTGCTCTGCAAGGGGGTAAACGACGGCGACGAGCTTTTATACAGCATGGAGCAGCTGACCAGGTATCTTCCCAATCTGGAGAGCGTTTCCGTGGTGCCGGTGGGGCTGACAAAATACCGAGAGGGTCTGTATCCTCTGGAGCCCTTTACCCGGGCGGATGCGGAGGAAGTCATAGATGCCATAGAGAGCTGCCAGCGGGAGTGTTTTCGGAAGTACGGTACACATTTTATCCACGCCAGCGACGAGTGGTACATCCTGGCGGGCAGGGAGCTGCCGGAGGAAGAGCGTTATGACGGCTATCTGCAGCTGGAGAACGGCGTGGGTATGGTGCGGTTATTGCTGAATGAATTTCAGGCCGCCATGGAAGAGCGGCGGAAAAAGGACGGATTCCCCTGTGAAAAGAGAGCCGGGGAGCTGTCCATAGCCACGGGGCAGCTGATGTATCCCTTTATCCGGCGCATGGCGGACGCTGTGACGGAGGCATATCCGAAAGTTAAAATACAGGTATATGCCATTACGAATGATTTCTTTGGGGAGCGGATTACCGTCTCCGGTCTGCTGACCGGACAGGACGTCAAAAATCAGCTTGCGGGACGGCAGCTGGGAGAAAGACTGCTTCTGCCTGAAAACATGCTGCGCAGCGGGGAGGACGTGTTTCTGGACGATCTGCGCACAGGAGACCTGGAGGGGGCTTTACAAGTCCCGGTGAATATTGTAAAATCAAGCGGATATGATTTTGTAAAGGCCGTTTTGGGAGAGCGCTGATTTTCCGGGAAGGGATGCGGGACGGGCGTGGTGGAAAAGGCCGTGAGACGGCAGAATGTGAGGAGATATGGCAGACAGAGCGATAAAGCCCATCGTTGCGGTGGTGGGGCGTCCCAACGTGGGAAAGTCCACCCTGTTCAACGCGTTGGCAGGCGAGAGAATAGCGATTGTAAAGGATACGCCCGGTATCACCAGGGACAGGATCTACACGGATGTTTCATGGCTTGACAGAACCTTTACCCTGATTGACACGGGGGGAATCGAGCCGGACAGCGACGATGTGATCCTGTCGCAGATGCGGGCACAGGCGGAGATCGCCATGGAGACCGCGGACGTCATTATTTTTCTGGTAGATGTGAGGCAGGGGCTGGTGGATGCGGATTCCAAGGTGGCGGACATGCTGCGCCGGTCCAGAAAACCCGTGGTACTGGTGGTAAACAAGGTGGATGACTTTGACAAATACATGCCGGACGTGTATGAATTTTACAACCTTGGAATCGGGGATCCCCATCCCATCTCCGCGGTGAACAAGCTGGGACTGGGCGACATGCTGGATGAGGTGCTGAAGTTCTTTCCGAACACGGAGGAGACGGAGGAAGAGGACGACAGGCCCAGAGTGGCCATTGTGGGAAAGCCCAATGTGGGAAAGTCTTCTCTGATCAATAAGCTGCTGGGGGAAGAGAGACTGATCGTTTCGGATATTGCAGGCACTACAAGGGATGCGGTGGATACACAGATCACACACAACGGAAAGGAGTATGTGTTTATTGATACCGCAGGGCTGCGCCGAAAAAACAAAATAAAGGAAGATCTGGAGAAATATATGATCGTGCGCACCGTCAGCGCCGTGGAACGGGCGGATATCGTGGTGTTGGTCATCGACGCCGTGGAAGGTGTGGCGGAACAGGATGCAAAGATCGCCGGAATTGCCCATGAGAGAGGGAAGGCGGTCATTATCGCCGTGAACAAATGGGATGCGGTGGAAAAGGATGACAAGACCATCTACCGGGTGACGGAGAAGGTGCGGAATACATTGTCCTACATGCCCTATGCGGAGATTTTGTTTGTCTCGGCAAAGAGCGGGCAGAGGCTGCCAAAGCTCTTTGACACTATTGACATGGTGAGTGAAAACCATGCCATGCGTGTGGCTACAGGGGTGCTGAACGAAATCATGGCGGAGGCGGTGGCCTTGCAGCAGCCGCCCTCCGACAAGGGCAAACGGCTTCGCCTGTACTATATCACCCAGGTGTCGGTTAAGCCTCCTACTTTCGTCATTTTTGTCAACGACAGGGAATTGATGCATTTTTCCTATACCAGATATATTGAAAATCAGATTCGTGAGACCTTTGGCTTCAGGGGTACGCCTCTGCGGTTTATCATCAGAGAACGAAAGGAAAAGGAGCAATAGGAAATGGTAAGGATTATCTGTTTATTGATCGGGTATGTCTTCGGACTGTTTCAGACGGCGTATTTTTACGGAAAGGCTCACGGCATTGACATCAGGCAGCACGGAAGCGGAAATGCAGGCACCACAAATACGCTCCGGGTGCTTGGAACAAAGGCGGGTCTGATCGTCTTTGCGGGGGACTGCCTGAAATGTATGGCGGCCGTCTGGCTGGTGCGTCTGCTGTTCGGCGGCACTTATCACAACATCATTTATCTGCTTTGTCTGTATGCAGGGGCGGGGGCCATCCTGGGCCACAATTACCCGTTTTACCTGAAATTCAGAGGAGGAAAGGGCATTGCCGCCACTGCGGGGATGGTGCTGTCCTTTCAGCCCTGGTTCATCCTCACGGGAGTGCTTCTGTTCTTTGTTCCCTTTTTCACCACACACCTGGTTTCGCTGGGATCTCTGCTGGTCTACGCGGGATTGATGATACAGCTGGTAATTTTCGGTCAGACAGGCTTTTTTGCGGAGATGACCCAGGGACAGCTGATTGAGATGTATCTTTTGTTCGGCTGTCTGCTTGTGCTTGCCTATTGGAAGCACAGGGAAAATATTGTGCGTCTGCTTCACGGAAACGAGAGAAAGACCTACCTGTTAAAGAAAAACAAGGTGCAGGCGGAGGGAGAGCAGACAGAGAAGGAGCAGACAGAGAAAGAATAGACAGAGAAAGAGCAAGGGACGGCAGAATGAAATAAAAGCCGGAAAAGAAGAACAGGCAGGAAGGCTGCGGAAAGAGGTATTTATGGCAAGAATCGGTATTTTGGGCGGGGGCAGTTGGGGAATTGCCCTTGCGGTTTTGCTGCATAAGAACGGACATCAGATCTGTGTGTGGTCTGCGTTGGAAGCCGAGATCAACATGCTCAGGGAACAGCATGAGCACAGGATGCTTCCCGGTGTCGTTCTGCCGGAGGACACGGTGTTTACCACCAGGGCGGACCAGGCGGTGGAGGGAAAGGATCTGCTGGTCATGGCTGTGGCCAGCTCCTATACAAGAGAGACCGCCGCAAGGATCAGCGGTCTGGTGCAGCCGGGCCAGAGGATTGTCAACGTGGCCAAGGGCATTGAGGAGGGGACGCTTATGACGCTCTCCGAGATCATCGAGCAGGAGATTCCCCAGGCGGATGTGGCGGTTTTATCGGGTCCTTCCCATGCGGAGGAGGTTGGAAAAGGACTTCCCACCACCATTGTTGTTGGCGCGAAGACTCAGGCTACGGCCGAATATATTCAGAATCTGTTTATGAGCGAGGTGTTCCGGGTCTATATCAGCCCTGATATCACCGGTATCGAGCTGGGGGGCGCGCTGAAAAACGTGGTGGCGTTGGCGGCGGGGATTGCCGACGGTCTGGGCTACGGGGACAATACCAAGGCGGCTCTGATCACCAGGGGCATCACGGAGATCGCCAGGCTGGGAATTGCCATGGGAGGAAAGTTTGAGACCTTCTGCGGCCTTACCGGTATCGGAGACCTGATCGTCACCTGCGCCAGCATGCACTCCAGAAATCGTCGGGCCGGCATCCTGATCGGTCAGGGTAAGAGCTGCGAGGAGGCTATGGCGGAAGTGAAGATGGTGGTGGAGGGTGTGCATTCTGCCAGGGCAGCCATGGCGCTTGCAAGGAAATATGATGTACAGCTTCCCATTATTGAGCAGGTAAACCAGGTTTTGTTTGAGGGAAAGAGCGCCGACCAGGCGGTGAAGGATCTGATGCTCCGGGACAAAAAGATAGAGGTTCCGGCATTTCCCTGGTAAAGTGTGCAAAGGGCGGGCATACTTCCGGACTTGCACGGATTGTTGTGCCGCAGCCGGAGCCCTGACGGCAAGTGATTGAGGATAACAGAATGGAATTGTTTGAAAAGATAGCCTGTCAGCTTGGGCTTGGGAAGCTGACGGCGCAGCCGGAGCCATTGTCCGGCGGATATATGCACAAAATGTTTTCGTTGGAGACGGAGAGAGGAAAATATGCCCTGAAGCTGCTGAACCCCTATCTCATGAAACGGGAATCGGCAATGCACAATTACAGACAGGCGGAGGAGCTGGAGGCGAAGCTGGAGAGCAGAGGAGTCCCCATTCTTCCGGCGCTGATTTTTTCGGGGAAAAAGATGCAGGAGACAGATGGGCAGTATTATTACCTGTTTGACTGGTTTGCGGGAAGTGCGCTGAAGCACGAGGAAATCAAAACGATGCACTGTCAGGAGATGGGCAGGACTCTTGCGGGAATCCATGGGATCGAGCGGCGCAGGGAGAGAGTCAATCTGGATGAGTTTCACGGAGATTGGGACTTCTATCTGGAAAGGCTGTCCCGGGAGGATCATGAACTTTGGGAGCTGCTGCAGGAAAATCTGGAGTTGCTTCGAAGCTGTCAGAAGGAGGCCAACGCGGCGGTTTGCAGAATTCCGGAGGTTGTCACGATCTGCCATGATGATATGGACAGCAAGAATGTACTCTGGAGGGACGGCGAATTCCGGATCATCGATCTGGAATGTCTTTCTTATGACAGCCCATACCTGGAACTGTATGATCTGGCTTTGAACTGGGCGGGCTATGAGGAGTGCAGGATTGAACCGGAACGACTTAAGGCACTTGTGGATGCCTACGGCGAAGCAGGGGGTCTGCTGCCGGAGGATTGGGAGTGTCTTTACTATGCGGAATTTATCGCAAAGCTGGACTGGCTGGAGTTCAATCTGAAGCGGACGCTGGGAATTGAAGGCGGAAGCGACGAAAAGCAGCTGGGTGCTTCCATGGTAAAGTGGGCGATCCGTCATATCCGGTATTACTCGGAAAAAAAGGATGTGGTTTTGGGCTGCCTGACAGAACAGAACGGTCAGTGAAGGCCTTTGACGAAAGGATTTTGGAAAGGACTCCGGAAGGGGTCTTTTCTTTTTGAAAATTTCAGGCGGAACCGGCGAACCTTTTCCGGATTGTTTCGACTGTATGATTGAGCAGCCGAAATATTGTTTCTGCGGTTCACCGGCGGAGCGCTTCCGGAGGGGGAGATAGAATGAGTGAAAGATATGATATAAGCGGCTATGTGGATCGACTGTATTCGGCTGCCATACGAAAGACGGGGGACAGTCATGTGGCGGAGGACATTGCCCAGGAGACCTTTCTGGCGGCCGTCAGCCAGCTGGCAGGGGGAAAGCGGCCCGACCATCTGTGGGCATGGCTGCTTGGTATTCTCTCCAACAAATACTGTGACTGGCTTCGGGAAAAATATCAGAAGCCCCAGGTCAGCTTTGAGGAGTATTCCATCGAGCTTGCCCAAGAGGATGTGCCGGACGACGATACGGAGGAAAAGCTGGAAGCCATACGCAGAGAGCTGGGCTATCTGGCGCAGAGCTACCGGGAAGTTATGGTGCGGTTCTATCTGCACGGACATACCCTGGAGAGAATCGCAGGGGAGCTGCAGATACCGGTGGGAACGGTGAAAAGCAGGCTGAATATGGGGCGAAAGCATGTCAGGGAAGGAGTGGCAGATATGGAAGATTATGAAAATTACGCAAGACAGAGTTATGAGCCGGATACCCTTCGTGTCACCTGTGCGGGGAGCCAGGGAATCCATCGTGAGCCCTTTTCACTGGTACAGCCTTCGGACAGGCTGAGTCAGAGTATTTTGATTCTGGCGTATCCGAAACCGCTCACGGAGTCGGAGCTTGCCAGAGCCCTGGGGGTGCCGGCGGCATTTGTAGAGCCGGTGGTGAGCAGGCTGACAGAGGGGGAGCTGATGTGCAGGAGGCCGGACGGAAAAGTATATACGGATTTTATCATCTACACCGAACAGGACAGAAAAGCTACCTTTGACAGACAGCTTGCAGTGGTGAAGGAACATTTTGAGTTATTCTGGGAAGAGGTGGAAAAAGGGCTGGCAGAGTTGAGGGAAAAGCCTTTTTATCAACGGCAGAAAGAACATGCCAGAACCAAGCTGGAGCTTCATTTCTGTGTGAAGGTATTGTTGAATGCGCATATTTCCGTTCGGAATGAAGTGACGGGAGCGATGGCCTATTCCCAATATCCGTACCGAAAAGACGGCGGCAGGTGGCTTGCTATGGGAATGCGGTATCCGGCAGGGTATCGTCCAGGGGAAGATCTGGAATTTCTGAAATATTCCGTCGGTGGGGAAGCGGGTTTTTCGGAGCAGAATTTCAGGGATACCGTGTGTGTGGAACTGAGGGATTACAGCACGGTTCTGGGCAGATATCCGGACTATGAGGATGTGCCGGACTATGTAAAGTGGTTTTATGAATTGTACCGGCAGGTGTCCGGTGACAGATCCGCAGTGGATGCCCATATATTGCAGGCTGCGGAGTGCCTGACAGAGGCCGGGTTCCTTGTGAGAGGAGATCGGCTGGAGCTCGATATTCCGGTGCTGAGCCGGGCGGAGTACCGGGACGAGTGCGGTCTGGCCGCAGTGTATGAGAAGAAGACGGCCGAAAAAATCAGAGAGGTGCTGCTTCCTGTTTTTGACAGCGGTTTTGTCAAGCTGCCCGGTCACCTGAAGTCTGTGCCCAGGTGGCAGCAATATATGTTCTGTGGTGACAGTGTGCCCATGGCAGTGATTCTCAGAGCCCGGGAGGAGAAGCTTTTTTTGCAGGATGTGGATTATCCTGTGCCTGCGGCACTTCTTGTCTATGAAAAGTCGTCTTTGTGACGAAATCAAACGCGCTGTCTGCAAATACCGGCAAGGGTGTCGGTCTGATTGGGCGTGTCAGACAGGCCGGCATTTTCGCCGGCCTGCGCGATTGCCTCGATGAGGCACTTTATTTTCGGTAGATAGACGTTGCGATTTCCGTTGCCATTTTAGGTCTGTTCATGGTATAGAGGTGAATGTGATTTACGCCGTTCTCCTGCAGGTCTCTGATCTGGCGGATGGCGTAGTCGATTCCGGCTTTGCGCATCTCCTCCGCATTGTCGCCGTAGGCGGCGATGAGGTCAGCCAGAGCCTTGGGAATGCTGGAGCCGGCGAGCGTGATGGTGGTGCCCAGCTGCTTTGAGGACGTAATGGGCATGATACCGGCACAGATGGGGACAGTAATTCCCTTGTTAGCGGCCTTCTCCAGAAAGCTGTAGTAATAGTCGTTGTCAAAGAAAAGCTGGCTGATGAAAAATTCCGCGCCGGCGTCCTGCTTCTTTTTCAGATTTTTCAAATCCGACTCCAGGCTGAAAGATTCAAAATGTTTTTCCGGGTAACAGGCGCCTGCAACATGCAGGTCTGTCTCCCGGTGCAGAAATTCGATCATGTCGCTGGCATGGGCAAATTCCCTGGAAGCAAACTGTTCGTCGCTCATGTCCTTGGGACGGTCTCCGCGAAGTGCCAGCACATGACTGACGCCGCCTTCCCTGAGCGCCTGATAAACCTCCAGCAACTGTTCCCTTCTGCTTCCGACGCAGGTCATATGGGCGATTGCGTCGAGCTTCAGAGTATTCTGGATATAGGAGGCAATTTTCACTGTTTTTCCCGACCGGCTGCCGCCTGCGCCATAAAGGACGGAGAATTCGAAAAGGCTTTTGAAGTTCTGGATGCGCTTGGCACCCTG
>ERZ779624.73-NODE-73-length-43466-cov-14.060376_pt1 | contig 43466 bp, 40 predicted proteins | sample MGYA00514190_ERZ779624 | MGnify/ENA primary metagenome ERZ779624 (study PRJEB29562, sample SAMEA4376706) | mouse gut metagenome | isolation source: Cecum | study: EMG produced TPA metagenomics assembly of the A DSS colitis mouse model was used to assess the... | reverse complement strand
GGGCAGGTCCTGGAACACCACCCGGCCCGCGCCGATGTTGGTGTGGCCCACCTCGGAGTTGCCCATCTGCCCGTCGGGCAGGCCCACGTCCAGCCCGGAGGCGGACAGCCTGCACAGGGGGTTCCCGGCAAACAGCTTATCCAGGTTGGGGGTGCGGGCGGCGGCGATGGCGTTGTCCCCCGCCGCCTGGGAGGGGGACAGGCCGAAGCCGTCCATGATGATCAGTGTGGTAGGTGTTTTCATAAATGGATGCCTCTCTGTTCAGAATGGGGCGCGGCTGTCAGTCCTTGCTGTCCGGCTGGGGCTTGCAGCTCTCGTCGCCTGACTCAATATACAATATGAAGTCATTGATCTTTTTTTCGCTCCATCCGGCCGCCCTCAGCCCCAAAAGCAGCCTTGCGACCTCTGTCATGTTCATAGCCGTCTCCCTTACTCCTGGTTCGCGGCGTTGATGATCGCCATGAAGTCGTCCGGCTTCAGGGCCGCGCCGCCGATGAGGCCGCCGTCGATGTCGGGCTGGGCCAGCAGCTCATGGGCGTTCTTGGCGTTCATGGAGCCGCCGTACTGGATGGTGACGGCCCGGGCCACCCGGGCACCGTACTGCTTGCGGATGATGGTGCGGATGTGGGTGCACACCTCGCCGGCCTGCTCGGCGGTGGCGGTCTTGCCGGTGCCGATGGCCCAGATGGGCTCGTAGGCCACCACCACCCGGCGCACCTGGCTCTCGTTCAGACCCGCCAGGGCCACCTTCACCTGGTAGGAGATCAGCTCGCTGGTGACGCCCAGCTCCCGCTGCTCCAGGCTCTCGCCCACGCACACGATGGGCCGCAGGCCCGCCTCCAGGGCGGCGTGGACCTTCTTGTTGACGGTGAAGTCGGTCTCGTTATAGTACTGCCGCCGCTCGGAGTGGCCGATGATCACGTACTTCGCGCCCACGTCCTTGAGCATCTCCACGGTGACCTCGCCGGTGTAGGCCCCGCTGGCCTCGTAGTGACAGGTCTCGCCGCCGATGGACACCCGGGTGTCCTTGAACAGGCGCACCGCGCCGGGGATGTTCACCCCGGGGACGCACAGCACCACGTCGCACCACTTATGGCGGCCCAGCTGGGGCTTGAGGGCCTCGGCGAAGGCCTTGGTCTCGGTGAGGGTCTTGTTCATCTTCCAGTTGCCGGCGATGATGGTCTTACGGTACTTCAGATTCATGGTTGGGCTCCTTCCAAAAAAGTAAAAATGGATGGTTTTCTCTTAGAGCCTGTTCAAAATCTGGCGGAATGCCAGACAGGCGCGGATTTTTTCGCTGGGCAAGGCGATTTGACGCAGGAATACTTTGTGTATTTCCAGTCAAGTCAACGCGGCCCAGCGGAAAAAGATGTGCCGGGATGGCGTTTTGATAGATTTTAAACAGGCTCTTAGGGCCTCTCTCGCTCTCTCAAGTGCCTCAATTAAGCGTCCAGCAGGCAGGCCACGCCCGGCAGCTCCTTGCCCTCCATAAACTCCAGGGACGCGCCGCCGCCGGTGCTGATGTGGGACATCTTGTCGGCGTAGCCCAGCTGCTGGACCGCCGCCGCGCTGTCGCCGCCGCCGATGATGGTGATGGCGTCCGTCTTGCTCAGGGCCTCGGCCACCGCCTTGGTGCCCGCGGCGAACTTCTCGAACTCGAACACGCCCATGGGGCCGTTCCAGATCACGGTGCCCGCGCCGTCCACCGCGTCACAGTACAGCTTCACGGTGTCGGGGCCGATGTCCAGGCCCTGCCAGCCCTCGGGGATCTGACCGGCCTTCACCACCTTGGAGTCCGCGTCGGGGGCGAACTTGTCGGCGATGACGGTGTCGATGGGCAGCAGCAGCTTCACACCCTTGTCCGCCGCCTTCTTCACCATGTCGTTGGCGTAGTCCTTCCAGTCCTCCTCCAGCAGGGAGTCGCCAACCTTGCCGCCCTGGGCGGCGGAGAAGGTGTAGGCCATGCCGCCGCCGATGATGATGGTGTCGGCGATCTCCAGCAGGTTGTTGATGACGCCGATCTTGGAGGACACCTTGGACCCGCCCAGGATGGCCACCAGGGGCCGCTTGGGGTTGGCCAGCGCGCCGCCGATGAAGTCCAGCTCCTTCTGGATCAGGAAGCCGGACACGGCGGGCAGGTGGGCCGCCACTCCGGCGGTGGAGGCGTGGGCGCGGTGCACCGCGCCGAAGGCGTCGGACACGTACACGCCGCCCTCCCCCGCCAGGGCCGCCATCTGCTTGGCCAGCTCGGGGTCGTTCTTGGTCTCGCCCTTCTCAAAGCGGGTGTTCTGGAGCAGCATGATCTCGCCGCCCTTCAGGGCCGCGGCCTTGGCCTGGGCGTCGGGGCCCACCACGTCATCCGCCAGGATCACGTCCTTGCCCAGCAGCTCGGACAGCCGCTTGGCGACAGGCTCCATGCGCAGCTCCGCCAGGGACTTCTTCCACTTCTCCTCGGTGATGGACGCCTCGTCCTTGCCCTTCTCCAGCTGCTTTTTCTTGTAGCTGTCGAAGGTGGCCACCGGCTTGCCCATGTGGGAGCAGGCGATGACCGCCGCCCCCTGCTCCAGCAGGTACTGGATGGTGGGCAGGGCGGCGCGGATGCGCTTGTCGTCGGTGATGACGCCGCTTCCGTCCTTGGCCATGGGCACGTTGAAGTCGCAGCGCAGGAGAACCTTCTTCCCCTTGACCTCGATGTCCTTGACCGTCTTCTTGTTGTAGTTCATGGCGATCTAACTCCTTTCATTTCTTACAACTTGAAGTGTTAGCTTACGAAAATAGGGTTTCTCAGGGTTGCTTGGGCCGGGCGGTGCCCGCCGCTCACAACGGCTCCGCGCTTCCCGCCGCCATCTCCCCCGCCCCGGACAGGCCGGGAAACCCCTGCTGCCGCAGGGCCTCGTAGGCCAGGATGGCCGCGGAGTTGGACAGGTTCAGGCTGCGGGCGTCGGCGCGCATGGGGATGCGGACGCAGCGGTCCCGGTGGGCCAGCCGGAACCACTCCGGCAGTCCGGCGGTCTCCTTGCCGAAGAACAGCCAGCAGCCGTCCCGGAAGTCCGCCTGGGTGTAGTCCCGGGGGGCCTTGGTGGTGGCCAGCCACAGGTCCTCCACCCGGTTCCGGGCAAAGAGCGCGTCCAGACCGGGGTAGACCGTCACGTCCACCATGGGCCAGTAATCCAGCCCCGCCCGCTTCACCGCCCGGTCGCTCACATCGAAGCCCAGAGGCTCCACCAGATGGAGGCGGCTGCGGGTGGCGGCGCAGGTGCGGGCGATATTGCCGCAATTCTGCGGGATTTCCGGCTCTACCAAGACGATATTGACCATAAGATCTCCCCTTAACCACGGACATTATATTCGTTCGCGGCGCAAATAGCAAGAGAAAATGTGGCGAAACTGTCAAAAATTTAACTTTTTTTGCTGGCACTTTGCCCAAGGACCCTTATTTTTCCCCAAATTTCCAGGGCGGAGCGGCCCCGGAGGGAAAAAAGAAAAATTTTTTCCACCCGGCGCAACCCCTGCGCCCTCCCCAGGGTTTTGCCTATAGGAGCGGCCTTCCCGCCCCCCGCGGTTTTTGGCGAAACAGTTGCCAATCCCTCCGGCGTGTGTTACAATTACCCGGAACACACCGCCCCCGCGGGCGGAAGGGAGGGACGCCCATGGATACCATGATCCTCGGCATCGCCGGGGGCACCGGCTCAGGCAAAACCACCCTGACCCGAAAGCTCTGCGAGACCTTTGGGGCCGACGTGTCGGTGGTGTACCACGACAATTACTATAAGAAGCACACGGACATGACCTACCAGGAGCGGGCCGCGCTGAACTACGACCACCCGGACGCCTTCGACACCGCCCTGATGGTGGCCGACCTGAACAGGCTGGCCGCCGGGGAGGCCATCCGCTGCCCGGTGTACGACTACACCATCCACAACCGCTCGGAGGAGACGGTGGAGGTGCGGCCCACCAGGGTGGTGATCGTAGAGGGCATCCTCATCTTCGCGGACAAGGCCCTCCGGGACCTCATGGACGTGAAAATCTTCGTGGACACCGACGCCGACGTGCGGATTCTGCGCCGCATCCTCCGGGACGTGAAGGAGCGGGGCCGCTCCCTGGACTCCGTGATCAGCCAGTACCTCACCACCGTCAAGCCCATGCACGAGCAGTTTGTCCAGCCCTCCCGGCAGTACGCCGACCTGGTGGTGCTGGAGGGCGGGCACAACCTGGTGGCCCTGGACATGATCGTGGGGCGGGTGCGCGCCCATCTGTGGGGAAACGCATAAATCCCCCCGGCCCGGCGCACAATTCCAATGGTGGGAATCCATGGGTTTTACCGCTTCCTGGGCAAAAATCCTTCAAGGAGTGTATCAAACCATGAAAAAATTCCTCGCCGTCACCCTCACCTGCGCCCTGCTGCTGGCGGGCCTGCTGGCCTGCGCCGGGCAAACGGAGGAGAAGCAGGCGGACCTGTCCGCCTTCGCCAAGGGCCTCACCGAGCAGTACGAGTTCGCCGGCTACCTGACGGAGATGACCCCGGAGTATCCCTATTATGAGGAGGACATGAACCGCTGCCTCCCCGGCCTGCTGGAGATGGATCTGGAGCAGATGGTGATCTATATGACCATGATCACCCTGAATAACGGGGAATTTTCCATGGTCCAGGCCAAGTCCTCCGAGGACGCCGCCAAGGCGGCGGAGATCTTCCAGGCCCGCATCGACTACATGGCGGGGGACGGGGACGAGCTCGGCGGGGCCTTTTACCCCGGCCCCACCGAGCTGTGGCGCAATTCCTCCCGGGTAGTGACCCAGGGGAACTATGTCATGATGGTGACGGGCGAGGACTGCGACCGGATCGTGGAGGACTTTAAGGCCCTGTTCGCGTAAACCACAACGAAATCAAAAGGAGAATCGAACCATGAAAAAGCTCATTGCCCTGTGCATGGCCGCCGCGCTGTGCCTGTCCGCGCTGTCCGCCTGCGGGCCCAAGCCCGCCGAGGAGAAACAGGCGGATCTGGCCGCCTTCGCCCAGTCCGTCCAGGAAAAGCACGAGTTTTCCTCCCTGGAGAAGGCCGATCCCGCCGACGAGGAGTTCGGCGTCATTATGCTGGAGAACGCCTACCCCGGCCTGAAGGACCTGGATCTGGAGCAGGTGGAGGTCTATCTGGCCATGGTGTCCTTCAGCGGCGGCGAGCTGGCGGTGGTCCAGGCCAAGGACGCCGACGGCGCGGCCAAGGTGAAGGAGATCTTCCAGGCCCGCGTCACCGCCAAAACCACCGACGGCCCCGGCAACTACCCCGAGGAGGTGGAGATGTGGCAGCGCAGCGCGAAGGTGGCGGAGCACGGCAATTACGTCCTGCTGGTGAACCACCCCGACAGCGAGGCCATTGTCTCTGAGTTCGAGGCCCTCTTTTAGAACCTGTATTCACAACCTCAAACGCCGTCTGGACGGGCCTTTTTCCGTCATACCGCGCTGCGTTTTCTTGAAATACACAAAGTATTCCCGCGAAAACGCGCCTTGTCTGACGGAAAAATCCCTCGCCCCGACGGCATCCTCGGCTGTGAATACAGGTTCTCAGTAAACGCCACACACATAAAAATGAAGTAAGGAAGTGCGCGACATATGAAACGTCTGATTCCCATCACCCTGGCCCTGGCTCTGGGGCTGTCCCTGCTGTCCGGCTGCGGCAATCCCGCCTCGGAGAACACCGTGGTGCCCCCCGATCCCACCCCCACCGCCGAGCCCTCCCAGGCCCCCACCCTGGAGCTGCCCACGGAGGAGCCCACCGCCGAACCCACGGAGGAGCCCACCGCCGAGCCTACGGCGGAGCCCACCGCCGAGCCTACGGCGGAGCCCACCAAGGCCCCGGAGGCTACGCCCACCCCCGCCCCCACGCCGAAGCCCACCCCCAAGCCTACCCCGAAGCCCACTCCCGCTCCCACCCCCAAGCCCACTCCGGCCCCCACACCCACGCCCGCTCCCACGCCGGAGCCTACCCCGGAGCCCCCGGCGGGCGTGGACCTGTCGGCGTTCTACGCGAACGTCACCAGTATGCATGAGTTCGGCTTCCTGGAGCTGGCAGACGCCACCCTGCTGGACGGCTACTACGCCGGACTGACCTCCATTCCCACCGAGCAGCGTCTGGTCTACATCTGCCAGATGTCCATGAACAACGGCGAGTTCGGGCTGGTGCAGGTGAAGAACAGCGCGGACGCGGCCCGGGTGAAGGCCATCTTCCAGGCCCGCATCGACCGGATGAGCGGCGCGGACGGGCAGGGTAATCCCGGCGCGTGGTATCCCGGCCCCACCGAGCAGTGGCTGAACAACTCCCGGGTGGTGTCCAACGGGAACTATGTCATGATGGTGGTGCACGAGAACTGCGACCAGATTGTGGCGGAGTTTAACGCCCTGTTTTGATCGGAGCCTGTATTCCAAACTGCCCCGGCGGAAACGCCGGGGCAGTTCAACCTAACCACGAGGTGACCGGGTATGATATTTTCCAGTCCGTATTTTCTGTTCCTCTATTTCCCCATCGTTTTGACCCTGTACTACATCTCCCCCCTGCGGTGGCGCAATCTGGTGCTCCTCATCGCCAACCTGATCTTCTACGGCTGGGGGGAGCCGGTGTACGTGGTGATCATGTTCCTGTCCATCGCCATCGACTACTCCCACGGGCGGATTGTCACCCGGTGTAAAGCAAAGGGCAATGACAGGGGTGCCCGGATGGCGGTGGCCTCGTCGGTGATCTTCAACCTGGCCCTGCTGGGCTTCTTCAAGTACTGGAACTTCATCGCCGGGAGCCTTGCCGCCATCGGCGCGGGCTTCCTGCCGGTGATCGACAATCTGCCCATGCCCTGGGGGGAGTCCATCGGTTTCACCCTGCCCATCGGCATCTCCTTCTACACCTTCCAGACCATGAGCTACACCATCGACGTGTACCGGGGGGACGCCCGGTGCCAGAAGAACATCGTCACCTTCGGCACCTTCGTCACCCTGTTCCCCCAGCTCATCGCCGGGCCCATCCTGAAGTACAAGGATCTGGACGACCAGCTGGAGCAGCGGGACCACACCTTCCAGCGGTTCGCCTCCGGCGTCCAGCGGTTCACCATCGGGGCCTGCAAGAAGGTGCTGCTGGCCAACGCCCTGGGGCCGCTGTGGGACGTGTACCTCGCCACCCCCACCGCCCAGCTCACCACACTGGGGGCGTGGCTGGGCATCATCGCCTTCTCCCTCCAGCTCTACTTCGACTTCTCCGGCTACTCCGATATGGCCATCGGCCTGGGCCGTATGCTGGGCTTCGAGTTTTTGGAGAACTTCAACTATCCCTATATCTCCAAGTCCGCCAGCGAGTTCTGGCGGCGGTGGCACATCTCCCTGGGAAGCTGGTTCCGGGAGTACCTGTACTTCCCCCTGGGCGGCTCCCGGGTGGGGAAGGGCCGGATGGTGTTCAACCTGCTGGTGGTCTGGGCCGCCACCGGCATCTGGCACGGGGCCAGCTGGAACTTCCTGTGCTGGGGCCTGTACTGGTTCGTGTGGATCGGCCTGGAGAAGGTGTGGCTGGGCAGGGCCCTGGACAGGGCCCCCGCCTGGGTGTGCCACGTCTACGGCGTGCTCATCGCCGTGGTGGGCTGGGCCATCTTCGCGGTGGAGGATTTCTCCGCCATGGGGCCGTACCTGGCCGCCATGTTCGGCTTTGGCGCGGGCGCGCTGGACGGGGATTTCCTGTACTACCTGCGCAACTACCTGCCCATTCTGGTGATCGGCATCGTGGCCGCCACGCCGCTGGCCAAGAACCTGTGGCACAAGCTGCCGGAGCGGGCCCGTCAGATCGCCTTCCCGGTGCTGATGCTGGCGGGGCTGGTGTTCACCACCGCCTATCTGGTGGACGGCACCTACAATCCTTTCCTCTACTTCCGTTTTTAGGCCAAAAGGAGGGACGCTCGTATGTTCATCGACATCTGGGGCAAAAAAATCTGGTATGAGGTATATGGTGCGGAGCATAGCGATACCCTGCTGTACCTTCACGGAGGCCCGGGGGCAAGCTGTCTGGATTTTGTGAACCAGGCAAAGGCGTTGAGCGGGAAAATGAAGGTCGTTATCTTTGACCAGCTGGGGGTGCTGCGCTCCGACGCCATCGCCGGGCAGGAAAGCTACGGCATGGAAGATCAGATCGAAATGATTGAGGAAATGCGGAGCCTGCTGGGGATCGGGAAATGGAGTATCCTGGGCCACTCCTATGGCGGTATGCTTGCGGTGTTATACGCCCACACCTACCCAGATTCCATCCACAGGATCATTCTGGAATGCCCATCGCTGTATTTTGAGGATTCCGCCCGGTCAACCGCCGAATATTTGAGCGAACATATCAACAGCCTGAACGACAGGCAGGCAAGCGGGCTGTGTGAAAAGATCAAATCCGCGGACTATCCGGACAAGGCGGAGATCGTATGGGATCTATCCGCCCTGCTGGGCTATGTCACGGATATGGAGCTGCGGTTTTACCTGCACGGGATTTCTTTTGAGGAATATTGGAGGAGTATGGACACCTCCGGCATCACGGATGAAATGTGGGCGAAGGGGGAGCAGCATCTGAAAAAGCTGCTGGAAGCGCGGCCCGCGCCGGACGGTTCCCCGCCAAGCAAGGTGAGGATGACCGACAATCTCCTGCCCATGCTCCCAAAGATTTCGGCCCCCATGCTGTTGATCAACGGAGCGTACGATCCCGCCTGCTCCAGGCATCAAATCCAGTCTATTATGAGCCGCGCGCCCAAGGTGACCCAGGCGGTTTTTGAAAACAGCGGGCACTTTCCAAGGCTTGAGGAAGCGGAAAAATATACCGATACCGTTCTGGCTTTCCTTGAATGAGGGGATATCATTATGAGCAAAAAGTATTCTATCTTCATCACCGTGCTGTTCTGCCTGTTCATCTTCGGCTTCGGCGCGGCCCTGATCCTCTCCCCCAGCCGGGACTTCTCCGACCAGGAAAACCGTTTCCTGGCCCAGTTCAAGGCCCCCACGCTGAAAACCCTGCGCTCGGGGGAGTTTATGGAGAAGTTTGAGGACTACGTCACCGACCAGTTCCCCCTGCGGGACCAGTGGATTCAGCTCAAGGCGTATTCCGAGCGCGCCCTGGGCAAGCAGGAGAACAACAAGGTCTATTTCGGCACCGACGGACAGACCCTGTTCGCCCAGTTCAACGCCCCCAGCCCCGGGGATCTGGAGCAGAAGGTGGGCTTCGTCAACGCCCTGGGGCAGAACCTGACTGTTCCGGTGTACTTCTCCCTGGTGCCGGACAAGAGCTGGGTGTGGGCGGATCTCCTGCCCGCCAACGCCCCCAATGTGGACGACGGCTCCACCATCAGCGGGGCCGAGGTGCTGTGCGGGGCCCATGTGACATATATCGACCTGCAATGGGCTCTGGCCGATGACCGCAGTGCTTTCTACCGCACCGACCACCACTGGACCACCATGGGGGCCCTGAAAGCCGGACAGACGCTGTTGGAGGGTATGGGCATGGTTCAGCAGGCGGGAGATCTGAAAGTTCTGGGCTATCAGAGCCTGCCCTACACCGAGGTGAGCGACAGCTTCTACGGCACCACCTACTCCTCCTCCGGGGCGGCCTGGGTGGAGCCGGACAGCATCTACGCCGTCATACCCGAGGGCGGCACCGGGGGCCGCGTCACCGTGGACCGCTACCCCGAGGGCGTGGCCATTCCGGGGGGGCTGTACTACCCGGAGAAGCTGGAGGTCAAGGACAAGTACGCCTACTTTTTAGGCGGCAACCAGCCCCTGTGCGTCATCAAGAACCCGGACGCCGCGGGCGGCAGGCTGCTGGTGATCCGGGACTCCTACTCCGACTCCCTGGCCCCCTTCCTGGCGGAGGAGTTCCAGGAGGTCCACCTGTTCGACCTGCGGTATAACAACATGGCCCTGACCCAGTACGTGGCGGATAACGGCATCGATCAGGTGCTGGTGCTCTACTCCGCCGCCAACTTCGCCACCGACATCAACCTGTTCAAGCTGGCTCGCTAACGAAACGAAAAAACCTCCCCGCGGCTCGCGCCGTGGGGAGGTTTTTTATCCTGTTTTATCACCGCCCCGCCCCGTAACGGGCGGACACGAAAAGCGTACCGCCCCAATGGAAGCGGGCTTCAAGCTCTTTTTCGGTTCCTTTTTCTCTCGAGAAAAAGGAACTTATCCTCCGAGATACGCCTTTTTCACCGCCGCGTCCCGCAGCAGCTCCTGGCCGGTGCCGGTGGCCACGATCCGGCCCGTCTCCAGCACGTAGCCCCGGTCCGCCACAGACAGGGCCATCTGGGCATTCTGCTCCACCAGCAGGATGGTGGTGCCCGCCTGGTGGAGCCGCTTGATGATGTCGAAGATCTGCTCCACCAGGATGGGGGCCAGGCCCATGGACGGCTCGTCCAGCATCAGCAGCTTGGGGCTGGACATCAGCCCCCGGCCCATGGCCAGCATCTGCTGCTCCCCGCCGGACAGGGTGCCCGCGATCTGTTTGCGCCGCTCCTTCAGCCGGGGGAACTGCTCATACACCCGCTCCAGGCTGGGGACGATGGTGGACCGGGGCTGGGTATAGGCCCCCATCTCCAGATTCTCCTCCACCGTCATTTGCAGGAAGATCCGCCGTCCCTCGGGCACGTGGGCCAGCCCCTGCTCCACAATCCTGTGGGCGGACACCGCCCCCAGGGGCTTGCCCAGAAACTCAATGGAGCCTGTCCGGGAGTGGAGCAGGCCGCACACCGTATTCAGGATGGTGGACTTGCCCGCGCCGTTGGCCCCGATGAGGGTGACCACCTCGCCGGGGCGCACCTCGAAGGACACCCCCTTGATGGCGTGGATGGCTCCATAATAGACGTTGATGTCGTTTACCTTCAGCATTTACGCCCCGCCCCCTTCCCGCTGCTTGCCCAGGTAGGCCTCGATCACCGTGGGGTTGGACTGGATCTGCTCCGCCGTCCCCTTGGCGATGATCTGGCCGAAGTTCAGCACACAGATGCCCTCGCAGATGCCCATGACCAGGTTCATGTCGTGCTCGATGAGCATCACGGCGATCTGGAAGGTGTCCCGGATCTTCACGATGTTCTCCATCAGCTCCGCCGTCTCGGAGGGGTTCATCCCCGCCGCCGGCTCGTCCAGCAGCAGCAGGGACGGGTTGGTGGCTAAGGCCCGGACGATCTCCAGCCGCCGCTGCGCCCCGTAGGGCAGGCTGCCCGCCTGGTGGTCCGCCAGGTCCTCCATATTGAATATGCTCAGCAGCTCCAGGGCCCGCTCGTGGGCGGCCTTCTCCTGCCGCCAGTACTTGGGCAGGCGGAGGATGCCGGAGAACATGGAGTATTTCTCCTGGTTGTGCAGGCCGATCTTCACGTTGTCCTCCACGGACAGGCTGCTGAACAGCCGGATATTCTGGAAGGTCCGGGCGATGCCCATGCGGTTGATCTGGGCGGGGGTCTTGCCGTGGGTGTCCAGCCCGTCCAGCAGGATGGTGCCCCGGGTGGGCTGGTAGACCTTGGTGAGCAGGTTGAACACGGTGGTCTTGCCCGCCCCGTTGGGGCCGATGAGGCCGGCGATCTCCGTGCGGCCCACGGTGATGTTGAACTCGTTCACGGCGGTGAGCCCGCCGAAGTCGATGCCCAGGTGGCTGCACTCCAGGATGGGCGTCTTGTCCACGTCCCGCTCCGGGATGATGGACACGCTGGGCACGGGCACCATTTTGCCCTTGGGAAACTGCTTCTTGTCAGCCATGGCTCGCCGCCCCCTTCCGCTTCGGGATGATCCGGCCCGCCAGCGTTTTGAGCTGGTCGTTGTTGGTCACCAGCATCACCAGGATGAGGATGATGGCGTAGATCAGCATACGGTAGTCGGAGATATTGAACTGCCGCAGCAGCTCGGGCAGGACGTACAGCACCGCCGCGGCGATGATGGAGCCCCGGATGGACCCCAGCCCCCCCAGCACCACGAACACCAGCACCAGAATGGAGCTGTTGAAGTCGAACTTGGAGGCCACGGTGGACGAGTAGTTCAGCCCGAACAGCGCGCCCGCCGCCCCCGCCAGGGCTGCCGAGGTGACAAAGGCCATCAGCTTGTACTTGGTGACGTTGATGCCCACGCTCTCCGCGGCGATGCGGTTGTCCCGCAGGGCCATGATGGCCCGCCCGGAGCGGCTGTTCACCAGGTTCTGCACCACCAGCAGGGTGATCAAAATCAGCACAAACCCGGCGGTGAAGGAGGCCAGCTTCTGCACCCCCACCGCCCCCATGGGGCCTTTGATGATGGCGGTGCCGTCCTCCGCCAGATGGAAGCCCTCGGAGCTGAGAGCCATGTGGAAGCCCTCGCCGTCCACCCCCACGTACAGCACCATGATGATGTTCTTGATGATCTGCCCGAAGGCCAGGGTGACGATGGCCAGGTAATCGCCCTGCAAGCGCAGCACGGGCACGCCCACAATCACGCCTCCCGCCGCTCCGAACACCGCGCCCACCGCCATGGACAGGGCAAGGCGCAGGGGGGCGAAGGGGATCGCCTCCGCCAGCAGGAAGGAGGCCACCACCCCGGAGAAGGCCCCCAGGCTCATAAAGCCCGCGTGGCCCAGGGACAGCTCCCCTAAAATGCCCACCGTCAGGTTCAGGGACACCGCCATCACAATGTAGCAGCAGGCGGGCACCAGCAGGCTCTGCATGATGTTGGACACCAGGGTCACCCCCAGCGGCTTCTGCACCGCCAGCAGGAGCTGGATCAGGGCGAAAGCGGCGATCACAATGCCGTAGTTGACAAAGCCGTTGAGGGAGGCTTTGCTGATTCGTTTCCCGTTCAGTCTCTTTTCCATGGCCGCCTCACACTTTCTCGGGCACATACTTGCCCATCAGCCCCGCGGGACGCACCAGCAGCACCACGATCAGCACCGCGAACACCACCGCGTCGGACAGCTCGGTGGAGATGTAGGCGTTGGCGAAGGTCTCGATCACCCCCAGCAGGACGCCGCCCAGCAGGGCCCCGGGGATGGAGCCGATGCCGCCGAACACCGCGGCGGTAAACGCCTTGATGCCGGGCAGGGACCCGGTGGTGGGGGACAGCACCGGGTAGGCGGAGCACATCAGCACCCCCGCCAGCGCGGCCAGGGCGGAGCCGATGGCAAAGGTCATGGAGATGGTGGCGTTCACGTCGATGCCCATGAGCTGGGCCGCCCCCTTGTCCTCGGAGCAGGCCCGCATGGCCTTGCCCATTTTCGTCTGGCCCGTGAACAAGGTCAGGCCCACCATCACCACGATGCAGCACGCCACCGACAGGATGGCCACGTAGGAGATGGAAAGCTGCCCCGGCACCAGGGCCAGGGAGCCGGACACGATGGGGGTGAACACCTTGGTAGCCGCGCCCCAGAGGAGCTGCGCGCTGTTCTGCAAAAAGTAGCTGACGCCGATGGCGGTGATCAGCACCGCCAGGGAAGGGGCCGCCCGGAGGGGCTTGTAGGCCAGCCGTTCAATCACCATGCCCAGCACGGTGCACACCACCACCGCCAGCACCACCCCCGCCGCCGGGGGCAGGTTAAAATTGCCCATGGCGAAGAAGCACACGTAGGCCCCCACCATGATCACGTCCCCGTGGGCGAAGTTCAGCATTTTGGCGATGCCGTACACCATGGTGTAGCCCAGGGCGATGATGGCGTAGATGCTGCCCAGGCTGACCCCGGTGATCGCGTTGTTCAGGAAGGACATTTCCGATCCTCACCTCTCTGTCTATCCATCGAACAAGGCCGCGCCTTTTCCGATGGATGGGAATGCGGCCCGACTGCGCGCGCCCTTCGGGCACACTTGCGGGCCGGGCTGTGTTTTTGGGGTCAGCAAAGCCGCCCCAAAAACGGATTAAACTTTTTTCGCGCCTGCGGGCGCGAACTCTGCGAGGCTTGCCCGCAGCCGGAGAATTGCGACACAGCCATGGCAATTCTATTGCCATGGCTTAAAAAAGAGGGGGCTGCCGGAGCGATCCGACAGCCCCCTTGGCGTTCTGTTTCCTTATTGGGCGTCCACGTACGCGCCGTTCTCCACCTTGAAGATCAGCGGGGCCTTGTCGATCTCGCCGGTCTTCTTCCAGGTCATGTCCTTGCCGGTGAGTCCGTCCACCTTAAAGGTGCCGCTGCCGAACTTGGCGGACAGGGCGTCGCACAGGGCCGCGCTGTCCATGCCGGCCAGGCCCTCGATCTCCAGGCAGGCCTCGTAGATGGCGTACATACAGTCGTAGCCATCGGCGGCGAACTGGTTGGGGAGGATGTTGTGGGCCTTCTGGAACTTCTCCACGAAGGACTTGGTGCGATCGTCCTCCGCCCCCGCGCTGAACGGGGTCATGAGCAGCAGGCCCTCCGCCAGGGACTTGTCGAAGCCGTCCATGTCCAGCATACCGTCCATGCCGTCGCCGCCGATGAACAGAGGGGCGTAGCTCATCTGCTTGGCCTGGGCCAGGATGAGGGAGGCGGGGGTGTAGTAGATGGGCAGGAACACCACGTCCGCCCCGGCGTCCTTGCAGGCGTTGAGCTGCACGGTGTAGTCGGTGGTCTTGTCGTCGGGGTAGGTCTGGGTGGCCACCAGCTCCATGCCCAGCTCCTTGGCCTTGGCGATGAAGGCCTCGGCAATGCCGGTGGAGTAGGCATCGCCGTTGTTATAGATGACGGCGTACTTGGTGCCCAGGCCCTTCTCCTTCAGGTACTCCGCCCCGGCGGTGCCCAGATAGGGGTCGGTAAAGCACATCTGGAACACGTTGTCCTTACCCGCCACCACGTCGGGGGAGGAGGCGGAGGGGGTGAGCTGGAAGTAGCGGTCGGCGTAGGTCTCGGCGGACACGGCCACGCAGGGACCGGTGGTGGTGGTGCCGTAGATCACCAGGGGCGCGTCCTTGGCCCAGTCCTTCAGGTTGTTGTAGGCGGCCACGGCGGTGTCGGCGGCCCCGGTGTCGTCCTCGTACTTGAACTCCAGCTTCACGGGGCCGTTGAGGGCGTTGATCTCCTCCACGGCGATCTCCGCGCCCCACTCGGTGGCGGTGCCGTACTGGGCGTTGTCGCCGGTGGTGGGGCCGATGCCGCCCACCTTGATGGTGACGGCATCGCCGCCGCCGTTCTCCGGCTTGCCGCCGTTGGAGCAGCCCGCCAGCAGGCCCAGGCCCATGGCCCCCGCCAGCAGCAGGGCCGCCAGTTTCTTCTTTTTCATTCTCAGTTCCTCCTCTATGTCATGCTTGACGATCCAAAGGGAACTTGTATTCACCGGCGGGCCTCCGCCGGTGAACGCAGGTTCAAACATCGAAGGGGGCACGATTGCGCCCCCCAGATTGTTGACAATTATATACTTGCCGCCCTGCGTTGTCAACCACAAATTTGCACAAAGGAGGGTTTCCAAGCCCCGGGGTTGTGTGGTATTGTGACGGGAAACCGCCCTAAATCACGAATCCCCCGTTGGGGCACACCACCTGCCCGGTGAGGAAGGACGCCTCGTCGGAGGCCAGGAAGGCTGCTGCGGCGGCGGCCTCCTCCGCCGTCCCGATCCGGCCCAGGGGGGTCTCCTCCGCCAGGGCCGCCCGGTCGGCGGGGGACAGGTGGGCGATCATCTCCGTGTCGATCACCCCCGGCGACACGCAGTTTACCCGGATATTGGAAGGGCCAAGCTCCTTGGCCAGGGCCTTGGTGTAGGCGATCACCGCCCCTTTTGTGGCGGAATAGGCCGCCTCGCAGGAGGCCCCCACCTGCCCCCACATGGAGGATACGGTGACGATGGAGCCGGACTTCCGCCCCAGCATATGGGGGAGCACCGCCCGGCAGCAGTGGTGCACCCCGTCCACGTTGACGGCGAACAGCCGCCGCCACTGGTCCCCGTCAATTTGACTGATCAGGCCCAGGTGGGACACCCCGGCGGCGCAAAGCAAAATGTCAAGTTGACAAAATTTTTCTAACACATTGTCAACCATACGGACCACCTGCCCCTCCTCCGCCACGTCCGCTTGGACCGCCAGGGCGGGCACGCCCAGGCCGGACAGCTCCTCCGCCAGGGCCTGGGCCTTTTCCCCGCTGCGGCAGTACCCGACTGCCACCCCCCAGCCCCGGCGGGCGAACAGGCGGGCGGCGGCGGCCCCGATGCCCCGGGAGCCTCCGGTGATCAGCGCGTATTTCATAGAAAATTCCCCCTGTGTAAGAGCCTGTATTCAGAAGCTGTACCAATAGCCTCAGCACCCAGCTTAACGGTCAGAATTGCCGCTGGCCGCGTTGAAAAATCTTGAAAAACGCAACGCGGTATGGCGGAAAAAGACCCGTCCGCACGGCGTTTGAGGTTGTGAATACAGGTTCTGAAGCGTCAGGGCGGGGCGCGCCGCGCGTCCCGCCCTGGGGTGGTTTGATTGCTGGAAGCGAGCGTTACCGGAAGTACAGCGCGCCCGACTCAAAGATGGGCTGGAGCTTGTCGCCGGGGATGTTCTTCGCCACAAACTCCCCCCGCCGCTCACTGTGGCCCATCTTGCCGAACACCCGGCCGTCCGGGGAGAAGATCCCCTCGATGGCGCACACCGAGCCGTTGGGGTTGGCGGAGATGTCCATGGAGGGCACGCCGTCCAGGCCCACGTACTGGGTGGCGATCTGCCCGTTGGCGATGAGCTGATCCACCACGCCCTGGGGGGCCGCGAAGCGGCCCTCGCCGTGGGACACCGGGATGGCATGGAGATCCCCCACGTGGCTCAGCAGCATCCAGGGGGACTTTACGGAGGCCACCCGGGTGGTGACATACCGGCTCTGGTGCCGCCCGATGAGGTTATAGGTGAGGGTGGGGCTGTTCCCGTCCACCGGGGTGATCTCGCCGCGGGGCAGCAGCCCCAGCTTGAGCAGGGCCTGGAAGCCGTTGCAGATGCCCAGCATCAGGCCGTCCCGGTGCTTCAGCAGGCCGTGGACCGCGTCCGTCAGCCGGGGGTTGCGGAAGAAGGAGACGATGAGCTTGGCGGAGCCCTCCGGCTCGTCGCCGCCGGAGAAGCCGCCGGGGAGGAACAGGATCTGGGCGTTCTGGATGGCCCGTTCCAGCTCCAGGGCGGAGTCCGCCAGGGCCTGGGGGGTCAGGTTGCGGATCACCACCGTCTCCGCGTCCATCCCCGCCCGCAGGCAGGCCCGGACGCTGTCGTACTCGCAGTTGGTGCCGGGGAACACGGGTATGACCACCCGGGGGCGGGCGATCTCGCCGTCGAACACCGCCGGGGAGCGGCGGTCCCAGGTGACGGCCTCCACAGGATCGGAGGTGCCCGCCCGGGTGGGGTAGACCTCCTCCAGCACGCCCTCGTTGAGCTTCAGCAGCTCGTCAATGGGGGCGGAGTCCTCCCCCATGGTGATAACCGGCTCGGCGGTGGTGACGCCAATCCGCGCCGCCTTGCAATAAACCTTGACGTCCTCCGTCAATTCCGCCAGGATGGGGCAGGGCCAGGGCCGTCCCATCCAGAAGGCGGCATTTCCCTCTTTCTCAGCGGCAAAGCCGATCCGGTTGCCGAAGGACATCTTCATCACGCCCTCGGCGATGCTGTTTTCCACCGCCCAGGCGGCTTTTACCTTTCCGCTTTGGGCCAGCTTATGGAACTGCCCCCAGGAGAAATTGATCTCCCCTGTGGTTTCGCCGCCAAACAGATATACCGGGTGCCCCGCCTCCTTGAACTCGGGGGAGAGCACCTCCCCGGCCTTCACGGGGGCGATGGCGAAGGAGATCAGGGTAGGCGGCACGTCCCGATCCAGGAAGGAGCCGGACATGGAGTCCTTCCCGCCGATAGCGGCGGCCCCGTAGTCCAGCTGGGCGTCCAGCGCGCCTAAGAGGGCGGCGAAGGGCTTGCCCCAGCGGACGGGCTCGTCCCGCAGCTTTTCAAAGAACTCCTGCATGGTGAGGTACACCGCCGTGGGGTCCGCCCCCGCCGCCACCAGCTTGGCGATGGAAACAGTCACCGCGTCATAGGCCCCGTTGTAGGGGTCGGCGGACAGCGCGTCCGGGTCGCAGCCCCAGGCCATGACGCTGGCCTGATCTGTCTCCTCCCCCGGCATGGTGGGCAGGAGGGCCGCCATGGCCTGGGCGGGGGTGGTCTGGGTTTTGCCGCCGAAGGGCATGAGGACGGACCCCGCGCCGATGGAGCCGTCGAACCGCTCCACCAGTCCCCGGCGGGAGGCGCACTTCAGGCTGGCCGCCATCTCCCGCAGATCGGCAAACTCGTGCCCCACCACGGGATAGGCCCGCTCCGGGACAGACACCTTGGCCCGCTTCACCGCGCCGTTGGTGTTCAAAAACTCCCGGCTCAAATCGGCGATGGTCTGGCCCTTCCAGGTCATGACCATCCGGGGCGATTCCGTGACCACGGCCACCCGGTAGGCCTCCAGGTTCTCCGCCTGGGCCATGGCGATGAACTGCTCCTCGTCCTCGGCGGCGATGACCACCGCCATGCGCTCCTGGCTCTCGGAGATGGCCAGCTCGGTGCCGTCCAGCCCCTCGTACTTTTTCCGCACCGCGTCCAGGTCGATGGACAGCCCGTCCGCCAGCTCGCCGATGGCCACGGACACGCCCCCCGCCCCGAAGTCATTGCACCGCTTGATCATCCGGGTGACGTTCTCATCCCGGAACAAACGCTGGAGCTTGCGCTCCTCGGGGGCGTTGCCCTTCTGCACCTCGCTGGCCATGGTGGCCAGCGACTTTTTGTTGTGGCTCTTGGAGGACCCGGTGGCCCCGCCGATGCCGTCCCGCCCGGTGCGGCCTCCCAGCAGGATCACCACGTCTCCCGGCGCGGGCCGCTCCCGGCGGACATGGCTGGCGGGGGCGGCGGCCACCACCGCGCCGCACTCCAGCCGCTTGGCGATGTAGCCCGGGTGGTACAGCTCCGCCACGTGGCCGGTGGCAAGGCCGATCTGGTTGCCGTAGGAGGAGTACCCCGCCGCGGCGGTCTGGGCGATCTTCCGCTGGGGCAGCTTGCCCTCCAGCGTCTCGGACAGGGGCACCGTGGGATCGCCGCCCCCCGTCACCCGCATGGCCTGGTGGACGTAGGCCCGGCCGGACAGGGGGTCCCGGATGCAGCCGCCGATGCAGGTGGCCGCGCCGCCGAAGGGCTCGATCTCCGTGGGGTGGTTGTGGGTCTCGTTTTTGAACATGAGCAGCCAGTCCTGCTCCTGCCCGTCCACCACGGCGGGGACGTGGATGGAGCAGGCGTTGATCTCCTCGCTCTCGTCCAGCTCGGGGAGCAGGCCCCGCTTTTTCAGCACCTTGGTGCCGATGGTGGCGATGTCCATCAGGGTCTGGGGACGCTTTTTGGCCTTCTCCTCGCCGTAGACCTCCACACGGGCGGCGAGATACCGCTCATAGGCCGCCTGGACGGCGGGATCGCCGATCTCCACATTTTTCAGGTGGGTGGAGAAGGTGGTGTGGCGGCAGTGGTCGGACCAGTAGGTGTCCACCACCCGCACCTCGGTGATGGTGGGGTCCCGCCGCTCCCAGTCCCGGAAGTAGTTTTGCAGGAAGCTCAGATCGTCCAGGTCCATAGCGAGGCCCAGCCGGTCCAGCAGGGCGGACAGCTCCTCCCGGTCAAGCTCCGTGAAGCCGTTCAGCGTCTCCACCATGGGGGGCGCGGCGTAGGCCCGCTCCAGGGTGTCCGGCTTGTCCAGGGACGCCTCCCGGCACTCCACGGGGTTGATGAGGTAGCTCTTGATCCGCTCCAGCTCCTCCGGGGCCAGCTCCCCCTCCAGCACGTACACCTTGGCGTAGGCCACCAGGGGCCGCTCCCCCCCCGCCATGAGCTGGACGCACTGGGCGGCGGAGTCCGCCCGCTGGTCGAACTGCCCCGGCAGGGCCTCCACCGCCAGCAGGGTGTGGGGCCCCTCCGGCCGGGGGAAGTCCCCGTCGTACACCGCGTCCACCTGGGGCTCGGAGAACACCGTGCCCCGGGCCTGCCGGTAGACTTCCGGGGGGACGCCCTCCATGTCGTAGCGGTTGACAATGGTCAGCCGCTCCAGTCCGGCCGCCCCCAGCTGCTCCCGGAGATCCCGGCACAGGGCCTGGGCCTCCACGTCGAAGCCGGGACGCTTGTGGACAAAGCAGCGCGTGACTTGGTTGACTGTCTCACTCATTCCGATTCTCTCCTTTTCCCGGCTTCGCGCCGGGGAAGCATATCTGTGCGGCGGGTCAGCCCGCCGTAATCCATTGGTCCATTTTGTAGTACGGGTTGGCCCGGGTGGGGTTCAGGTTGGAGGCCATCCCCCACCGCAGCAGCAGGGACCCCCGCTTGAAGCACACCGGGGCGAAGGGCGCGTCCTGGGCGAACCGCGTCCAGAGGGCCTCCCCGGCCCGGGTCCGGGCGTCCCCCCGGGCGGCCCGCCAGTCCGACAGCAGGGCGGACAGCTCCCCGCCGGAGAAACCGCCGTAGTTCAGCCCGCCGGACAGCAGGGCGGAGGGGTCGAAGTCCCCGGTGAGCCGCACCTCGCCTAAGTACAGGTCGAACTGTCCCCCGGCAAGGGCGGCGGTGTAGCCGCTCCAGGGCAGGCGGTTCACCGTCACCGTCACCCCCAGCTCCTCCAGGGCCTGGGCCAGACGGCCGGCGATGGCCTGCCGCACGTCGTTGTCGCTGTTCACCAGCAGGGTGACCTCCGCCGGGGCCTTGCCCTGGTACAGCAGGCCGTCCTCCCCCTTCTCATAACCCGCCTGCTCCAGCAGGGCGGCGGCCTGTTCCAGGTCAAAGGACAGGGCGTCCGCGGCGGACTGGCTGTACTCCCCGGACAGGGGGGAGACGGGCAGGGCCGCCGGATCCCCGTGGCCCGAGAGGTCGGAGCGCACCGCCCCCTCCCGGTCCAGGGACAGGGAGAAGGCCCGCCGCACCAGGGGCGAACGGCACATACCGCCCGACGCCCGGAAGCCCACGTACAGCAGGGTGGTGGTGGGGAAGTCCGCCGTCTCGTAGCTGCTGGAATAGCCCAGGGCGTAGGGGGAGGTGAAGTCGGTGGTGACGGCGGACACCCCGCCGCTGTCGAAGGCGGCGATCCGGCCCGCCGGGTCGGAGGCCGGGGCCAGGGGGATGGCGTCGTAGGGCAGGACGGAGGCGGAGGCGTTGTGGGGGTTGGCCCGGAGGAGCAGGGCATCCCCCGCCGCCTCATAGTGGTAGTACCCGGTGCCCAGGGGGGCGGAGCCGTCCTCCTGCTCCAGCACAATGGGGATATCCAGCAGGGCGGGCAGGTTCCCGTTGGGGGCGGACAGGGTGACGGTCAGGGTGCCGTCCTCCCCCGCCGCCGCCCCGGTGACGGACGCCAGCCGCTGGGCGTACAGGGGCGCGGCCCGGGCGGCGTTGAGGGAGTCCGCCCCGTGCTGGGCGGTGAGGGGCGTGCCGTTGGAGAACGCCGCCCCCGGCTTCAGGGTGAAGGTCCACACCAGCCCGTCCCCGCTCACCGTGGCGGACTGGGCCAGCACGGGCTGGGGCGTGAAGGTGTTGTCCAGCTCATACAGCCCCTGGTACACCAGCCCCGTCAGCTCCTGGTTCACCTGGCTCTCCCCGGTGATGGGGTGGAGGGAGGCGGCGGGGTCATAGCCCAGGCTGAACCGGGCGGGGAGCTGGGGCGTCTGGGTGGGGGAAGGCTCCGGCGAGGGGGTGGGGGTGGGGACGGGCTCCGGCTCCCCGCAGCCGGACAGGGCCAGCAGAACCACCAGGCACAGGGCCAGAACAGGCCGCAGCCGCCTCATAGCAGCTGAATCACGGCGGCCATGGAGCCCCGGCTGGTGCCCAGCTTCCGGTGGCTCCAGAAGCGGTCCGGCTGGCAGGCGGTGCAGAAGCCGCAGACGGCGATGCGGGCGGGGTCCAGCCCCGCCTGCTCCAGCCGCATGGCGTTGATGGCCTTCAGGTCCACGGCGAATTTGCCGTTTTCCTTAATCTTAATGTGCTGGAGGACGGCGGTGGACAGCGCGGCGGTCATGGCGTTGGGCACGTCCTCGTGGGTCTCGAAGCAGTCGGGGCCGATGCCCGGGCCGATGGCGGCCAGGATGTCCCCCCGGTCGCAGCCGTACACCGTCTCCATCCGCTGGACGGCGGCGGTGGCGATGCCCGCGGCGGTGCCCCGCCAGCCCGCGTGGACGGCGGCGATCACCCGGCGCACCGGGTCGTAAAACAGGATGGGGATGCAGTCGGCGGAGTACACCACCAACGCCACCCCGGGCAGGTCGGTCATCAGGCCGTCCGCCTCATAGGGGGGCTTGCCGCAGGGGTCGGGCCTCACGTCGGCGGTGGTGACGGTGCGCACCGCGCCGCCGTGGACCTGGTTGGTGACGGCGATCCTGCCGCCCTCCGCGCCCACGGCCTGGAAAAAGCGGCGGTAGTTCTCCCGGACGTGGTCGGGGTCGTCCCCCCGGCCCACGCCCAAATTCAGGGACTCCCACATCCCCTGGGACACGCCGCCCAGGCGGGTGGAGAAGCCGTGGGCCGCGCCCCCGGCGGCGGCGATGCCGTCGGACTGGAAAAAGACGACGCCGTTTTGGGTCTGCTCGATGATGTTCATAAGCTCTCCTTTATGGATGAAATCCCTATGCCGCAAGATGGCTTCAGGCAGGAGGAATGGCGGAATGCCCTCCACCCACAGGGGGAAGGGGGCGGGTGAGGGGGCGTCCGTACAGCGCACCCGTCCTCCAAATTTGGACACAGCGCGCACCACCTGTCCGCACCCTCATCCGTCACCGCCTGCGGCGGTGCCACCTTCCCCCTTGCAGGGGGAAGGCTTGGCGCATACTCAAACGTCCTTATGGTACTCCGGGCAGGTGCATTTTTTCCACTTCAGGCCCGAGCCGCAGGGGCAGGGGTCGTTGCGGCCGATCTTGGCGGCCTTCTTCACCGGCTGCTTCTTCACGGTGCCGTCCGCCCCGCCGGACTGTCCGGTGACCTTGGCCACCCGCTCCCGGCGCAGCTCCTCGTTGGTCTTGAGCCGCACGGTGAACAGCCGCCGCAGGGTCTCCTCCTGGATGGCGTTGATCATCTGCTCGAACATATCGAAGCCTTCCCGCTTGTACTCCACCACCGGGTCGGACTGGCCGTAGGCCCGCAGGCCGATGCCCTGGCGCAGCTCCGTCATGGCGTCGATGTGGTCCATCCAGTATTCGTCCACCACCCGCAGCAGGATCACCCGCTCCAGCTCCCGCATGGCGGATTTCCCCGGCTCCATCCGGTCCGCCATGGCCTCGTTGATCATCCGCTCCCGCTGGGCGTAGTTGGCCCGGGCGGTGTCCAGCAGCTCCTCGGACAGCTTTTCGGGGGCGGTATTGGCGGCCTCGGCCTCAAACTGCCTCATCTGCTGTTCGGTGAACAGGCCCAGCAGGTGGGAGGCGGCGGTCCGGAATTCCTCGCCGCTCAGGTGCCCGTCCGCCTGGGTGGGTATCGCCCCCGTCACCGTAGAGGACAGCATATTCTCCACCGCGCCGTGGATGTCCTCCCCGTCCAGCACCTGCCGCCGCTGCTTGTAGATGACCTCCCGCTGGGTGTTCATCACGTCGTCGTACTCCAGCACGGTTTTCCGGGTCTGGAAGTTCCGGGACTCCACCTGCTTCTGGGCGTTCTCAATGGCGTTGGACAGCATTTTCTGGTCCAGGGGGGTGTCCTCGTCCACGCCTAAACGCTCCATCATGTTCTGAATCCGCTCCGAACCGAACAGGCGGAGGATATCGTCCTCCAGGGAGAGGAAGAAGCGGCTCTCGCCGGGGTCGCCCTGGCGGCCCGCCCGGCCCCGGAGCTGGTTGTCGATCCGCCGGGACTCGTGGCGTTCCGTGCCCAGGATGAACAGGCCCCCGGCCTGGCGCACCCGCTCCGCCTCCTCCCGGATCTCCTCCTTATACCTGGCCTCCGCCTCAGCGAAGGCCTTCCGGGCGTCCAGGATCTCCTGGTTGTCCGTGTCCCCGTGGCCGGTGGCCTCGGCGATCAGCTCGTCGCTCATGCCCTTTTTGCGCAGCTCCGCCTTGGCCATGAACTCGGCGTTGCCGCCCAGCATGATGTCCGTGCCGCGGCCCGCCATGTTGGTAGCCACGGTGACCGCCCCGAACTTGCCCGCCTGGGCCACGATCTCCGCTTCCTTCTCGTGGTGCTTGGCGTTGAGGACGTTGTGCTTGATCCCCGCCTTGGTGAGCATTTTGCTCACCAGCTCGGAGATCTCGATGGACACGGTGCCCACCAGCACGGGCTGGCCCTTTTCGTAGCAGGCCCGGATCTGCTCCACCACCGCCCGGTACTTGCCCGCCTGGGTCTTGTACACCACATCGGGCTGGTCCACCCGGGCCAGGGGGCGGTTGGTGGGGATCTCCACAATGTCCAGGCTGTAGATGGTGCCGAACTCCTCCTCCTCGGTCATGGCGGTGCCCGTCATGCCGGACAGCTTGTCGTACAGCCGGAAGTAGTTCTGGAAGGTGATGGTGGCCAGGGTCTTGGACTCCCGGGCCACGGTGACGTGCTCCTTGGCCTCGATGGCCTGGTGGAGGCCCTCGTTATACCGCCGCCCGTACATCAGCCGCCCGGTGAACTCGTCCACGATGATGACCTCGCCGTCCTTCACCACGTAGTCGATGTCCCGCTTCATCACCCCCCGGGCCTTGATGGCCTGGTTGATGTGGTGGGACAGGGTGGTGTTCTCCGGGTCGGACAGGTTCTCCACGTGGAAGGCCTCCTCTGCCTTCTCCACGCCCCGGGAGGTGAGGGTGGCGGTGCGGGCCTTCTCGTCCACGATGTAGTCCGCGTCGTCGGAGGCGTCCTCCTCCTCCTTGGCGTCCACCGCCTTCACCCGCCGGCACTTCAGCCGGGCCACGAAGCTGTCCGCCAGCTGGTAGAGCTGGGTGGACTGCTCCCCCTGGCCGGAGATGATCAGCGGGGTGCGGGCCTCGTCGATGAGGATGGAGTCCACCTCGTCCACGATGGCGAAGGCGTGGCCCCGCTGGACCAGCTCCTCCTTGTAAATCGCCATGTTGTCCCGGAGGTAGTCGAAGCCGAACTCATTGTTGGTGCCGTAGGTGATGTCGGCGGCGTAGGCCCGCTTTTTGTCCGCCTTGTCCACCCCATGGATCACCAGCCCCACGGTGAGGCCCAGGTAGCGGTACACCTTGCCCATCCACTCCGAGTCGCGCTTGGCCAGATAGTCGTTGACGGTGATGATGTGCACCCCCCGGCCCGACAGGCCGTTGAGGTAGGCGGGGAGGGTGGCCACCAGGGTTTTGCCCTCTCCGGTTTTCATCTCGGCGATGCGGCCCTGGTGGAGGATGATGCCGCCGATGAGCTGCACCCGGTAGGGGCGCATACCCAGCACCCGGTCGGCGGCCTCCCGGCAGACGGCGAAGGCCTCGGGGAGAATGTCGTCCAGCGTCTCGCCGCTGGCCAGGCGGGACTTGAACTCGTCCGTCTTGGCCCGCAGGTCATGGTCGCTGAGGGCGCGGTACTCCTCCTCCAGGGACTCGATCTTGTCCACCGTGGCGGTGAGCGACTTCACCTCCCGCTGGGAGCGGGTGCCGAATACTTTGGAAAACAGACCCATAGCTTGTGTGTCCTTTCTATCGTTAAAGTATAGAAGCCCAATTTAACTCGGTACAGTATACCACAAGCCGGGGGAAGAAAAAAGAGGAAATTGTGAATAAAGCGGCGGGAGGGCAGACGGATTTTTCTTGCCTTTTGCCCTCAGGCGGTTTACAATAGGCTTGACAAATTGTAGCGGAGGGTGTGGAAGCCTATGACCCGGGACGAGGCCTTTGAGTTTTTAGACCGCACGGCGCGGGGGATCGCGGAGATGTTCGGCTCCTCCTGCGAGACGCTGGTGCACGACATGGGGGTGCCCACCCACCCCATTCTGTCCATCTACAACGGCCACGTGTCCGGCCGGGAGGTGGGCTCCACCATGGACATCATGGGTATCGGCCTGGAGCTGGACGAGCAGGCCGCCACCACCGACCAGGTAAACCTGGCCGCCGCCACCCCCGACGGGCGGCAGACCAAGTCCTCCACCTTCCACATGATCGGGGAGGACTACAACCTGGCCCTGGGCATCAACTTCGATTATACCTCCCTGGTGTTTGCCAACCGGATTTTGGTGGACCTCATGAGCGCGCAGGCGGATCTGCGCACCGCCCTGTGGCAGCCGGGGAACTCCCGGCAGCTGGCCGACCTGTTCGACCAGTGCGTGGACGCCCTGGGCAAGCCCCTGGACGCCCTCACCAAGGCGGACCGTTTGAAGGTCATTGCCCTGCTGCGCCAGCGCAGCGCGTTCTCCTACCGCAAATCGGTGCCCTACGTGGCGGGGCGGCTGGGGGTGTCCCGGTACACGGTGTATAAGTACCTGGACGAGCTGTCCGGGGAGGACGGGCCGGAAGGCCCCCTCTGATTTCCCTTGTAATTGACAGCGGAATGGAGTAGAATGGGACAAGCCTAAACAACCGGGAGGGGTCCGCCCCGCCCCATGATGGAGGATGCTACATATGATCACAAAAGAACAGATTGACGCCTGGTTCGCGGACAAGGAAAAGCTGCTGGTGGAGGCGGTGAGCCGCCTGGTGTCCATCGACAGCGTGGAGGGCCGGCCCGCCCCCGGCGCGCCCTTCGGCCCCGGCCCCGCCGCCGCCCTGAGGGAGGCCCTGGCTATCGCGGAGGAGTGGGGCCTCACCGCGGAGAACCACGAGGGCTATGTGGGCACCGCCGGCCTGAACGGCGGCGAGGACGCCCTGCACATTCTGGGCCACCTGGACGTGGTGGCCCCCGGCGAGGGGTGGACCGTCACCCAGCCCTACGCCCCCAAGCTGGTGGACGACCTGCTGTACGGCCGGGGCACCGACGACGACAAGGGCCCGGTGGTGGCCTCCCTGCTGGCCATGAAGGCGGTGAAGGATCTGGGGGTGCCCCTGACCAAAAACTGCAAGGTGATCATGGGCACCAACGAGGAGAGCGGCTCCGGGGACATCGCCTGGTACTTCGCCCGCCACCCCTTCGCCCCCGCCACCTTCTCCCCCGACTCCGGCTTCCCGGTGATCAACACCGAAAAGGGCAGCCTCCGGCCCACCTTCACCAAGAGCTGGCCCGTCCAGAACGCCCTGCCCCGGGTGAACTGGCTCCACGGCGGCATCCGGGGAAACATCCTCCCCGGGGACGCCTCCGCCGGGGTGGAGGGGCTTTCCATGTACGACATACAGCCCGTCGCCCGGAACGTCACCGCCCGCACCGGGATCAAGTTCACCTTCGCCAGCGAGGACGGGGTGACGGTGATCAAGGCCAAGGGGGAGGCGTCCCACGCCGCCTGGCCCGAGGGGGGGAACAACGCCGTCACGGGGCTGATCTCCCTGCTGTGCGCCCTGCCCCTGGCGGACGGGGACTGCAAGGACGCCCTCCACCAGCTCAACGCCCTCCTCCCCCACGGGGACTGCAAGGGCCGCGCCCTGGGCATCGCCCAGGAGGAGCCGGTGGCGGGGCCGCTGACGGTGGCCTTCTCCCTGCTGGAGATCACGGACACCGGGCTGAAGGGCTTCTTTGACAGCCGGGTGCCCCTGTGCGCCACCGAGGAAAACTGCCTCCAGCCCGCCAAGGCCGCCTTTGAGGAAAAGGGCTTCACCTTTGAGGCCGTCCAGGGCGCGCCCCACCACGTCCCCGCCGACAGCCCCTTCATCAAGACCCTGCTGCGCCGGTACGAGGAGTACACCGGGCTGAAGGGGGAGTGCCTGTCCACCGGAGGGGGCACCTACGTCCACGACATCCCCGGCGGCGTGGCCTTCGGCTGCACCCTGCCCGGGTTCGACACCCACCTCCACGGGCCGGACGAGCGGGTGCGGGTGAGCGACCTGCTGCTGTCCGCCCGGCTGTTTGCCCATATTATCGTGGATTTATGTGAATAAACCTTGACATTTGCGGCGGGCTGAGGTATAATACCGCAGTCTGCCGCCTTTTACCTGTGCGCGGCATACCATCCTTGCCTCCGGTGCGGCCGGAGGCCAAATGACCACAAGGAGGTGCAAAGAAAATGGCAAAAGTGAGTGGAAGCTACGAGGTGCTCTACGTCCTCAACCCCACCCTGGGCGAGGAGGACACCGCCGCCCTGGTGGCCCGCTTCAAGGAGCTGGCCGAGGGCCGCGGCTCCGTCACCGAGGTGGACGAGTGGGGCAAACGCCGTCTCGCCTACCCCATCAACGACCTGGAGGAGGGCTACTACGTCCTGATGACCTTCTCCGCCGACCCCGCGTTCCCCGCTGAGCTGGACCGCCTGATGCGGATCAACGTGAGCGTCATGCGCTCCATCATCGTCAGCAAGGACGCCTGAGGGGGAAGCAGACCATGCTCAATCACATCGTAATCATGGGCCGGCTGGCCCGTGACCCCGAGCTGCGCCACACCCAGTCCGGCACGCCCGTGGCCACCTTCCGCCTGGCGGTGGACCGGGACTTCAAGGACAAAAACACCGGCGAACGCCAGACCGACTGGATCGACGTGGTGGCCTGGCGGGGCACCGGGGAGTTCGTCTCCCGGTACTTCTCCCGGGGCCGGATGGCCGTGGTGGAGGGCCGCCTCCAGATGCGGGAGTGGACCGACAAGGAAGGCAACCGCCGCACCACCGCCGAGGTGGTGGCGGACAGCGTCTACTTCGGCGACTCCAAGCGGGATGGCGACGGCCAGGGGAGCTACAGCGGCAATAACGGCTATGGCGGCGGAAGCTATGGCGGACAGGGCGGAAGCTACGGACGGCCCGCCCCCTCCGGCCCCCCCGCCCCCGCTGCGGACTACGGCATCCCGTCGGTTGGCGACCAGTTCGCGGAGCTGGCCGATGACGACGGCGATCTTCCCTTCTAAGCAGAGGGCACGCAATTCCGGCAAATCCGCTTCCTTTCCGGCATCGGGAGGGAAGATCGTGTGAAAGAAACCCAGGAGGGGTGTCTTTCACGTTCCATCAACGATTTTTGAGTGCCCTCTGCTTAAAAATCGCCTCCAGCATGACGAAAAGACTTTTTCGTCACACTGGGTATCTCACATAAAGGAGGTCTGCCATAATGGCTATGGATAACAACGCGAAGCCCCGGGGCGGACGCAAACGCCGCAAGGTGTGCGCGTTCTGCGTGGACAAGGTGGAGCAGATTGACTACAAGGACGCCCAGAAGCTCAAGCGGTATCTGTCCGAGCGGTCCAAGATCCTGCCCCGCCGCACCACCGGCACCTGCGCCATGCACCAGCGTCAGCTGACCGACGCCATCAAGCGCGCCCGTCACGTGGCCCTGCTGCCCTACGTCACCGACTAAAACGGCAAATAAAACTCCCCGGAGCCTGCGCTCCGGGGAGTTTTTGCGTCTCTTAGAACCTGTTTTCACAGCCGAAGATGCCGTCGGGGCGAGGGATTTTTCCGCCAGACAAGGCGCGTTTTCGCAGGAATGCTTTGTGCATTTCAAGAAAACGCAACGCGGTATGGCGGAAAGAGACCCGTCCAGACGGCGTTTGAGGTTGTGAATACAGGTTCTTAACCAGCGATCCCGTCGGGGCGGCCCAGCTTCAGCGTCCAGTAGGCAAACGCCGACTGGCCCGCGCCCCACACCACGCACACAGCCAGGGCGGGCAGGAAGCCCCAGTCGAAGAACATCCCGCCCAGGGCGAACACCGCCCACAGCCCCAGGCACACCCGGCACATGGCCTGGTACGCCTTAAAGGCGCACTGGCCGATGGCGGCCCGCTCCGCCTCGTCGCAGCTGTCGTACCACTTCTTCTGGAACTTGGTGTCGTACACCGAGCCTTTCTTCTCCGGGTTGAGCCGCTTGGTGAGCTCCATCAGCTTCTGCTGGAGGAGCATGGGGGCGAACAGGGACACCAGGAAGGCGGCAAGCCCCCCGAATAACAGAACGGGGGCGATCTGCATGGGATTGCCCGCCATGGACACGAAGCCGGAGAACATGGCCGCCAGCAGGAAGAAGGCGATCACCGTGCCCAGGCCGGTGATCCAGAGGGCGGCGGATATTTTCACCTCGATCCCGCCGCTCACCGCCTCGTCCTCCCCGTCCCAGGCGGCGAGCCGCTGTTTCGCGCTGAAATAGAGGGGCAGGCACAGGGCCAGCTCCACCGCAGGCAGGGCGATCATCAGCCAGCCCGCCACCCTCGCGGTGAAGAACTGCCCCGCGGCAGCCAGCGCGCCGCCAAAGTCCTCCAGGCTCAGCTTCACCATGAGGACGCCCAGCACGCCGCCAACAATCAGGCTGCACACCACGATCGCGATAAACTTCGGCAGGGCCCTTTTGTCCTCCTGCTTTGCCGCTTCGTTATTGTTTTTCATGGTTCTCCTCCTCCAGACTGAATATGTCCTCCACCGTCACCCCGCAGATCTTCGCCAGGGTGAGGGCCAGCGTCACCGACGGGGAGTAGTCCCCCCGCTCGATGAGGCTGATGGTCTGCCGGGACACCCCGGCCAGCCGCCCCAGCTCCTGCTGGTTCACGCCCAGCGCGGCCCGCCGCTCCTTCAGGCGGTTCTTCAGCATCACCCCGGCCCCCCGTCACTCAACGGCCCCATGATCGGTGATCACGCCGTCCCACAGCCGCCGGAGCCAGCCCCTCTCCCCGTTCATCCGCTGGTGGGCCTCCCGGATGCCATTGCGCACCGCCCACTTCATGACAAAGTACAGCGACGCCAGCACGATCAACGCCGTCCCCCCGCTCATTCCCAGCTCGTTCCAAATCATATCCATTTCCTCCTGACAGGTATTTTTGTCGTTCTGACAAGGTGTCTTGTCTTCCTGACAAACGAGTTTGTCTTTTTGACAACCTTATTTGTCATCCAGAGAATACCACATCCCCGGCCCCCTGTCAAGGGGTGTTTCAAAAATTTTTCCAGTGTGTTAAATTTCCTCCGGGGCTTGCCACGGGCCGCAAGATTCGATACAATAGGGGGTAACGTGAGTACCCACCCTGACCGAGAGAAAAGGAGCGCACATGAAAAAACGCATCGCCATCCTGCTGCTGGCCGTCCTGCTGGCGGCCTCCTCCAGCACCGCCGCCCTGGCCGCGCCGGGGCCGCTGTTTTCCGATCTGCCCGAGGACCACTGGTCCCACCAGTACGTGGCCGACCTCCACCGGCAGGGCGTGGTAAAGGGCTACCCCGACGGCACCTTCCAGCCCCTGGGCAACGTCACCTGGGGGGAGGCCTTCAAGCTGATCCTGCTGTCCATCGGCGTGGACGAGCCGGGCCCCGCCCAGCCGGGACAGCACTGGGCCATGCCCTACGTGGAGCTGGCCCTGGACAACCGGCTGATGTACTCCTTCGATCCCAGCTACCTGGGCCAGGTCCCCACCCGGCTCAGCGTGGCCCGTATGACCGCCCGGGCCTTGGACTTCACCGACATCTCCGGCCCCACCCCCTACGACGACTGCGAGGACGGCTACGTGGTGGAGCTGTTTGAGAAGGGGATCATGGACGGCTTCCTCAACGAGGACGGCTCCCGCTCCTTCCGCCCCGACAAGCCCATCTCCCGGGAGGAGATGGCCACCATCGTCTGGCGGGTGCGCAACGGCGAGCCCACCAAGGGCATGATCCGCTTCAACAACTACTACATAGACAAGCTGGAGGACGTGCCCGCCTCCCCCTTCACCGGGGGGCAGTTCAGCCGGGACGACAGCAACCGCCTGGTGTACTCCGGCGGCTACTTCGCCCAGGGCATCGACGTGTCCGGCCACAAGGGGATCATCGACTGGGAAGCGGTGGCGGCGGACGGCATCGACTTCGCCATCATCCGGGCGGGCAACCGGGCCTGGGGCACCGGGGTGCTGATGGAGGACTCCAAGTTCGTGGGGAACATGGAGGGGGCCATCGCCGCGGGCATTGACGTGGGGGCCTACTACTTCTCCAACGCCATCACCGTGGCGGAGGCGGAGGAGGAGGCGGAGGCCTTCCTGGCCCGGCTGGAGCCGTATAAGGAGCACATCACCTACCCGGTGGTGTGCGACTGGGAGTACCTGGGGGGCAACGACTCCCGGGCCTACGGCGTGGACGGGCGGATCATCACCCAGTGCATCGACGCCTTCTGCAAGAAGGTGGCGGAGGCGGGGTACACCCCCATGATCTACTTCAACGAATACTGCGGCTACATCAAGATGGATCTGTCCAAGCTGACGGACTACCAGTTCTGGTTCGCCCAGTACAGCGACGCCCCCTCCTGCTTCTACGACTTCCAGTTCTGGCAGTATTCCTCCAAGGGCAAGGTGGCGGGCATCGGCTCGGACGTGGACATGAACCTGTGCTTCGTGCCCTACGGCAAGGGGCTGGTGGACATTCCCGAGCCGGGGCCGGAGGAGACGGAGCCTGTGGAGAGCGATCCGGTGGAAACCGCCCCGGTGGAGACTGATCCGGCGGACCCCGCCCCGGAGGACAGCGGCATGGAGACTCTGGACACGGTGATCATCGACGCGCCGCCCGTCCCGGCCGTGCCCCCGGCCCGGTAACGGAACAGGCATAAAAAGCGGACGCTCCCGGTATGGGAAGCGTCCGCTTTGCTTCTGTCATTCCGCCAGATCCACCCGCTTCACGCCAACGCAGCGTTTGGCGGCGGCGTCCACCTCAAACAGCACGGCCCCCATCCGGCAGGGGCCGGGGGCGGGCTGGAACCGCTGGGGCAGGCCGCCTAAAAAGCGGTTGATGGCCTGCTCCGGCTTGACGCCGATGACCGACTGGCTGGGCCCGGTGAGCCCCAGATCGGTGACGAAGCCCAGGCCCTGGGGCAGCACCTGGCAGTCGGCGGTGGGGACGTGGGTGTGGGTGCCCCAGAGGGCCTGGGCCCGCCCGTCCAGATACCAGGCCATGGCCCCCTTCTCGCTGGTGGCCTCGGCGTGGAAGTCCACCAGGGTCAGATCCGCGCCGCCCGCCCGCAGGAGCTGATCCATCTTGGTGAAGGGATTGTCGAAGTTGGGGTTCATCTCCACCCGGCCGATGAGATCCACCACCCGGATGCGCAGGCCCTGGGGGCCGTCGAACACCCCCCAGCCCCGGCCGGGGGCGCGGTCGGAGTAGTTGGCGGGCCGGAGGATGTAGGGGTTCTCCTCCAGATAGTTTACAATCTGGCGTTTATCCCAGGTATGATTGCCCATAGTTATCACATCCGCCCCGGCGGCAAAGATGGCGTCCGCCTGGGCGGGCATCAGCCCGTCGCTGGCGGCGTTCTCCCCGCACACCACGGTGAAGTGAACCCCCTGCTCCCGGCGCAGGGCGGGCAGACGGCGGCGGAGGAAGTCCAGTCCGGCCTCCCCCACCACGTCGCCTACGGCTAATATCCGAATGTTCATCCAAATCCCCTCCAAAAGGGGCGGACGGCAGGCCGTCCGCCCTTGTAGGGGAGGGGCTTGCCCCTCCCGGCCTTGCGGTTCCCCGCCCTTGCCCTCAAGGGACGGGCCAGACAGGGTCCCGCCCCGGCCCTGGCAGAGCCCAGGTCAAGGTTCTTCCACCACCATCAGGCAGCCGTCCTTGTCGTACTTCAAAAGCTGGATCTCCATCCGGGTGTTCCGGGCGATGTCCCGCATCTTCACACTCTCCGTCACCGAGGCCATGAGGGTGTAGGAAACCCCGTGCTTCTTCGCCCGCCCGGTGCGGCCGATCCGGTGGATGTAGTACTCCTGCTCGTCGGGCACGTCGTAATTGAACACCGCGTCCACGTCGTCGATATCCAGCCCCCGGGCCGCCACGTCGGTGGCCACCAGCACCTGGAGCTTCCCCTCCTTGAACTTCCGGAGGGTGCGCTCCCGCTCCTTTTGGGGGATGTCGCCGTGGATGGCCTCGCAGGAAAAGCCCCGCATTTTCAGCAGCCCCGCCAGACGGTCGGTCATGTTCTTGGTATTGCAGAAGGCGATGGCCCGCTCGTAGCCCCCGTGGGTCAGCAGGGCGCACATGGTGTCCAGCTTCTGCTCCCGGCCCATCAGCTCGATGGCGTACTGCTGGATGTCCGGGCGGTTTTCCTCCACCGGGCGGACCGTGATCTCCGCCGGGTCCCGCTGGTACACCCAGGAGATGTCCATAACCTCCCGTGATATGGTGGCGGAAAATAACCCCAAGTTGCGGCGGTGGGGCATCTTGTCCAGAATCCGGGTCACGTCCTGGATGAAGCCCATGTCCAGCATCCGGTCCGCCTCGTCCAGCACCACGGTCTGCACCTTGTCCAGCTTGACGGTGCGCCGCTTCATGTGGTCCATGAGCCGCCCGGGGGTGGCCACCACGATCTGGGGCTTGGCCTTCAGCTGGGTAATCTGCTTGTCAATGGGCTGGCCCCCGTAGAGGCACACCGTCCGCACCCCCTCCCGGAAAGCGCACAGGTCCCGCAGCTCGTCCCGGATCTGGATGGCCAGCTCCCGGGTGGGGGCCAGGATCAGCCCCTGCACCGCGTCGGAGTCCGGGTCGATGTGCTCCACCATGGGAATGCCGAAGGCGAAGGTCTTTCCGGTGCCGGTGGGGGCCTTGGCCACCACGTCCTTCCACTCCATGAAGTAGGGGATGGCCCCGCCCTGGATGGCGGTGGCCTGGGTGAAGCCCTTCTTGTCCAGGGCCTTCCTGGTGGCCTCCGACAGGCCCATGTCTTTATAATAGTATACTTCTTGTACCTGCTGGCCGTTGATTTCCATGGAACCGTTCCTCTCCCGTAAAAAGTCTCAAGGAATATTATAACACAGGGCGGGCCTGGGCGCAACCGCCATTCCCCGGCCTGCGCCCCTGCGTGTTGTGCGCGTTGCAGGGGCGCGCATTGCGCGCCCGCGGTTTTACGGACGCGATCCGGCATTGGGCGGGCGCACCCACGCCGATTATGTGGGTTCCCTCCGCCCCTCCTGCTTGGCCAGCAGGTCGGCCAGGGTGGTGCCGTCCACCACGGCGGACACCGCCCGGTGGATCTCCTGCCACAGCCCCACCGTCAGGCAGTCCCCGCTCCGGGCGCACCAGGCCCCGTCGGTGGCGCACTCCACCGGGGCCAGATCTCCCTCCAGGGGGCGGAGTATGTCGCCCACGGTGTACTCCTCCGGCCTCCGGGTGAGCAGGTAGCCGCCCCCGGCCCCCCGCACCGAGCGCACCAGCCCCGCCCGGGCCAGGGGGGTGACGATCTGCTCCAGGTATTTGTCGCTGAGGCCCTGCCGCCGGGCGGCGTCCCGGAGGGACACCGGCTCCCCCGGCCTCTGCTGGGCGATGTCCGCCATCAGGCGCAGGGCATAGCGGCCCTTGGTGGATATTTTCATGGGAAGGCCCCCTTCCGCTGTGCTGGCAACCTGTATTCACGGCGGCCCTGGGTCTGTGAACACAGCTGTTATACCTAAAGTACCATATGTTTGATAGGAATACAAGGGGAAAATCTCCCACAGGGCACAGGCTGTCCCGTTCCTAAAGAAATCTTCAGAATTTTTTAGAAGATCCTTCCTTGCCTTTTCCCCCCGCCCCGCTATAATATAGTCAAAACACTTGGAAAAGCGCGGTTCGCGCGGAAAGAAGGCGTATCCATGGAACGCAGGCCCGTCAAGCTCCTCCTCTGGCTCCTCACCCTGGCCATCCTGGGCGGCAGCGTCTGGGCGTTGTACGCCACCGGCTTCTTTGAGGCCGCCGGCTCCCAGGAAAAGCTGGGGGAGTACATCGCCCGGTGCGCCCCCTGGTCCCACCTGGCCTACTTCGGCATCCAGCTGGTTTCGGTGGTGGTGGCCCCCATCCCCAGCAACCTCACCGCCGCCGCGGGGGCTTACCTGTTCGGGCTGTGGCCCTCCTTCCTGCTCACCTGGGGGGCGGTGGCCCTGGGCTCCGCCATCGTGTTCGGACTGGCCCGGGCCCTGGGCCAGCAGTTCGCCGGGCAGTTCGTCAGCGAGAAGCTGTCCGGCAAGTACCTGGACGTGATCCGCCGGAAGCGGGACGTGTTCCTGGCCCTTGCCTTCCTGTTCCCCTTCTTCCCGGACGACATCCTGTGCATTCTGGCGGGGCTTACCGACATCTCCTTCAAGCGGTTTTTCCTGCTGGCGGCAATCTTCCGGCCCTGGGGCCTGCTGGCTGCCTGCATGGTGGGCAGTGCCACGGTGTCCATCCCCTGGTGGGGGATGGCCCTGCTGGGTGGGCTGGGGCTGGCGGTGTTCCTGCTGGCCATGAAGTACGGCGATAAGCTGGAGGACGCGGTGCTGAAGCGTCTGGAGCGGTAGGCCCCACTGTATGCCTTGAACGCCAACGGTCCCGCAGGCGGAGGAAGCCTGCGGGACCGTTTTTGGTCAGAACCTGTATTCACAGCCGAATATGCCGGGTGGGCAAGGGATTTTTTCGCCAGACAAGGCGCGTTTTCGCGGGAATACTTTGTGTATTTCAAGAAAACGCAACGCGGTATGGCGGAAAAAGACCCGTCCACACGGCGTTTGAGGCTGTGAATACAGGTTCTTACTTTTTGTTGCGCACAAACACCTGGGTGCCCTGGTATTTGGCGTTGTGCCGCTCGTCCAGCTCAAAGCCCTCCAGGGCGGCGATGAACTTGGACAGCTTGGCGAAGCCGTAGTTCCGGGCGTCAAAGTCGGGCTGCTTCTTGATCAGCAGGGTGCCCAGGTCGCCCAGGTAGGCGTAGCCGTCCTCGTCCGCCAGATCCTCCACCGACTGGGCGATGAGCTCCTGCACCGACAGGGCGGGGGACTCGGACGCGGCGGGGGCCTTCTTTTTCGCGCTCTTTCCGGCGGCGGGGGGCTGGGCCTTCTCCGCCGCCTTCAGGGACTCGATATACACGAACTTGTCGCAGGCCACGATGAAGGGCTTGGGGGTTTTCTTCTCCCCCATGCCGTACACCTTCATCCCCGCCTCCCGCAGGCGGGTGGCCAGCCGGGTGAAGTCGCTGTCGCTGCTCACCAGCACGAAGCCGCCGCAGTTGCCGGAATAGAGGATATCCATGGCGTCGATGATCATGGCGGAGTCGGTGGCGTTCTTCCCGGTGGTATAGCTGTACTGCTGGAAGGGGGTGATGGCGTGCTCCAGCAGCAGGGGCTTCCAGCTCCCCATATTGGGGGCGGTCCAGTCCCCGTAGATGCGCTTGATGGTGGCGGAGCCGTACACCGCCACCTCCGCCATGATCTCCCGCAGGGCGGTGCGGGGGGCGTTGTCCGCGTCGATGAGGACGGCGAGGCGCAGTTCGTTTTCCATGGTTGGCACGCTCCTTTGCGGCCCGCTTGCGCGGGCGTTGGGTTCAGTATATCATAGTCGGCGGGGAATTGCCAGCGAAAAAATTCTCCCGCCCTGTGATATTCGGCGGGGTCCATTCGTTTTATAGGCGTGGCCACAGAAAATAGAAGCAAATCACCAAACCACCAAGCACAGCCAAACGAAAGGGGGCGCGGGCCCATGGATCAGGAGACGCTGGCGGAGCTGTTCCGGCGGTACGGGGACGATGTGTTCCGGCTGGCCTACAGCTACCTGGGCAGCCGGGCCGACGGCGAGGACGTGTGCCAGACCGTGTTCCTCAAGCTGGCGGAGGGCAGGGCCGTCCTCCTGCCGGGGCGGGAGAAGGCGTGGCTGCTCACCTGCGCGGCCAACCTGTGCCGGAGCCAGCTGCGCTCCTTCTGGCGCAGAAACGTGGGGGAGCTGGACGAGAGCGTCCCCTTCCGGGAGGAGGGCGACCGGGCGGTGTGGGCGGCGGTGCAGGCCCTGCCCCCCAAATACCGGGCGGTGGTTCACCTCTACTACTGGGAGGGCTATGACCAGGGAGAGATCGGGGACATCCTGCATCTGTCCCGCACCGCCGTTCAGACCCGGATGCAGCGCGCCCGGGCCATGCTGAAAAAGGAGCTGAGTGACAATGCGGAAGGAATACCGGCACATGATGGAACAGGCTGCGCTGAGTGACCAAAAAAAGGAGGAAATCATGAACATGATGGAACATACGGATACAGGGAAGCGGCGACTGCCCAAGGCGGGCACGATTGCGCTGGCGGCGGCGCTGGCGGTGGGCTGCGCGCTGTCCATCGCGGCGGGCCTGCCCGCCCAGGTGTACCACTTCATCGGCGGCGGGTCGGTGACGGTGGATCCCAACACGAACACCGCCTATTATGACCGGCTGGACGCCGTTCCCCCCGCCGAGGTGGACGGAAACGGGCGGCTGTGGCTCACCGTGGACGACCAGCGCCTGGATATCACCGACAAGATCAGCGAGGACGCCCCCTATCTCTACGAGCGCACCGACCCCGCCACCGGTCAGAAGGGCTACCTGATGCTGGGCGGCACGGTGGACGACTTCGGCTGGATGGAGTGGTTCCAGATGGATGGCGACTGGTTCTGGCACGCGGAGAACTGCATGAGGAACCAGTCCAACTCCTTCTCGGTGGGGCAGGCCGGCGGCGTCAGCATCGGCACCGGCGCCGCTGCGGCGGAGGATCCCGCCCCCGCCGCCTCCGGGGACGTGGGGTACACTACGCAGAGCGAGTACACCGTGGACGACACGGCGCCCTACACCATCGACTTCCGCCCCTGGGTGCAGAAGGGCATCGACCAGCTGGCGGAGCTGGGCGTGGTGGCCTGCGAGCCGCAGGTGGACTGACCGGCAGACAAACTCCCCCCGGAGCATTGCTCCGGGGGGAGTTTCGTTTCTCTTTGGTTCAGGAGGGGAGCTCCGCCTGGGGCTCATAGGCGGCGGGATCCCCATCGGGGAGGTTCCCCGCGGCGGGATCGTCCGGGCCCTTGGCTATCTCGCCGCTGGGGAGGTGGGGGTGGGTGTGCACCGTGCCGTCCGCGCAGTAGGGGCAGTCGCTGTCATACTCGTCCGCGCCGTCGTTCCAGTTGGGCTCGCCCACGGAGTAGTCGGGGTCGGCCTCCAGCGGTTCGGCCCCGTCCGGGCTGATCCCGGACAGATTCAGCCCTTCCAGCACAGCCCAGCGGACGAACCGGGAGACAAGCTCCTCCACCGCGCTGTCCTGGGTGCCGTAGACCTTCAAGCGGCAGCCCACGCCGTTGGCGATAAACTCCACCTCCCGGGACACGTCCATGTAGACGCCCCGCTCCGTGTCGCCGTAGGCCCCCGCGTCCTTCACGCCGCTGACCTCTACGCCCCACACGTCGGTGACGGTGCGCTGCTCTCCCATCACCACGCAGCAGGTGGGGGGCAGGCGGTTGGGGGACAGCTCCAGGCTGAACGCGGCGTCCGCGCCCTCCCCAAAGAGGCTCATCATCCACACCGTGCCGTCGGCCTCAAAGCCCACGGTGCCGCTGAATTCAAAGCCCCCCCAGTTCAGATGGGCGGCCAGCGCGTCCTCGTTCCCGATCAGAGCCAGCACATCGTCCCTGCCGGCGTCCCGCAGCCCGCCGTCCGGCGGGGCCAGAGAGGCATCCACCATGGGGCCGGAGGGCGAACCGTATTCGAGATAGGGCAGCACGAAGTAGGAGGCCATCTCCCCATCCCGCACCTCGTAGCCGCCGATGGTTTTCATCCCCGGCTCCTGGCTCTCGCCCGGTTCCACCAGGGTGCCCGGCCCCTCCGGGGCAATGTCCGGCTGGCCCAGATCGCCCTCCGGCCCCACCTCCTGATAACCGGCGGGACGGGGCGGGAGCGGATGCTCCAAGCTGTTGACGTGGGCCGTCCAGGCCCCGAAGCCCCCCAGCCCGCACACCAGCAGCAGGGCCGCCGCCGCTCCGCCGTACCGTTTCCAGGCCGCCGGACGCTTGGCGGGGGCCTCCAGCTCCGTCAAGCGGCGGTGGAGGGTGTCGGACGCCTGGATGCCGTCCATATACTCTTTGTATTGCTTCATCGTATCATTCCCTTTCGTTTTCGGATAGATACCGCCGCAGGCTCTCCCGGGCGCGGCTCAGGTGGGAGCGCACTGTGCCGGGCCGCTGGCCCAGGATGGCGGCGATCTCCTCCGAGGAATAGCCCTCGTAGTAGAACAGGTGCACCGCCGCCCGCTGGTTGGCGGGCAGGCGGAACACCGCCTCCACCACCTCCCGGCCCTCCCCCTCCGGGGCGGGGTAAACGTCCAGCAGCTCCACCGCCGGGTGCCGTTTGCGCTGGCGCAGGGTGCTCTTGCAGCGGTTGGCCGCCACCTTCAGCAGCCACGCCCTTTCGTGTTCCCCGTCCCGGAGGTCGGGGCGTTTTTCCAGATAGCGCAGGAAGGTGTCCTGCACCGCGTCCTCCGCCTCCTGGGGGTCCCCCAGGAGGGCCAGGGCCGCCCGGTACAGGGTGTGCTCGTGTTTGGCTACCAATTCTTCCAACCGGTTGGAGTGGTCCACTCTGTCCCCTCCCTTCTGCTTATAACACGCCCCAGGGGGCCGGATTGTTGCAGGGGCCAGAAAATTTTTTCGCGCCGCAGGAAAAGGGCCGCCCCGACGGGGCGGCCCTCAGCGTGTCGAAAAAGTCTTTTCGACACGCTGAGTGCGACTTTTTTGAACAAAGGACGTTCAAAAAAGTCGTTGATTGAACGTGAAAGACACCCCTCCTGGGTTTCTTTCACACTATCTTCCTTCCCGCCATCGGAGCAGAAGCGGCTTTTTCGACAGTCTCAAGGGCCGCCCCGACGGGGCGGCCCTCAGCGTGTTATTCCGCGGTGTAGTTGAAAATCACCTGTTTGGCGTGGGAGCAGGCGTACAGGTCCTTTTCCGTGGCCTGGAACCAGCCCTCAAACTCCCGGGAGCCGTCCACCACGAACTCGTCCACGTCGGAGCGCATGGACAGGTTGTTCTCCGACTTATACTTGCGCATCAGGGACACCGCGTCCTTGATCTCCTCGCCGAAGCGGATCAGTTTTTCGTCTACCGCCTCCACCTCCGGCCACAGGGTCTGGTGGATGGAGGGCACGCCCACGAACTCCCGCAGGCCCTTCTGATAGATATACTCCGTCAGGTGGGGCACGTAGATGGAGTACAGCTTGAGCACGTTCAGCAGGCAGTAGTAGATGGCGGCCTGGGCGGATTTCCGCTCCTCCGCGCCGTGCACGTCCGGCTCGTACAGCCGCTCCTTGGCGATCTCGATATAGTTATCACAGAGATCCTTCCAGAACAGGTCGTCAATGACCTTCCGGGCCAGGCCGATCTCGTACTGGTCCAGCAGGCGGCCCGCCTCCCGCACGGTTTCGTTGGTGCGCTCGATGAGCCATTTGTCCAGGGGCACCTCCACGGCGGGCACGTAGTCCGGGTCGAAGTCCGTCAGGTGGGACAGCACGAACTTGGACGAGTTCCACACCTTGGTGATGGTGCGCTTGGAGGCGTCCTGCATCTCCTTCTGGTCGAAGTAGGTGTCGGTGCCCAGCCGCGCCCCCGCCGCCCAGTAGCGGATCACGTCGGCGGAGTAGGTCTCGATGAGGGCCTGGGGGGTGAGCTTGGCGTTCCCCTTGGACTTGCTGATCTTCTCCCCCGGCTTGGCCAGCACGAAGCCGCAGATCATGATGTCCTTCCAGGGGATGTTTCCGGTGTGGTACAGGCTCTTGGCGATGGTGTAGAAGGCCCAGGTGCGGATGATCTCGTGGGCCTGGGTGCGCATACCCATGGGGAGGAAGTCGCCGTCCACGCCGTATTTGGCGGCGGAGTTCCTGTTGATCTGGGGGGTGATGGAGGAGGTGGCCCAGGTGTCCAGCACGGCGGACTCGGGGACAAACTCGGTGCCGCCGCACTCGCAGGTGCCGCCGCAGGGCGTCTCCAGCGGGTTGACGGGCAGCGTATCCGGATCGGCGAAGTGGGCCTTGCCGCACTTCTTGCAGTACCACACGGGGAAGGGCACGCCAAAGTACCGCTGCCGGGAGATGCACCAATCCCATTTCAGGTTCTCCACCCAGTTCACGTAACGGTTCTTCATGGAGGGGGGATACCAGTTGATCTTGTCCCCGGCGGCCAGCAGCTCCTCCTTCATGGACAGGATGTCGATATACCACTGCCTGGAGGGGATGATCTCCACGGAGGTGCCGCACCGCTCGTGGACGGAGACGGTGTGGGTGATGGGCTCGGTTTTCAGCAGCAGGCCGTTCTCCTCCAGCAGGCGGATGATCTCCTTCCGGGCCTTCTTCACGTGCATACCGCCCACAAAGGGCACGCCGGCGGCGATCATGCCGTCGGGCATCACCACCTTCTTGTAGGGCAGGCCGTACTGCTCCACCCACTCCACGTCGGTGGTGTCGCCGAAGGTGGCGCACATCACCGCGCCGGTGCCCTTGTCGATGGCGGCCTTGTCATCGGCAATGACGGGCACCTCGAAGCCGTACAGGGGCACCTTCACGGTTTTGCCCACGTACTTCTTATACCGCTCGTCCTCCGGGTTGACGAACACGCACACCACGCCGTACAGCAGCTCGGGCCGGGTGGTGGCGATCTCAATGGTGCCCTCCTCCCCCACGAAGGGGATGTAGTTGAAGGAGGAATCCAGGTCTTTCGTCTCCAGCTCCGCCTGGGCGATGGAGGTCTGGCACTCCGTACACCACAGCACCGGGGACTCCTTGATATAGGCCCGGCCCGCCTTGGCCAGCTCGATAAAGGACTTCTGGGACAGGGCCTGCACCTCCCGGCTGACGGTGGAGTATTGCAGGTTCCAGTCGCAGGAGAAGCCCATGGACTGCCACAGGGCCTTGAACTCCGCCTCGTACTTCTGGGTGGTGGCCACGCACTTCTCGCAGAACTCGCTGCGGGGCAGCTCCTTGGCCTTCACGCCGCTCTCCTGCTCCACCAGCCGCTCGGAGGGCAGGCCGTTGTCGTCGAAGCCGAAGGGATAGAACACGTTGAAGCCCCGCATACGGCGGTAGCGGGCCACCATCTCCGCCTGGGTGTAGCTGAAGATGTGTCCGATGTGGAGCTTGCCGTTGACGGTGGGGGGCGGGGTGTCGATGGAATAGATGGGCCGGGAGGCGTCGGGGGCGAACTTGTAGACCTCGTTCTCCTGCCAGAACTCCTGCATGGATTTCTCCACGGCGAGGCCGTCATATCTCTTTTCAAATTCCTGCATGGGTGTGAACCTCCTGAGAAACCGCCCCGCGGGGCGGAAAATGACAGTGTTTTTACAACTAAATAGAATACCACGTTCCGCCACAGCTTGTCAAGGCGGTCACCGGGCCACGGCCCCCCGCTCGCAGCGGTTGCCCCAGGCGTCGATCAGCTCCTCCCCCCGGTAGACGCAGATGATCTCGCACTGGTTGGGGCACCGTCCGCAGCCGGCCTCCCGGGTGCGGAACTCCATGTTCTCTACGGAGAAGTCGAAGGGCTTCCGGCCGCTGCCCTTCCGGGCCAGGATGGCCGCGCCGATGGCCCCCATCAGGTGGCCGTTGGGGTCCACCAGGACGGGGCAGTTCAGGGTGCGCTCGAAGGCGGCCACCACCCCCTTGTTCTTGCTCACGCCCCCCTGGAACACCACGGGGGAGACGATCTTCTTCCCCTTGCCCACGTTGTTCAGGTAGTTGGCCGCCACCGCGTTGCACACACCGGCGATGATGTCCTCCCGGGGGTGGCCCATCTGGATCTTGTGCACCAGGTCCGACTCGGCGAACACGGTGCACCGGGCGGCGATCTGGGTGGGGTGGGTGGAGCGCAGGGCGTAGTCCCCGA